>Ga0163152_10005232_pt1 | contig 15392 bp, 17 predicted proteins | sample OliLakLV19MP8IB2_FD_148635 | JGI IMG/M metagenome (GOLD analysis project Ga0163152, IMG submission 148635) | Freshwater microbial mat bacterial communities from Lake Vanda, McMurdo Dry Valleys, Antarctica - Oligotrophic Lake LV.19.MP8.IB-2 | ecosystem: Environmental > Aquatic > Freshwater >... | reverse complement strand
CTGAAGAAGACCGACGCCGCCGGCCTGAAGTGGGCGCTGCCAGCATCCCCGTCGACAAGAACGGCAGCTTCCACATGGATCTGCGCGACACCGACAAGCTGACCAATGCCGGAGCATTCGTAGCAGCCGGAGCACTCGGCGCAGTAGTACATATTCCAACAACCTACATTTCCCTCGTCCTGCCCGATGTCTATCTGGTTTTGCGCCGCAAAATCGTGACTGACGCCGTTGACATTCTTGTCTTTTCTCTCAAGGAAGTCAAAAAAGTCCCAAAAAATTTCTGTCTTCATTTTCCTTAGGCTACCGATCCTTAACTTTCCATTTGCTCAGATCTTCTTCAACGATCCGGATCATTTCCTTGATAGTTTCAGCATGCGGCCCGCTGGGGCATTCGGCCAGAACGATGAAGTAGCTTGGCGGGACGCCAAGAACCTTCGAGATATTGTCCAGCGCCTCATGGCTACAGCCGCGATGGTTGTTCTCCAATAGACTGATGAAATTGATCGAGAGCTTGGTTGCTTTCGCGAACGCAGCCTGCGTAAACCCGCGACGTTCGCGAAGCAGTTGAATAACTTCGCCAACCGTTAAAGGTTCATCAATCTTGCGCAGATGAACGCCGCGCTTGAGCCGCATTTCCTTGATTGAATCTCGGATGTTCGGCTGTTTTTCTGGCATGGCAACGTTCCTCGATTATGCGCTCAGAGGGGATCGAACCCTCGACCCGCAGATTTAGAATCCGCATGCTCTACCGCTGAGCTATGAGCGCTCTTTCTCTACCTTCTCAGGCTCGTCGGCAGCGATCTTTATGAACTACCGTTCCTCAAAACTTAATCTATACCTGATAGACTTGCTGTTTGATTCTCGCTTCACAGAGGTTGCTTACTGCCGTAGCCTCTCCGCGAGCAGTTTTACTTCATTGTCTGAGCGTAGTCGGAGAGTTCGCCAGCGCGGTAGAGCGAATGAACTTCCTTGCGCATTTCTTTCGGATCGCCAGAGAAGCCCATCTTCTGGATCGACTTACTGATGTTATAGGCTGAAAATAGCGCTCGCTGAGCGATCATATTTCCTACCGTATCTTTGATTTGGCTTTTTGTTGCAACGTCCATTTTCCCGCTCCTTTAAGAATGTTTTACCTACCCTGTGTTTTAAAAATGTCAAACTTTAGACAACTGATCCGTACTCTCCCCAATACTGCTCGTTAAAACGTCGAACGTACCGCTCTTTTCCAAAGCAATCGACAACAATGCAGGCGATAAGGACGAGGCGTTGCGTTCTCTTCAATCATCTCAAACCTCTTCATCCATTTAATCCCATCAATTGTTTGTCCAAATCGATCAAGTAATCGCGGCCAAAAGTTCCATTTTCAAGACCTTCCCAAAGAACCTTGGGCATGTCGTTCTCAATCTCTTTGCAATGCGACGCAGCGGCCATTGCGATTGTTGCGACAGTATCAACGTCTCCGGTAAAAGCGATGCTGCGCTTCAATACCTCAGTAATGCTCTTCGATTCAGCCAATGCGGTAATGGCTGCGCGAACAGATTGCCAGCCCTTCTCGCCAACCGGGCCAACGTATGGAGCGATCCAGCCGCCCTCAACATAGTCAGCAATGAACCGTCCCGCTTCAGCCTTAGGGCCAAGATCGTAGAGACAGTAATGAACCAACAGGCTTGAAGCCATGGCCGCATTCATGCCATCGACTGAGTTATGCGTTACGGCCGCTTGAATGCGGCATTTGGTCATGATGTCGCCAATACTCGGGAGAACGCCAAGCGGACAGGCGCGCATTGCTGCCCCTGATTTGTCGCTGGCATTGCCAGCCAATTTTGCCAGCAACTCTTCGCCCGTCGTAACTTCAGTCAACAGCGCATGAAACCGCCGAGCATAGCCAAGACGCGGATCGCGCTTGAAGACCTGAACGTACTTGTCCGCAAGGACGCTGGGCATGAATGGATCGCCAGCAATCAACATTTCAGCGATGGCAAGGCTCATCTGGGTATCATCTGTATAGACGCCCGGAGCCATTTTATGTTTTGGATGGGGAACGTATTCGCTGGCGTTGTTATGAGCAACAACTGTCGTATCTGGCGCATACTCAAACCCTGCGCCGTAGGCATCTCCAATTGCAAGTTCAGGCAACATTCAAAATCCTCTAGTACTACTTTACATCAAATATGACTGAAAGTCAAACTCCTACTTTTGCAGGATCGGGCAGCTCCATCCAAACTGGTATGAGGAGCAATGCCAATTACGGTAACGACCTGTCCGTCGCGGCGCTGCCATTTCTTTCATCTTTTACCCCAACATTTTTACAAGCGCGGCACCATCAAGAATTTTGACCCCAGCTTTTTGGGCTTTCTCCAGCTTGCTCCCGGCATCGTCTCCAGCAACAAGGTACGTCAAGTCTTTCGAGACGCCGCTTTTGATCGCTGCGCCTTTTGTCTTCAACAAATCTTCGATGTCCGGGCGAGAATCGTAATGCTTGCCTTCAAAGTCGAACTCAACCTTGCCGGTCAAACAGAAGCTCTTGCCGGTCAATGAGCCTTCGATCTTCTCGACCGTCTTAATTTTGATTTCCTTGGTCAGATCGATGATGAGGTCCTTGCGAGACCGCAATCCTTCGTAGATGGAGGAGGCCAGCTTGTCGCCGATCTTGTCCATCTTCAATTCTTCTTCGCTGGCCTCCAAAACGGCCTTAAGCGTCCCGAAGCGCTCTGCAAGCTTCTCGGAGATCGTATTGCCCAAAGACGGAATACCCAATGAGTACAGGAAGGTTCCCAAGTCCTGCTCGCGCTTTTCCTGAATTGCCTTGACGATCTTTTCGGCCGAACTTTCTCCCTGTCGCGCGACGCCGCTCTTGAGCTGGTCTTCCGTTAAGCGAAAGAAATCAGCAGGCGTTTTAACCAGCTTGGCATCGATAAGCTTTTGGATCAGCGTATCGCCAACGCCCATGATATTGACGACCTTGCGAGCAACGTAATGACGCAGATAGCTCGCGAGCTGCTCAGGGCATCCTGCCATGTTCGGACAAACAAGATCGACATCGGATTCGTCCCAGACAAGAGCAGTCTGACAAGAATTGCATTTCTTCGGCATGTTAGCGCCGCCCTTGCCATCCGTCTTTTCGACGAGGTAGGGAATGACTTCGCGCTCCATGAGAATCTTGTCGCCAGCGGCGAGATCCAAATCTTTGATGTTCTTCGCGTTATGCCCGGTCGCAAAAGTAACGACCGCGCCGCCAAGCGAGATTGGTTTCATCTCGATCTGAGGAACAACGCGGCCTGTTCGGCTCGTATTCCAATGGATGTTGGTAACGAGCGTCTCGCCGCGTTCGCGCGCAAATTTGAAGGCGATGCGGAAACGAGGATGATGGGCCGTATTGCCCATTTCAGCATGCAGCGACAGGCCATTGATGCCAAAGACAACGCCGTCAGTCCCGTACGGCAGACCTGCGCGTTCTTTCTCGATCTTCGCGATCATGACCGGGATTTCGTCAGGATCGGTAATCAACTTGACGACAGGCGTTTCAAATCCGAGTTTCTTTACGGCTGTCAACAGGCCGATTTCCGTCGTTTGCGGAGAATCGGTATGCAGGACGACATTATGCGCCATAAAGGACAGCTTGCGCTGGCGCGTAATCTCGGGATCTTTCTGCTTCAAGCTGCCTGCGCAGTAGTTACGCGGATTGCTTGGCGGCTCTTCGTCTGCCGGAATCTCGCCCTTTGCCTTCTGATCTTCGAAAAGCGCCAGAGCGTCATTAAAGGCGGCATTGGACATGTAGACTTCGCCGCGAATTTCGATCTTTTTCTTTGAAGCGATCTTCTGAGGGACGCCCTTGATGGTCCGGACGTTGGCCGTAACGTCGTCGCCGGCCTTGCCATTACCGCGCGTCGCGGCGTAGACCAGTTCGCCGTTTTCGTACATCAACGTACAAGAGGAACCGTCGATCTTGTATGAGCAAACAACGCCAGCTTCTTTGCCGCAAAATGCCTTGGCTGCAGTTGCCCATTTGACGATTTCATCGGGAAGGAATTTCTTCTCAAGGCTGAGCATTGCAACATCATGCTTGACCTTGCTCTTCGCATCGGCGGCATCTTCAACAAACTCTTCGAGCGCCGGGTTCTTGGGATCGAGTTCCCGTAAGCGCTCGACGAGTTTGTCATATTCAAAATCAGAAATGACAGGCTTATGCGTTACCCAATAAGCATGGTTATGCTTCTTGAGTTCCGCTTCGAGCGTTTTAATTTCTTTGCTCATGGCCTGCCTTTCTCTTAACCTGCCGCTGCTGATGCAGCAGTAGAGCATCAAGCACATGCACAATCCCGCAGTAGTAAACCAAATCACGTTCTTTTGAAACTGCTGTCACTACACCGACAACATTTCCTTGGTGGTCAAAAACAGGTCCGCCGCTCATCCCTATGTCTGCGCCATCGCACTTTAAAATTGCATAACTTTCATTACCTACGACATTTTTAAGTATCCCGTTGCGCGGGAAGCCGCAAGCACGCAGCGGTTCGACTTTACACGTCAATGGTTTTAATTCTTGCTCCACTGAAATTAGAGCGATATCTGTCATCAGGTCAACACGCTGAATAGACACGAGTTTCGCAGCCACCCACTTCCCTTCAATCTCAACACGCATTGAAAGATGCTTGTCGCTGATATTGTGGGACGCTGTCGCAAGCACATGCTTTGAAATCGCGAAACAAGTTCCAACGGTAGCGACTTCAAGGTCGGTACCAGCATGTCCCATGACATGCTGTTCAATCACACGCAACTTGTACGTACTGTCTTCGGCGCGTACAGCGCCAGCAAGCAGCAAGACCGTGAGAATCATTCGCATAATTTAACTCGCATCCTTTTTCCATCCACTGGCCAGCAATCCAGAATGGGTTGCTCGCGCTGGCGGAGTTGCTGCGTATTCGCGCAATACTTAACCTGTATTCTGACGGAATCGGCGCACTACAATGCGCGCAAAACAAGTCCGCATCTTCCCAATTGATGTAGGAGCCAATGACTTCCCACCCGTCGCGGGCCTTGTGTTTCATTGACGCGACAATGCTCTTAAATTCCTTGCGTAAACATTTCAGGCACAAGAACTCCCCGCCATTCGTGCCGAAGACCTTAGCATAGCCGCCGGGCCATGCATACGGCGTGCGTATGTCGTGCTGAATAAGTGTGCAGCATATTGAACCTCCTGTTCTCACCTGTATCGACAGGCGCTTCGCGGCGTTCCATCTCGTCAAAATGTTCCTCAAAATGAACCAACCCGCTGATCGTAAATGCATACGGATACGCGCTTGCTAATTTTATTGACCGCGTCATTAACGGCGAGGAGCGAACTCAATAAGGCGCTTGATGCGCGCTTGACCAGTTCGATGAACAATCATTTCGTTGTTTTGAATACCGGACTGGCCGGGCTTCGCCCAGCTCGAATCGTAGCCGAACTTCGGCAAGCTCTCATGCGAGCCTTTAGGAACATAATACTTGCCCATTCCAACATCGCAAAGGAACATGAAGCAGTTGTCGTCAGCTTTTCCGCCGCCCCAATATCCGTAAGAATAATTTAGCGATTTGGTAGACTGGTCGGAGAAGTACAGCCCATCGCCGAACATCCGGCCCGCGCAATGGCTCGCGTTCGCAGGCGGAATAATCATCCCCTTATGGAAGATCGAGAGAATGTTTGCGACTCTGGACCCATGCCAGAGTTCCATGATCTTGCCGGGACCAACGTCCTTGTATTTCATCCCATCTTTTTCGAAAGCTTCTTCCATCTTGCCGATCTTGACATCGTAAACCTTGGCAACGTCAAGATGCTTGCAGGCATGATGACCCTGCAAAGTCGATTTGTACAGCTTGCGAATGCGCTCGATTTCATTGACGTCTTCGATGATGCTAACCTTGATGTCGAAGACTCTCGCGGCTTCCTTGCCATCGCCGGCAGTCTTGACCGTCTTTTTGTTCGAAGACGTAATCTGGTCGAGACTCGCTTGCAGCGAATCCAAGATGGCGCTTTGCTTCTGGACGGCGTTTGCATCGGGATAGATTGTATCGAGATTGATCTTCATCCCGACATGCTGCGGAACCATGCGCAGGTAATCGGAGACGACCTTCGCGTACTTCGCATCTTGGAACTTCTTCGCCTCGACGAAATCGCCGATATCAACCAGCAAGTTGCGCGCGCTGTCGATGTTGCCTTGAGTAACGACGCCCAACGGCGTCGAGAAAAGGCCGGTTGCTGAGTTGTACGACATCGTCGTTGACTGCGTAATGTTATGGATGTTGGTTTTGGTCAGATAGCGAACGAGCGCTTGAACGCGCTTGTCGCTTCCGCCGATCTCTTCTGCGGCGGTATCTTCGAGGCTCTTGCCGGAGACGGCGGAAACTTGAACCTTCGCCCCTTCTTCAATGACATTGAGGGCAGAATAACCCTTCTTCTCCTTCTCTTTGCGCTTGCTTGCGATGAACTTGCGCGCTTCTGATTCGCTGCCGAAATTCTTCGTCTGGTTGTCGCCATCGTACCCAACGCGGCCCCATTCAACGAAAACCGAATGATCGTCATGAAGCGCCGCAAACCAGAATTTATTATTATTGTTTACTGCATCCGACAGGATCAGCTTGATCTTTTCGACGGCATTTGCCATCTTCCTCCTCCTTGCAGTATACCCTAAGACATTTTTATGTCAAATTTTCAACTTCGTAGGACAGCATAGGAGAACCGCGCCTACTAACATGAGCGTTAAGATTCCTCTAGCGGCCATCTCCATGTATCGAGAGGTTAGCCGCTTAGGGAGTTCCTCCCTTACTGGACGACTGCTAACGCTCCAGAGCATTTCCAACTCTGCCATACTTTGCGGATCTTGAATCTCTTCCATGATGATGGATCTCAGATAATGGACCGAAATTGGCCGCACTATTTCGGGAGTGAACTTTATCTTTTTCGAACGATTTTTGCAAGGTAATTTTTGAATAATTTTAGAGCCAATGAAAAAGGGTTCGGCATATGCCGAACCCTTTTAACTGAACTGACGGAGCAAGTAGACTAGGCGTTAGCCGGATGCTGCTCTTGATGCTGCTGCTTCTTTCTCTTGCCGTTGCTGTTGACGATTGCGACGATCTCTCGGTACTCCGCCTGTTCCTTGGGGGTTCGAGGAACGAATGTCGAGACCATCTTCTTCAACTGAGCAGCAGTCAGGCGCGGCTTGCGCTTGATCCGAATTGACTGAGGAGCGACTCCGGCAGCGATCAATTCATTATGCTGATTGACGCAGCGATAAGCATCGTTCCCGCTGTTTGGATACAGATGAAGGATCTCCTCTATCTCTCGGTAACTACAGCCTTCTTGCTGAAGCTCGTACATGAACGCCCTTTGCTCTGGCGTAACTGCGAATTCTGGATGCTTTCGCGCGAAAGCGTCCGAGCCATGCCGATAGAAGGGGTCCCCGTTCAGCGTTCTATGGAACCATCTTCGAGCTATCCGGCGAAGCTCCGGACGAAGGCGGTCAATTGTCTGCTCGACCTTATCCTTAGGCAATGCCGTACTCATGCGGACCTCCTCTCCCCTTTTAGATGCCCAATTGGGCATCTAAAATATACCCCATACCTGTAAAAACAGAAGATCAAAAGCATGACTTTAAAGAAAATCTTCTGTTTTTAAATTGACAAACATGCATGGGTCCTGTACCAAAGTTGCTCGGCTCATTCCAGCTAAGCTTCACTCGGCAAAGGGCATTATTGCCCGGTACGCCTCAAAGTCAACTGTTTCTTTTAAAATTTTAACCAACAAAATAGCGCCCTGATCGCATGGGCAAATCAGGGCGCTCAGTACATTTTCAGGGCGGTATAGTTTACTTCTCTGTTGGCAGAGACGCTGGTTTCTCATCTTCAACATGAACGGAAACCTTTCCGGTCGCAGATGATCTCGGGCCTGTTACCATGTGGCAAGAAAGCTCATCTCTCCCCGGATTGGAGCCATGACCTCTTTGACTTTTGCTTTGTATGTCGCCAAGCTTCTCGAACCAACTCCGGCTCCGGCCATCGATCCGAAGGGCGGCGTTACTCTTTTTGAAAAGCGCAGTTACCAGAGCTTCGATGCTCGGCTGCGCCGGAAGAGTAAGGAACGAGGTTTTAAGCCGAACTAGATCTCGGCAATCAACGGTTGGGCGAAGAAAATTACCGACGATGCAACGTTGCTGCGCTCTGTTCTTTTGGGTCAAGCGCTGCTTGATGTCGAAGGATGGACTGCGTTTGGGTCGCGAGCATATTGCTCGAAGCGTCTTTGGCTCATCCCTTAACGTACTCCTTGGCGGAATGCTGGACAGGAGCGCCGCAACCAGCCAGTATCAAGCACGGATTGTCAAATTGCGATTTCATCTACGCTCAAATGCAATTCAGGGTAGGAAATGTTCTCTTCCAAGTCCTCTACGACTGCTTTTAGTTCGTCAAGACGCGGGCCGACCTTCGTAACTAAAATTTTCAGCCGGATACAGGCTCCATTGGCCGTTCCTGAAAATTTCAATTCCATCTCAGAATAATCTTTGAGCAACTTGTTTTGTAAGTTGTCTAGGCAAGCCTCGCCTGCCTTTTGACAGATAGCAAGGGCCTCGTCGTCATGCTCTATCATTTAGGATTGCCTTGATGGCCGCTTCTTGATTGGCAAGAAGTTCAAGAATTGCAACAGAGCGCTCCAGTTCTTTAACCAACGGAAGAGTTCGCGGCGTTGCGCCAAGCATCAATGCTTTGGTCAACTCTTTGTAGTACCAAAGCGTTCCTTCTTTGCCGCCTTTGAAGCGCTCAAAGACAATGTCGCCTTGCTGTCGGAAATCTTCAATGGTCGCGCGAATGTTATGCAGCTTGTCAGCAGCCGCTACGATGCGAGCTGAGTCATTAATCGTTTTGGCATGTTCAATATACGCGGCCTTGCGTTCCTTCCATGGCGGCTTGGGCGTCTTGTCGGTATCAGTACAGTCATCAACGATCTTGCCGACCGTTTCCCCAAGGCATTCGTAGATCATCTTCCGCGTTGCCTCTCCGCCCTGATCTTCAATGGCGTCATGAAGAAGAGCGGCAACGGCTTCGTTTTCATTTCCGCCATAATCGATTACAATGGCGGCGACAGCCATTAGATGGCTGAAATAAGGAACGCCAGAGGACTTCCTGACTTGGTCTTTATGCAGCTTCAAAGCGTAACTTAAAGCGTCTTTGAACTCATCTGTAATTACCATGAACTACCCAGCCGCTAAAGACGGCTGGGTTTCCGATAACGGACTCCCATCGCCTTTTGAACAGCCAGATTTCCGAGCCAATCGGCTGCCTACTACCTTTTGAGTAGGAGGTCTTACACCAAGACACTCGGCTAACCCCGTGGTTCCACTACGGTTTTGGTTCGTGATAGGGATCACCATTAAGCCCCTCCTAGAACCAAACTTAGTGCGGTTCACTAGGAAGTCAACCCTAAAGAGGTTTGGTCACAGTCTCGTTCGCTTCGCTAACTCGCTTTGCGACCAAACTTTTCTCTTTTAGAGAAAAGTAGGGGTTCTCCCGCCGCCCGTTGATAGACAGCAAGCGCCTCATCGAGGTTTGCCAGGCGCTTGAGCAGGATCCCGTACAGGTCACGGTCGTTCCAGACCAGATCCACGCGCCCAGCGGCCAGCTTGGCCAGATCGGCGCCACCGGCTTTAGCGTGCCGATCATAGAGGTCAGTTCGAAGGAAGAGCTTCGCGCGGATGCGCTTCCAGCGCCGCGCGTAAGCCGCCCAGAACGCCACGAGACCTCGAACACCGGCTTCGATCAGCGTCCAGTCGCCCGCGCCAAGCGTGTCGAGTTCGTCGTAGGTGACGAACACGAAGCGATTTTCCTTGTCGAGCTTTGCGTCGAGGCGATCCAGGGCGACGACTGGTTTCGTCCCCAGAGTGCGGAAGCCACTCGTGATTGCCTCGATCTCCGCGCCTTGCGGCGTAATCACCGAGTGGAGCGCCTCTTTGTCCGTGGCTTCGAGCTCTTCGCCAACCGTTCTCACGAGATACGCGAACCACAGATCTCTCAAGCTCTCGGTTGTGGAACCCCCGGAATCGATGAAGATCCGCAGCCCCAGCGCCTCGAACCCTTGCGTGCCGGCAGGGTGGGCTGTCCTCCACTGCGAGGTGCCCGACGGCAGACGCACCGCCGGGGCATGCCGGGACACGGCTTTGTAGAGATTCGCATCGGTCAGGACGCGTGCGATCTCCGTCTTGCCGGAACCGCGCGGGCCCACGATCAGCACCACTTCCGGGTCCAAGAGCCGCAGGTGCTCGGCCACGGGAAAGAACCCTGGCCCGACGCGGTCCTGCGCTTCGCCCTCGGCCCGGCCCGCGCCGCCCATGTTCTGTAGAGTCTGCAGCAGACTTCGCCGTTGATCGTCCCACTGGCTCATGAGTCCGACTCCGGGGCGAAACGACGGGCGTAGAGTTCGCCTTCTTTGACGTAACCATCTGGCAGCTTTATGCCGTAGGCTTCCACGGCGGCGGCGTTGACGGGTTCGTTCGCCGATATGGACTGGCGTAAAACGTAGCGATGCGAGTCTTCCGCGTATCCCTGCTCGCCCTGTTTCCGTAATCTATCTCGCTGTATAACGGCTGCCTTGTGGCAGGCGTTACGCGCTGACCGAATCATATTCTTTCCTCCAATACTGGGGAGTGGTTTCTTCTTTTCAGCTGCCATGCGACTTGCCTGGTCAGTCTCTTCGGATAGCTCCCTTCGAAAGTCCGCCTTGCGCAATTCGGCGTATGCCTCCGGCGACATTAGTTCTGGCTTGGACGCGTCCTTCATTTTTCTGCTCCTTAGTTTGCTATCAAGGTTCGATCTGGCCTCAGAGAATCCCAAACTCGTACAAACCCGGAAACCGCCAGATTATTCGTCAAAATCCTCGTCGTCTTCCAGCGTTTCGTCTTCGGCCTGCTTCGTTCGCAGGCCGAAGACCTTCTGGACCATGCTGATCGGCGGACTTGCGCTGGCTGGCGTTCCGTTCCTGGCCGAGACGCTGATCAAGTACGAAGAGACGCACCAGTTCACGTACCTCGTCGAGCTGCTCTTCTTCGGGCTGCTCTTCTTCGGGAAGCTCTTCGTCTTCGTCGCCATCGATCTTGTTCTCAGCGTCTTCGCAATCGGCGCAGGTACAGTTATTGCCGCCGGGATTGCAACGCTCAACGCAGCCTTCGACGCCGCATGTCGGACATTCGTACGTCTTCTCTGTCGGCTTGGAGCATTTCGGACAGAGCGCCTTCTGGACTTCAGTCTTTGTCTTCTTCGCCGGCTTCTTCGCTGGAAGCTTCTTTGATTTCGGTTTGAGTTTCGGCTTCGGCCCTGCTTTCTTCGGGCTTGGCTTCTTCGGTTTCTTGGCCATCATTTCCCCTCGCGTAAACTTTGGCGCATGCCTTAAACGTATTCAGATGCAGATTCAGAACTTTGTCGATGCCATCAGCTTCAATTTGATAACCGCCAGCCAGATTCCAAGCCAGCTTGACGTTAAGCCTCTTGGCGATTTCGAACATTCGAATGTCGCGCTCGTACATTTGCTCCGTAGTCAAACATTCGCCGTACGGATCGTTGACATGAACGTCGGCCCCTGACTGATACAGAATGACGTCAGGATTGAAAGCTTCCAGTTCATCCCCTAGTCGCCAAAACGCGCAGAGGTATGCAAGGCCATGGCTCGGATCGCGAAAGACTTGTCCGAAAGTCGCATGGTAGTACGGGCCAACAACTCGGCCCAAACCGAGCTGCTTATTGCAAGTCCCCAAAATTTTCTGCATCTGGTCAAGGATGTTGTCGGTTCCGTTTCCATAATGATGGTCGCAATCGACAATCGCAACTCGCCGAAAACCTTCCGCGACTAATCTTGCCGCAGTTACCATCAAGCCATTGAACGTACAGAAGCCCATGGCCTTTTCGTATTCGGCATGATGGAAGCCAGAGCAGAGCGCAACAGCCGGAATCTGCGTTCTCGCCCATTTTGCAGCGGTATACATGCTGCCGTTGGTATAGGGCAGGCTGTCGCAAACGCTTTGCGAAAGAGTATCGAACCCGTTCTTTCGTTTCAGCGCCAGTACGTCATCTACAAACTGCTTGTCATGGACGCGATAGAAATCATCCAGCGTCATGGCATGCGGCTCAATGAACTCCAATTCCAGCCCATCGACAGGATTCTTTTTGAGGAACTCAACCATCTTGGCCGGCTTATGGGCTGATGGGCTTCCCGGTTCGTTCGGACCTGTCCCAACGCTACCGCTGATGGCGTCCATTTTCGCGCTATAGATTACGCTAACCCTAATGCTCATGCTCTATACTACCTCAATTCTGTGTCTTGTCAAATTTACTCTTCAGATGGTCTTGAGCGAACTTTTTGATGTCGCTCAGCTTCTCTGACTTGAACAAGACAAGGCGGTCGAAAATTCGATCTTCGCCGTAGAACTTGTAGAGGAACCCGAACTCAGGCTCATCGCGAACTGTTACCAAGTAGTCGATCCCATCGACAACAACGATGGCAAGAATCTGTTCCATGTTACGACTTGCTCTGGAGTTCCAAAAGCTCTCGGCAACGACCGCAAGCTGCTTCATGTCGAATCCAGCCAGAGAGCAGGCCGATGATGCCGTAGCAAAATCCCGCCGCGCTCATGATGAAGAATGGATGAGACATGTCTTCCCGATTTTTCATGACAAAGTAGACGGCGACTATGGCAAGGATGCCGGAACTTACTCCGTTAACCAGCGAGGCATACGCAAAAAATTTTGCTTTGCGAAGTTCTGACTTGATATGAATGGGCGACTCTTCTTCCATAGCTGCCCTTTATAGCGTGAACCTTGGTATGATTCAAGAAAGAAAGGTCTGAAAAATGACATCTGAAAATAAGTCAATCTTAGAAAATCTGACGGACGCAATCGCCCTCTCTCGCTCTGTAGGACGCAAGATATACGTCTTCAAAGAAGGAGCAGTTTGGGGCTACTCGGGAAAGCTTCCGACTACCGCTACCCGCTTCTATGTTGCCTATCCAAACTGCCATCTGGAGCAATCAAACTGTCCGGAACTCTTTACGTCAGAGTTGCCCGCAGAAGTCCAGAAGGCTCCTGAACTTACTATTAAAACTGAATTGAAAGGCTCGAAATTGATGAATGGTTTTAAAAAATATTTTGTTGGTTACTGCGCATTTGCGCCGCATGTTGCACTGATTCTCTCTTTATGGCTTTTTCATGGGGCAAACATGAAAATTGAGAATTTTTGGAGCTTGTCGTTTTTTATCTGTATGTTCTGTTTGCCGCTGTCTGCGATCTTTGCACTGATTGCGCTACATCGACCCAAGGACGGCAGGATCGCAGCTATGGCAAGCATGCTCGCTTCAGACGCCCATATTATTTTCTATGGCGGACTTTGGGTTTCGGCGGCAGTCATGCCTGATTCCATGTTGATGGTAGGCGCGACGATGGTATCTTTGATAATGTCGGGACTGGCGCTGCTGCTTCTATTGGATAACGAAGAAGTTCCGAAGGAGCTTTCAGAATAGCGGACGCTCGACCTGAATCCAAACTGCCTCGATGGCTGCGCGCGGATGCCCTATCGGCCAGTCGCCGGGATAGTCTTTCCCGCGATCCGTAACGATCCGCGCTTCTGCTGCTTCAACGACCATGCGCATTCCGATCTCAGCCGGAACCGTTCCAATGATACCATATTCATGAAGCGTGCTGGGACAATTGTGCGCAGCCTCAACGGAGAATTCTTTCATGTGCGGCATCGTCGGATACACCGGCCACCGGAAAGCATCAGACGTCGTATTGAGCGGGCTGCGCAAACTTGAGTACCGCGGTTACGACTCGGCCGGCCTGGCGCTGATCGAAAACAAGCAGTTGCAGATCGTGCGCGCTGTCGGCCGCGTGGAAGCGCTGAACCAGAAGCTGAGCACGATCCAGCAGGACTCCCATCTGGTCATCGGGCACACCCGCTGGGCCACGCACGGCCGGCCGAATGAACTCAACGCCCACCCACACTGCGATTCGTCGGGCAAGATCGCCGTCGTTCATAACGGCATCGTGGAGAACTATTCCGCACTGCGGCAGGAATTGCAGAGCCGCGGGGCGAAATTCCTGTCCGAAACTGACACGGAAGTTGCCGCGAAACTCATCGGTGAACTGTACCAGGGCGACCTGGTCAAGGCCGTGGAACGCGCGATCGAGCGCATTGAGGGCACCTTCGCGTTCGCGGTGATCTGCACCGACCATCCAAATTTGATCGTCGGCGCGCGGCGCGGGTCGCCGCTGGCCGTCGGCGCGGGCACCGAGAACGGCGAGATGTTCCTGGCCAGCGACGCGGTGCCGATCGTCGGCTTCACGCGGCACGTGTTGTATCTGGAAGACGACCAGGTCGTGGCGCTGGAGCCCGGCAAGCTGACGCTGCGGCAGGGCGGCAAGGACATCGAAGCCCACATGCAGGAGATTCGCTGGAGCGCCGAAGACGCCGAACGCGGCGGTTACGCGCACTTCATGCTCAAAGAAATCCACGAGCAGCCCGGCGCGCTGCGCAGGCTGGCCAACAACCTGGTCGCGAACCCCGGCAGTCTCAATCCGCTGACACCGCCGTCGTTCAACCTGCACAACCTGCCGCTCACGTCGGAAGAACTCAAGCGCATCACGCGCATCGTCATCATTGCGCAGGGGACTGCGTTCCACGCGGGGCTGGTCGGGCGCAACATGATCGAGCGCACCGCGCGCATCCCTGTCTCGGTCGAATACGGCAGCGATTTCCGCTATCGCGATCCGGTCATCGATCCGAGCGTCATGGTGATCTCGATTTCGCAGTCGGGCGAAACCGCCGATACTCTCGGCGGCGTGCGCCTGGCACGCGAACGCGGCTGCAAGACGCTTGCGGTGATCAACGCCGTGGGCAGCACGATCGCGCGTGAAAGCGATGGCGTCATCTACATGAACTGCGGCCCGGAGATCGGCGTCGCTTCGACCAAGGCCTTCACCGGGCAGATCGCCGCGCTGTACGTGCTGGCCATCCACCTGGGTTTGCTGCGCAGCACGCTGCCGCCGGCGGAAGCGGTGCGCCGCGTGCAGGACCTGCTGCAGGTGCCCGGCCGCGTGGAAGAGATCCTGGCGCGCGCCGAACAGGTCGAAGCTGTCGCCATGAAGTACAAGGACGCGACGAATGCCTTGTTCCTCGGCCGCGGCACCGGTTTCCCGCTGGCGCTGGAAGGCGCCCTGAAGCTGAAGGAAATCTCATACATCCACGCCGAAGGTTATGACGCCGCCGAGATGAAGCATGGTCCCATCGCGCTGATCGACGAGAAGATGCCGGTCGTGGTGCTGGCGCTGAGCGGACGGCGCTATGACAAGATCGTCAGCAACATCCAGGAAGTGAAAGCGCG
>Ga0163152_10005230_pt1 | contig 15394 bp, 11 predicted proteins | sample OliLakLV19MP8IB2_FD_148635 | JGI IMG/M metagenome (GOLD analysis project Ga0163152, IMG submission 148635) | Freshwater microbial mat bacterial communities from Lake Vanda, McMurdo Dry Valleys, Antarctica - Oligotrophic Lake LV.19.MP8.IB-2 | ecosystem: Environmental > Aquatic > Freshwater >... | reverse complement strand
CAGTCATGTCGAGGGGTTGGCGATGGGGCAGCGGGTGGCGGTGGAAACCCATGTTGTCTGCGGGGTTTGCCATCCCTGCCGGACCGGGAACGCGCATGTCTGCGTGGCCACGAAGATCATTGGCGTGGATCAGCCGGGGTGCTGGGCGGAGTATCTCCGGATCCCGGCTTCGAACTGCTGGCCGCTGTCGGACGACATTCCCTCGAAGATAGGGACGATCCTGGAACCGTACGGGAATGCGGTGCATACAGCGTTCGCCGGGCCGATTGCGGCGCGGCAGGTTCTGGTGACGGGGTGCGGGCCGATCGGCCTTTTTTCGATCGCGGTGGCCCGTGCGGCCGGGGCAGCCAGGGTGTTCGCCACCGATGTCGTTGATTTCAAGCTCGATATGGCGCGGACGATGGGGGCCGACGGCGTTTTCCGCGTCGATGAGCCCGGCGTCGAGGAAGCCATCCGGAAGGCCACCGGGGGCGAGGGTGTTGATTGCGTACTCGAAATGTCCGGCGCACCAGCCGGTGTGAACTTCGGTCTGAAACTTCTGCGCATGGGTGGATGGATCGGCCTCCTGGGCCTGCCGAAGAAACCGTTCGAAATCGATGTGACCCGCGACATCATCTTCAAGGGGGTTACGGTTCACGGCATCATCGGTCGTCGGATGTACGACACTTGGTACCAGGGAACGGCGCTCATTGCCGACCGCGGACTCGATCTGAGTCCGGTCATCACTCACGAACTCCCGCTCGACCGATTCGAAGAGGGGTTCGCCGCCATGACGGCCGGCAAGGCCGGCAAGGTCATTCTTTATCCCTGACGCGTCCCGCATGATTCGATTCCGAATCGATGGCACTGCCTTTGCCGGCTTGCTTCTGGCCGCCCTTGTGATGATCGTCGCGCCCACGGCCAACGCCGTGCCCCGCATCGTCAGCCAGACGAAACTGACCGGCGTGCCGGGCACGATAGTGGCCTGGCATGATTCGGTGGTCTACACCCTCGGCCGCGATCCGAAGAACGCCCCGGCCCTGATCCAGTACTGGCCGGATACCGGCATCAGCGCACCGATCCCGCTCGGTACGCGCGGCATCGGCGAACTCCTGTCCGTTGCTCCGGACGGTCGCACCCTCCTTGTTTGCGAAACCGACTCGACCGGTGTCCATCGACTTCAGACGACCATGCTGCCGGCGTCGGCGCCCGCGTCCGGTGGACACGCTGTTTTCTGGATCGACCAAATCCCGGTGACCGATGCCGATCCGCATGTCACTTGGTACGGTGATTCCAAGACCTTCCTGTACCAGGACATTCTCGACGACCGGAAGTCGACCCCATCCGTCTTCCGCTTCCGGCCAGGGGAACAGCTGCCGAAACTCTACCTCTTCGGCTGCAGTCGCCCGCTGCTGGCCCCCACAGGGGATGCGGTCGTCTGCGTCGGCGTTGACACGCTGGAGCCCGGTCAGGCCCGCGATCTGGAGTCGCGCCAGCCGGTCGGCATGGAAGACTTGAAGACCGGCGATTTTCACTGGGTCGCTCCGCTCCGTACCTGGGTACCGAATCATGCCGGCTGGTCGCCGGACGGCAACCGGATCGCCCTGATCGGCTACGCGATTGATTCCACGGCCACCGCCACCCGCCGACTCTACATCCACTCGCGCATCACCCGCGCCAATACGATCGTTGATCTTGCGGGCGATGACCGGCGTCCGGATCGCGATCACTCCCAGGACATTGCGGCCTGGTCGCCGGATGGCAACTGGATCGCCGTGGCCAAACTCGGCCCCCGCTTCGGTGAACCGAACAACAAAGGGGGCGTCTGGATCGTGACCAAGAGTGGCCAGGGAAACACCCTCCTGGTTCCGACCGAAGGGGTGTGGCGGGGCAACCCGATCTGGACCGGACCGAAGACGTTTCTCATCGGGGACCAGGAGCCGGCGCCCGGCCTCGATCGACTCTACTGGTTGGTCGAGATCGCGGGCTGAGCCGACAGGGCCCGGCGCGCCAGCATCTCCCGCACCTGGCGTCCCGCCCGATAACTTGATCGCACCAGGGGGCCGGACTCGACATGCTGGATGCCGAGCGATTCGCCGAAAGCCTTGTGGCGGGCGAATTCGTCGGGGTGAACCCAGCGGTCCACCGGTAGGTGCTTCGGGGATGGCTGCAGGTACTGGCCAATCGTCACGATGGCAACGCCGGCCTGATGCAAATCGTGCAGCGCCTCGCGGAGTTCTTCCTCGGTTTCGCCGAGGCCGGCCATCAACCCTGATTTCGTGATGCCGAAGGCCGCTCCGGCATGACGCAGCGTCATGAGACTGGTGCCGTACGAGGCCTGCGGCCGCACCCCCTTCTGCAGCCGGCGCACCGTTTCGATGTTGTGCGCGTAGACGTCGGGGGCGGCGGTCAGCACGACATCGACGGCCGTCGTGTCCCCCTGGAAATCGGGCACCAGCACTTCGATGGTGATGGCCGGATTCGCCTGCCGCACCTCGCGGATCGTGGCCGCCCAGTGCGCCGCTCCTCCATCCGGCAGCTCGTCACGATTCACGCTGGTGATGACCACGTGGTCGAGCCCCATGATGCGGATGGCGTCGGCCACGCGCGCCGGCTCCCTCGGGTCGAGGGCACCCGGACGTCCGGTCAACACATCGCAGAAGCCGCAGGAGCGGGTGCAGGTGTAACCCATGATCATCAGGGTGACATGACGCTCGTTCCAGCACTCCCCGATGTTCGGACAGTTGGCGCTCTGGCAGACGGTGTTGAGTCCGTGCGAACGGACCAGTTCCTTCATCTCGTTGAACGTGGCGCCGCCGGGGAGCTTGGCCTTGAGCCAGGGCGGACGGTGGCCGGGGATGTTGACGCCGGCGGTGGCTGTCGGCGCGCCGGGCGTTTCGGCGCCGTTCGCATCCGGGCGCCCGGCCGCACGCCCCCGGTCGTTCCACTTGTACTGATCGGCCTCGTCGGGCCGGATGAGACTCCGCCGAAGCGGAGCCTCATCGCGGTGATCGGACATCGTTGAATTGCCTTTCGACTTCAAATTCAGATGATCCCGGGGATCTGTCCCACCGGGCTGTAGTTTTCCATGTACCACTTCACGCGGCCCAGGAAGAGATGACTCAGCGCGCCGTCCACCACACGGTGGTCGTACGAAAGCGTCACGTAAATCATGTCGCGAATCGCGATCATGTTGTTGACGACGGCCACCCGCTTGTTGATCGTGCCCATTCCGAAGATGGCCACCTGTGGCTGGTTGATGATCGGTGTTCCCCACAGGCCGCCGAAGACGCCCGGATTGGTGATGGTAAACGTCCCGCCGGAAACATCATCCGGAACCAGTTTTTTTGACTTGGCGCGACGGCCAAGATCGTCGGCGCCACGGGCCATGCCGACGAAGTTCTTCTCCTCGGCATGCTTCAGCACCGGCACGATGAGGCCGCCGTCATCCATCGCCACGGCCATTCCCAGGTTGATGTGATGCTTGATGACCGTCGTTTCGCCATCCACGATGGCATTGACTCCCGGAAAGTCCTGGATGGCCTTAACCACGGCATGCAGGAAGAACGGGGTGTAGGTCAGCTTGACGCCTTGCGTCTTCTGGAAGATATCCTTGTACGCTTCGCGGAAAGCCACGATGGTGGTCACGTCGATCTCGGCGCACGAGGTCACGTGCGGGCTGGTCGACTTGCTCATCACCATGTGCGCGGCGATCTTCTTCCGCACGTTGTCCCATGGCAGGCGGGTTTCGGTGGCTCCCGAATCGCGCGACAGGCGGTAGTGGGCCGGCACGGGCGGCGGCGCGGCCGGACCACCCATGCCCGGCATGGGATTGAATTGCGGCATCGGCGCGAACTGGGGCATGAACGGCATCTGCGGCATTCCGGCCGGCATCATCGGCATGCCCGCCGGCATTCCGGGCGCCTGCGGCATGGCTACGCCGCCGGCCTTCCGCTGCTCGAGGTAGCCGAGAAGGTCGTCCTTGTTGACGCGCCCCCCCTGGCCGCTTCCCGTCAGATGATCCAGTTCGGCCAGTGCCACGCCCTCTTCGCGCGCGATACGCTTGACGAGGGGGGAGTAGAAGCGGGTGGATTCACCGTTGCCGCCATTGCCGCCACCGACGCTGGTGCTTCCGGTATCGTGCGCTCCAACCACCGCCGGTTCGGAGGGAGGCGCCGACGTCTCGACCGGTGCCTTGGGAATCACCGAGTCCACCGCCACACCGGGCGCTGTGCCCGGCGCCTCGGCCTTGGCCGCCTCGGGAGCGGGCGCCGACTTTGTTGCGCCGGCGGCCGCCGTGGCGTCCGTTTCCAGGATGCCGAGCGGCAGGCCGATGCCGACCGTCGTCCCCTCGGGGGCCACGATCTCGACCAGGATGCCGGCGGAGGGTGAGGGGATTTCCGAGTCGACCTTGTCGGTCGTGATCTCGAGAATTGATTCGTCCTTGCCGACCTTGTCGCCCGGCTTCTTCAACCATTTCACCACCGTCCCCTCGGCGATCGACTCGCCAAGTTGCGGCATGATGATGTCAATGCGTGCCATGTGCTGCTCCTTCCGGTTCAGTTGATCCTTGCTTCAATACTAAAACGCCGCGACCTCACGGACCGCCTGTGCGATCTTGTCGGCGTTGGGCATGAAAAAGTCCTCGAGCGGCGGGCTGTACGGCACGGGCGAGTCGATCGAGGTGACGCGCTTCACCGGCGCATCGAGGTGCGTGAAGAGCTCCTCGACGATGAAAGCCATGACCTCGGCCGCGAAGCCGCAGGTACGGGTGGCCTCATGCACCACCACAGCCCGATTCGTTTTCTTCACCGTGTCGGCGATCATTTCCTGGTCGTAGGGGAGCAGCGAGCGGAGGTCCATGACCTCCACATTGATCCCCTCGGCGGCCAGCTTCTCGGCCGCCTCCAGACTGGCATGGACCATGGAGCCATAGGTGATGATGGAGACATCCGCACCCGGCCTTTTGATGTCGCCACGACCGATCGGGATCGAAAAATCTCCCTCGGGCACCTCTTCCTTGATTCGACGGTAGAGGTACTTGTGCTCGAAGTAGAGCACCGGGTTGTTGTCGCGGATGGCCGACTTGATCAACCCCTTGGCGTCGTTTGGCGTGGAGGGAGCCACGACTTTCAGTCCCGGTGTGTGGCAGAACCAGGCTTCCGGGTTCTGGCTGTGAAAGGGGCCGCCGCGGACACCGCCGCCACTGGGCAGGCGCACCACCATGGGAACAGCGGCGCCCCAGCGGTAGTGCATCTTGGCCGCGTTGTTGATCAACTGGTTGAAGCCGCAGGCCACGAAGTCGGCGAACTGCATTTCGGCCACCGGACGCATCCCCATCATGGCCGAGCCGATGGCCACGCCAATGATGGCGCTTTCGGCCAGCGGCGTGTCGATGATCCGCTCGGGCCCGAACTCCTCGAGGAACCCCTTGGTCACCTTGAACGCGCCGCCGTACTGGCCGATATCCTCGCCCAGCATGTATACGTTCTTGTCGCGCTGCATCTCCTCGCGCAGGCCGTCGGAGAGGGCTTCGATGTAGGTCTTGACTGCCATTATGCGTAAACCCCTTCGGCCGCTTCGGGGCCAAGATTGGGCGACTGGGCAAAAGCCCAGTCGACAGCCTCTTCGATGGACGCCGACAATTCCGCAAGCAGTTCGTCGAGCGATCGCTGGTCCATGTAACCCGCCGACATCAAAAATTCCTCATACCTCATGATCGGATCCCACCCCGCCCACGCCTCCGCCATCCCTTTCGGCACGTACGAGGCATCATCATGCTCCGAGTGTCCGCGCATCCGCATCGTCACCGATTCGATCAGCGTCGGCCCGTCGCCGCGCCGCGCACGATCAACGGCCGTTTTCACCGTGGCCAGCATCTGGAGCACATCGGTTCCGTCGACCGTGGTACCGGGCATGCCGTAACCGGCCGCACGATCGGAAATCCGCGCGCAGGCGAACTGCCGCCCCGTGGGTGTCGAGTAGGCAAACTGGTTGTTCTCGACGATCAGGATGAACGGTGCCTTCCAGACGCCGGCAAAGTTCAGCGACTCGTGAAAATCACCCAGGCTGGTGGCGCCATCACCGGTAAAGGTCAGGCCGACGGCGTTCTTTCCCTGCATCTTGAGACCCCAGGCGCAACCCAGCGTAACCGGAATCATGCAGCCGAGCGGGCTGACGGTAGCCAGCGAAAACCGTTCCAGCGAGCCCAGGTGCAGCCCCGTGTCCTTGCCGAAATTCGGCGCATCCCGCTTCGCGAAGTACTGCATGAAAATCTCCCGAGCCGTCCAGCCGCGCACCAGGTGCGCGCCCAGGTCGCGATGAAGAATCGTAACGGGATCGGTCGGCAAAAGGCAGAAGAGCGCCGGCACGGCCGTCGCTTCATTGCCGCGCCCCAGGTACACGCCGCCCGAAATCTTCCCTTGCCGATACAGGTTGATCACCTTGTTCTCGATCTCGCGCGAGAGGCGCATGAAGCGATGCACCGCCAGCAACTGCTCCTTCGTCCAGAGATCAGCCAGTGCGCGGGAGAGCGGCGGGGGCGGCTTGCCATCCGGCCAGGGTCCGATTACCTCGCCGGCATCGTCACGAATCAGAGTCACCCCGCCGGGCAAGATCTCCCGTTTCGGCGGCTCGATCACCGGGTAGGGGAGCGGGGTTCCGTAGGTCGCCGGGCGTTCCGGCGTCGTGACACGCGGAGCGTCATTCCGGCCCGCCGGCGCTTTCGTCGCGGTTCCTCCGCGTCCGTTTTTTTTCTTTTCGGTCAAGACCGCTCCTTTAGCTACTTGGCAGTTGCCAGTTTCTGTCTCAGCGCCGGAGGCAGTTCCAGGAGCGCAAATCGTCGGCTCGAATAGAGGTAATCCTCCCCTGACTCGTCGACAACCCGCAACATTCCGTGGCTTTCCGCATCCGAGTCGGGAAGCACTTTGTAGACCTTGCGGGCCACCAGCGATGCCCGATATCGACGACTATCGAGGCAAAGGGCAAACTGGGTACTGCGTCCTGATTGTCTCATTGCCCCTCCCGCACGAATCGCTTGATCTTGAGTTCCTTGATGCCCTTACCGTGGCATTCATACCAGTGAAGCTCCGCCCAGCGCAGTGTCCCATTTTCGAGGCGAACCAGTGCCAGTCCTTTGCGCTTTCGCCATCGACCAGGCCCATACCGCTTGACCAGCAGCTAAGTTGACCGATGGCCCCACCGATCGCGATGGTTTCCATCTTTCTGATCAGTCCAACTAGCTCAAAATCCACCCTCCCTCAAACTTCCTGGACGGGGAAGGTTACTTCTCTACATCAAACCGGCACCCACATGTCCGGCTCCCAGTTCAACCCAAACACCTCGGCAAACTCGGCGGCTGTTGCCTCCGCCACTTCCGGCAGGGTCACGGTCTGCCCGAGCAGTCGTTCCATCGACGTGACGCCGCGATCCTGAATCCCGCAGGGGATGATCCGGCCAAAGTGGGCCAGATCGGTCGAGACATTCAGTGCAAAACCGTGGCTGGTCACCCAGCGGCTGACATGGACGCCCATCGCGGCCACCTTGTCCTGACCGACCCAGACACCCGAAAGCCCGGCCACCCGATCCGCACGAATGCGGTAGCGCAAAAGGACACGAATCAGCACCTCTTCCAGGTCGCGCAGATAACGATGCACATCCCGGTAATGTTCATTCAGATCGACGATTGGATAGCCCACCAGCTGTCCCGGTCCGTGAAACGTGATATCGCCGCCACGATCGACCCGACGAACGGTACCACCCATCGCCTCGATCTCCTTTTCGGAAACCAGAAGATTGTTTTCGCCGCCGCTTCGCCCAATTGTATAAGTGACCGGGTGTTCCAGGAGGAGCAGCGTGTCGGGAACTACCCCAATTTGTCGTTCCTCGACCAATCGCTTCTGGATTTCCTGCCCGCGATCGTAATCCACCCGTCCAGCCCAGATTCGGCGGGCTCGTCGATTTCGGATAACTCGTTTATTTACAACAGCTTCAACGGACACACGACCTCCGAAAGCGACGAAAAGCCCCCACATTATAGTGGATTGGGCCGGGGGATGGCTCAGGAGGGTTCGGAGGACTCGAGCCAGGCCAGATCGGCCAGATCTTTGGGGCGCCCGCTGGCCCGCTTGTTGCGCATGAGGTTGGAACGGCTGATCACCGGGACGACCAACGGTCCGATGCTCGTGCTGGTTCGATCGGCCCACGCCTCCGAAAAGCCGACGCCATCGATAGACGTCATGATGTCGATGCGTCGAGGGGCCACGCCGATCTGAAAGATCAAGCCATCGACCGAAAGATCAGCTTCGGCAAGATCCTGAAGTGGGGCATTGAATCGAACCAGGGCGGACCAGATACGGCGGGCATTGTCCACTGTCGGATTCACCCAGATGTCGATGTCACCGGTAGCACGGGGCAGTCCGTGGATGGCCAGAGCATAGGCTCCTACCACCATGAACTCAGCCCCGGCGGCGGATAACTCGGACAATATGTCGAGGTAGTCGGGATTCATCAACTGGCTGCCCCATGAAGGCCCAAACATCGCAAGTCAGCGGCCAGACCATTGCGAGCCGCTGTTCGGGGGTCGTCGCTGGATCTGGTCCTTCCCCTTGACCATGACGAATGACCCGAGTCTGAAGGCTTGATCGCTCCATCGGTCAATTATACCTTGTAGAGAGACTCGGATATCATCCAACCACCCATGATAACCACGGATCTCCTGATCCTCGGCGGCGGCATCACCGGCACCGCCACCGCCTGCCTTGCGGCGCGACACGGGCTGTCCGTTGCCCTCATCGAACTGGCGGACCTGGCCAGCGGCGCCAGCGGTGCCACCAGCCACATGCTTCACGGCGGCCTGCGCTACCTCGAGCACGGCCGCTTGAATCTGGTGCGCGAAGCGCTCCACGAACGGCGCTTCTGGATTGACCGCGCGCCTGATTTTTCACGACCGGTGCGTTTCCTGCTCCCGTTACGAACCGGCGGGCGAGTCAGCCCGCTCCGACTCCGCGCCGGCCTCTGGCTGTACGACCGCCTGGCCGGTTCCCTGAACCTCGAGAAGGCGGCCGGACTTTCCGCCCGCGACATCGGTGAGATGGAACCATCGCTGGACGTGTCGATGTGCCGGGGCGGCGGTGCCTACTCGGACGGTGTCGTCGACGATGCCGGGCTCACGATCGCCCTGGCCCGTGAGGCCCGCGCGCACGGGGCCATCATCCGGACATGGAGCGAATCGACAGCGGCACGGCGTGATGGCAGCGGCCACTTCGAGATTTCCGTCCGTGACACTCTCGCTTCCAGTGACAACAAATCACCGGAGGTGATCCGCTCCCGGGTCGTCGTCAACGCCACCGGCTCGTGGACAGACGCCACCCGTGACTGGCTGCTTCGGCAATTCGGCGTTCATCAACAGGCGCCATCGCGCCTCCTGGCCCCGACGCGCGGCATCCACCTCGTTTATCCGTCATTGACCCGCGGGCACGGCATTCTCTTCTTCGCACGTGCCGACGGCCGCGTACTCTTCATCATTCCCTTCCAGGGACGAAGTCTGGTCGGCACCACCGAAACGGCCGTCGAATCGCCGCCACGTGACGAAGAGCGCCACCCGACGGTGGAGGAAATCGTCTACCTCCGTCGCGAATTGGCCCTCCTCATGCCGGCCACGGCCGATCAGCCGCCGATCGCCCTGTTCAGCGGGATACGCCCGCTCCTTGCCGCTGATGACCAGATCGGCCGCGCCTCGCGCGAGCATCGCATCCTGAGTGAGGATGGCGTCATCACGGTGACGGGCGGGAAATACACGACGGCTCGACTGATGGCGCGGGATGTGCTTACTGCCGTGGGAAGGCATCTCGGTGGGTCGGCACGACCCGCCGCCAATGAGGTCCCCTCGCAACTGGTTCGATGGGAAGATACCCTTAACCCGGATGGCCTGGCTGATACGGCGATTCACGATCTCTTTGCCAGGCGATTGGACGACGTCATGCGTCGGCGGAGCGCTCTTTGGCTGTCCGACGATCGCGGTCTTGGCCGTACGGACGCACTGGCCACTGCCATGGGAGTACGACTCGGCTGGTCGCAGGCGCAACGCGAATTCGAATTGAATCACTATCGCCAGGCGGTCGTCGCGGAACAGGTGCTGATCGCCCGGACTGGAGAACTGATCTCATGAACTCACCCTTGGTGATGGCCATTGACCAGGGCACCACCGGCACGACGGTGCTCCTCATCAATCGAAAGGGCGCCATTGAAGCGCGCGGCTACGCGGAGATTCCGCAGCACTACCCGCGCCCCGGTCGGGTCGAGCACGACGGTGATGAAATCTGGAGGAGTGTCCTTCGGGCCGCCCGCCAGGCATTGAGCCGGGGTGCATTCCTGTCGAAACGTATCGCCGCTGTCGGCATCACGAACCAGCGAGAAACGTCAATCCTCTGGAATCGCAAGACCGGCCGACCTGTTGGTCCCGCCATCGTCTGGCAAGATCGGCGTACGGCCGAGCGCTGCGCCGAACTCCGTCGCGCCGGCCAGGAACGATTCATCAGGAAATCAACCGGCCTGGTGCTCGATCCCTACTTCTCGGCCACCAAGCTCGAATGGATGTTCCGACATCAGAAACCCTGGCGACGTGCCGCCGCCCGCGGTGATCTCGTGGCCGGTACCATCGATACGTGGTTACTCTGGAAACTGACCGGCGGCGCGGTGCATGCCACCGATCCAACCAACGCGAGCCGCACGATGCTCTACGACATTCACCGGCTGGCCTGGAGTCCGAAACTTCTTGACCTGTTCGATGTGCCCGACGCCTGTCTGCCCGAAGTGCGCCCATCGAGCGGCGAGTTCGGTACGACAATGGGCGCGGCGCCTATTCCGGACGGCATCCCGATCAGCGGCATGGCCGGTGATCAGCAGGCCGCCCTGTTCGGTCAGGGGTGCGTGAAGCCCGGCCAGGTCAAGAACACCTACGGCACCGGCGCTTTCGTGCTGGTACACCTCGGCAACAAGCCGCGCGAATCCAGACACGGCCTCCTGACGACGGTGGCCTGCGGTCCACGCGGCGAACCGGCCTGGGCCTTGGAGGGAAGTGTCTTCATCGCCGGCGCCGCCGTTCAATGGCTGCGCGACGGTCTCGGTTTCATTCGGAATTCGGCCGACATTGAAACTCTTGCCGCCACCGTGCCCGATGCCGGCGGCGTCACTGTCATTCCGGCGTTTACCGGCCTCGGCGCTCCCTGGTGGCGCGCCGACGCCCGAGGCGCCATCTTCGGCATCACCCGCGGCACCACGCGTGCCCACCTGGCCCGTGCCGTCCTTGAATCCATCGCCCAGCAGTCGGCCGATGTTGTCCAGGTCATGCAGCAGGACACCGGTCATCGCATTGCCGCGTTGCGTGTTGATGGCGGCGCCACGGCCAACAATCTGTTGATGCAGTTTCAGGCGGACCTTCTGGGGATACCGATTCAGCGGCCCAGGATGATCGAGACAACGGCGCTCGGGGCGGGGCTCCTGGCCGGGATGGCGGCGGGGATATGGGCCTCGCCGAAGGAGGCGGACTCTGCCCGCGCCATCGACACGACATTCAAGCCAGAGCGAAGTTCAGCCTGGCGACGGCAGCAGCGCGACGAGTGGGGGCGTGCCGTTGCGCGCCTGCTGGCATGAGTCGAGTGGATGAACCAGATCAACCGGAGAGGTGACTGATGGCAGATCTCGAGGTCATTCTCAAACGCTCGGACATGCCAATGCATCGTCAATCCGGCGAACGAGTTCCGGCCAGCTTCAACAGGCGGAGACGGTGGAGATGATCTCGCACTCAGGGCTGTTTCGATCGAAGGCACACTGGAGACGTGAGGAAAAAGCCCTTCGTCTGGCGGGGTTGATCCTGCTGATGATTCCCGCAGCTCTTCAACTGGAGTTGCGCCACGCCGCCGCCGCCAACGACTCCACCACCGTCGTCCTCCTCGGTACCGGCACCCCACGCCCCAATCCCGAGCGGGCCGGCCCAGCCACCGCCGTCACCGTCGGCGATCGCCTCTTTCTATTCGATGCGGGGCCGGCGGTCATGCGCCAGTTGGCCGCCGCCAAACTGTCGATCAAGGGCGCCGAAGCCGCTTTCATCACGCACCTTCACAGCGACCACACGCTTGGCTATCCCGATCTCATTTTCACGAGTTGGGTCATGGGCCGACAACAATCGATGCCGGTCTATGGCCCGCCCGGCCTCAAGGCCATGACCGACCACATTCTGGCCGCCTGGGGCGAAGACATCGAAATTCGCACCCACGGCCTCGAACGCGAAGCGCCGGGCGGCTACCAGGTGCAGGTGCATGAAATCCAACTCCCGACGCCGCCCGACTCCAGTTCATCACCGAAATCCCGCACGCTGGTTGTTTATGACAGCGCCGGCGTCAAAGTCACGGCCATCCCGGTTCCGCATGGCAACTGGCGACATGCTTACGGCTATCGCATCGATACGCCCGATCGATCCATCGTCCTTTCCGGCGATACCGCTTACAGTACGCTTATCCTCGAGATGTCCCGCGGCGTCGATGTATTGATCCACGAGGTGTACCCTGAGGTCCGCCTGAAGCCCGAACCCCGCCCCGGCGGCGAACTCTGGCCTCAGTACATGAAGGAGTTCCACACGTCGGATATCGAGGTCGGCCGACTGGCCGCCGCGGCGCGCCCAAAGCTCCTGCTGCTTCATCACGTCGTCTGGATGGGAGGCGTCGAGGAGGAGTTGATCCAGGGAGTTCGGCAGGGTGGGTATGACGGAGAGGTGACGGTGGGGGCGGATTTGGGGCGGTACTAGCCGCAGCGCGGGGCGGACTGGCGTGCGATATAATCCCGACTTCGCTGAACAGGCGGAAATGCAACTCAATCACGAGTCCGCTCCGGAAATGACCGACAAGCAGGCTGATAGAACAAGATGACTTTCACCCCCGGCACCCGCCTTGGCCCATATGAAATCGTTGCGCCGCTCGGCGCCGGCGGCATGGGCGAAGTCTTTCGAGCACGGGACACGCGACTCGGTCGCGAGGTGGCCATCAAAGCGCTGCCCGTTGCGTTCGCGCAGGAACCAGAGCGGCTGGCCCGCTTCGAGCGCGAGGCCAGGATCCTCGCATCGCTCTCGCACCCCAACATCGCCGGCATTCTCGGGCTCGAGGAGGTGGGGGGCGCGCGATATCTTGTGCTCGAGCTCGTCGAAGGAGAAACGCTTGCAGCGCGTCTCTCACGAGGCGCACTCCCGCTGGACGAAACACTGGAGGCAGCCAAGCAGATTGCAGCCGGCGTCGAGGCGGCTCACGAAAGCGGCGTGGTCCACCGCGATTTGAAGCCCGGAAACATCATGTTGACCTCCTCGGGCGCGGTGAAGGTGCTCGACTTCGGGCTGGCCAGGACAGGCGCCACCGATCGGTCGGGTTCGGACTTGGGCCTGTCGGCCTCACCCACGATGACCTATGCCGCCACGCAGGCGGGTGTCATCCTCGGCACGGCCGCGTACATGAGCCCGGAGCAGGCGCGCGGCAAGAGCGTTGACCGGCGCACCGACATCTGGTCGTTCGGCTGCATTGTGTTCGAATGTCTCACGGGGCGGGTGCTCTTCCAGGGAGAAACTGTCTCAGACCTGATTGCGAGCATTCTGCAGCGCGAACCGGATTGGGATGCGCTGCCGCAAAACACGCCCCCCCGCCTCCGCGAGCTACTGGCCCGCTGCCTCCGCAAGGATGCGCGGGAGCGCCTGCGCGATATCGGAGACGCGCGTCTGCAGCTATCCGAAGTCTTCGCGATGGCTCCGGACATGGCTTCGGCAGGGCCGACTTCCCGCCGCGCGCCTGCCTGGGCCTGGCTCCTCGTCGGCGTTGCGGGCGTGGCGCTCGGGTTGGTCGCCGGCGGCCGCCTGGGTGGCCCTTTGGAGCCACCCGCATCAGTGCGCCGATTCACCATCCCCGCCGACCAGTTCAAGGGCGAATTCTTCAATCACCCGAGTCTATCGCCGGACGGACGACGCGTGGTCTTTGGGAACGGATCGCAACTGTGGATTCGTGAGCTTGCGCGCTTCGAGTCGGTGGTCGTGCCGGGCACCGAAGGCGCCTCAATGCCGTTCTGGTCACCGGATGGTTCGAAGCTCGGCTTCGCGAAGGAAAACAAACTCTGGATTGCAACGCTCTCCGAATCGAAGGTCATCCCCCTCACCGAAATTCCCGGGGCCGGTGTATGCGTCGGAGCCACCTGGGGCCGCGACGGCAAGATCGTCATGGCCCTTTTTCGCGGCGGACTCTACGAAGTATCCGCCCTGGGGGGCGAACTGCGGCTGATCCTCGCGCCGGACTCGACGGAGGTGGACTTTCACCTGCCGGACCGACTCGGTGATGGCGAATGGATCATCACCACCGGGCACGCAAAGGTCGGTCCGCATCCCATTGTCCTGGTGTCGCCGCGCGACGGTTCGCGGAAAAATCTTGGAAAGTTCGAGGGGCTCAACAACGTCGTCTACTCAGCTACCGGGCACCTCTTGCTCAACATCCAAAGCGGCCGCAGTCAGATCATGGCGATTCCGTTCTCGGACGCGAAACGCGAGATCACCGGAGAGCCCTTTCTCGTCGCGGCGGGTGGCGCCTTCCCTTCCGTCTCGATCGACGGTGTCCTGACATACATTCTCAGCGCCTCGCACAATCTGCGCGAGCTGGTCTGGCTGGGTCGCGATGGTCGCATCGAGCAGGTCGCTGGCCCGCCGCAGCGCGGGCTGGATCTTCCCGCGCTCTCCCCCGATGGGGCGAGCGTCGCCCTTGTGGCCTATGAGAAAGACAACTCCGATATCTGGTTGCAGGACCTTGCTCGCGGAACACGGCGACGGCTCGTTTCCGGCCCCGGCGACGAGGACTTTCCGACCTGGTCGGATCAGGGACGCCAACTCGTCTACGGTGAACACGGAAATGTCGAGCCGATCCTGATGGAGATTTCGGTCGACGGCTCCGACGTGCCACGATCACTCGGTACAGCGGGATCGTGGCCCACGTTTTCACCGGATGGTCGGACAATCGTTTTCAATCGCGATATCTCCGGCCAGGAAGTGCTGTGGCGCCTCGACCGGGTGGCGGGAGCCGAGCCGATCCGCCTCACGACTTCCCCGACGACCAACGAGAATGCCCCAACGTTCTCGCCGGACGGGCGGTGGCTGGCCTACATGTCCGACGAATCAGGCGAGGACCGCACCTTCGTGCGACGCTTCCCCGACGGTGCCGAGAAGCAGCAGGTTTCCCTGGGCGTCGGCGAGTTCCCCTTCTGGAGCCGGGACGGCCAGGCCCTCTACTACTGGGAACGCGGCACGCTGATGGAGATCCCGACCCGGATGGGGGAGAAGCTCAATCTGGGAACTCCGAAAAAACTCTTCAACGCCACCGAATCCGGCATCATCCTCGGC
>Ga0163152_10005229_pt1 | contig 15396 bp, 2 predicted proteins | sample OliLakLV19MP8IB2_FD_148635 | JGI IMG/M metagenome (GOLD analysis project Ga0163152, IMG submission 148635) | Freshwater microbial mat bacterial communities from Lake Vanda, McMurdo Dry Valleys, Antarctica - Oligotrophic Lake LV.19.MP8.IB-2 | ecosystem: Environmental > Aquatic > Freshwater > Lake... | reverse complement strand
CGATCTCAGTTTCACTCTCACCGGGAGACATGGAGCGGAGCCAGACCACCCCTTCCATACGGATGAAAAAACCTTCTCCTTGAATCGGGGCAGCGGCCAGGGTCACCGCAGCACGCGCCATTTCCAGATAGGCGGCCGCCGGAAACGCAGCGCGTCCGTTCACCACATGGTCTGTGAAGAAAAACTCATTCCCGGTGAACCGGGTGAGGTAACGCTGGCTTTTGAGATCGGAAATGTTCTCTCCAATCAAAGGATGTAGGGCACGCTGCAAACCAAATTCAGTCCTGGATTTTTCAACAGCAGGCGGCAGTCCGAAACGGGGGCCTTCGAAAGGATATGAAGGCAACCCGGCTAACCGACCGGGTCTGTTTTCAACCCAAAGATTTTCCCATGGAACATCCATTCCTTGAGACCATAACTCGACGAGTTTGGGGAGGTCTCGGACCAATATGAGCTGCTCGATTAAATCGGTTTCGTCCGGCGTATCTTTAAAATCCGCGACCCTCTTCGCAGTTCGCTCTCCCAGCCAGACATCACGCTGTTTGCCGAACCCCTCCGGATCCCGCGTCAGACTTTCCAAGCCCGCGACACATTCCTTCACATCTCCACCCACCACGGCGGCACGAAACGCCATGGGATCGCGTCCGGCCTGCAAAGTGTAGGCGAGCGCTTCAAGGTTCACTTCCGGATTTGAGCCGAGGTATTGCACATACCTGATCAAAAGCGCCTGCAAAGCGGTCCTGGATCGTGCGGAAAAAAGGAGGGCGACCGGCAAATTTTTCTGCCGCTGTTTCTCCTCCATTTTTGGAGAAAATTCGCGCACCACCAGATGGGCGTTGTAACCACCGGTGGCAAAAGCGTTGATGCCGCAAACGCGGGATCCGCCACCGGTTCCCGGACCGTCTGTTTCCCAGGCGCAATCATTTTCAACCACACGGAGTGGGCTGTTTTCCAGCTGAAAGCCAGGGTCGGTCCCGATGAAACCGTGAACGCCGACCACGGTGCGATGCCGTAACTGCATCAGCACCTTGCACAACGCAGTCAGTCCGGAAGCGGCTTCGCCGTGCCCGAAGGCCCCTTTCCCCGTGGTCAGTCTCACCGCAGTTCCAGGTTTTGAACCGGCGTTTTTGAAAACTCGTTTCAGCGCCGCGATCTCCGCGAAATCTCCCTCACGAACTCCCGAAGCCTGACATTCAATGAGCGATATCTCCCCGGGCAAAACTCCGGCATCTTTCCATGCCTCGGAAATAACCAGGGCCTGACGTTCCACGCTCGGCGCAATGATGGAAAGCGTTTCGCCACTCGAATTGACTGCGGATCCGGCGATCAATCCGTAAATGTGATCCTTGTCCAGCAATGCCTTCGAAAGCGATTTCAACACCACCGAAACCACCGCCTCGCCCCGCAGCTGCCCGTTGCTTTCCCGGCTGAAAACTCGTGGTTGCGCGTCGGGGCTGAGCAGCTGATTTTCGCGCACTGCAAATCCATAGGGATGCAGGAAGAGATTGACCGCACCGACGATCGCCTGGTCGATCTCGCCCTGCCGGATCAGCCTGGAGGCGTCGTGCAACGCCACCAGGGAACTGGCGCACTCGGCGTTCACAAACCTGCACGGTCCCTGGATATTGAGGAATCGCGCAATTTTTGCCGGGAACATGGCGGATTCATTCCCCATCCAGTAAAACCCGTTCAACGGCGCGCCGTGATCTTGCAGGAGTTTTTTGTAATCGTCCGAAAGGCTGGAAACGAACAATGCAGTCCGGCCTCCGGCAAAATCGCCGGGCCGATGTCCGCTGTCTTCCAGGCTTTCCCAGATCACTTCGGTCAGCAATCGTTGTTGCGGATCGGTATATTCTCCCAGCACCGGAGGCACCTTGAAAAAATCGGCGTCGAACCGATCCACATCACGCAGGAATCCCGCATGACGAATCCGGGTTCCAGCTTGAAGAAAGGGACGGTTCTCCGGAAATGTGGAAAAAAGATCCCGATGACTGATCAATGCGTTCCAGAATGCATCGATCGATTCACATTGTGGAAAACGACCGGCGATCCCGACTATGGCGACCTGTTCTCTGTCTTCTGACCGGCTCTTTTTTTCAACTGGCTTCGAGGAAATTTCAGCGACGGAAATGGTTCCCATGCTCCGCCGGGTCGTTTGTGTGACCGGACGCCGTTGTCCCTGAAACAGCTCCCGTATCCGCACGTCATGATCGGAGAAGTCCGAATCCAGGAATGGCACATAGTTCTCCACAAACGTGTGGAGCGCCTTGATCTTGTTGGCGCTGATTTCAAAGCTCAACCCGGCCACCAAACCGTTCGCGGCACCGAGGATGAAAGGGGAAATTTGCGGGATCCAAGAGCGGGAAAAGACCGACAAAGTCCTGCCGTTGCGGATAAATATATCGTCAAATCTTATCGATTTGGCGTCGCGCGAAGCGGTCCTCAATGCGTAAGCAAAAGCCTTCCACTGATCGATCCCCTGCCCCTTCTTTTTGCCCCCACCAAAATCAAACTGGATGTCCGGCTCCTGCACTTCATAAATTTTGGAAAGCGCACAATGTCCCAGAAAACAATCGTTCATTTTGCGGAACAGGTCGCACATCCGCATGGTTTCCGGATCTTCGGTCGGAAATATCCCATCGTCGTTCTGGAGAAAAGTGTTCCCCACAACCACCGAGGGATAATTCATCAACGTGGTTGGAAGGTCCTTGCCCAGCAAAAAAAGAAAATCAGAAGCTTGTTCCCAGAGTTCTTTGATCTGTTCTCGCTCCACCCGCATCACCACTTTTCCGAAATTGGATCGTGTTCCCGCCCCAGTGATGTCCGGATGCCACGTGTCGGATTCCCAATGAAAATAAACCAACAACAGGTCGCCCTGTCGCAGCATGCGGTCGGGCACCCACTTTAACTGCGGCGCGAACGTTCTGACCCGGTCGATGAAACGCGTATAATTCCCGGCGCCCATCATCGTGTCGTGATGGAAATGAAAAAGAAAATCTCCGGAGAACAGGCCCTCAAACTTGTCTGCGGGCAGTTCACCGTTCCAACACTGCCGGAATCTCTCGACGATTTCGGCTCCCCTTCCAGGGGCGTGATTTAGGGTCTGGTCCATGATGCGGTTCAAACGGGGAGATCAATCCCCCCACGGTATCAATTTGAAAACTCAGGTTTTAAGGAACAACTCGGGTTTGCGTGAGCGGACCGGATTGTTTTTGAGATACGGAATGGTCACTTTTTCATCCCTTTTTTTCATCTCCTCAAACTTCGCGAAGATTTCTTTCATCTGCTGGCTCCGGTCTTCAGGCATGGCATGAGTCGCCAGCTGACGCAAAAATTCCAGGTAGGCCTTGTCCACCACCACCTTCTCGCTCCAGAGTTCGGAGGCGGTCTTCGCCACTTCCGTATTCAAACCGGCACGGAACATGTAGAACGACGAGATCCGTTTTCTTCCCTGCTCGACGATGCGTGAAAGGAATTTCATGGAGTCGATCGGACCCAGCTGTGAATCGAGCAAGGTGTCATAAACTTCCTGGGTTCCGGCGTAACCGCGCACGTGCCGGGAATAATGTTCCCCGTAAATCTCGGGCTCCTTCAAAATCAGGTCAGCCATGCAGCCCATGCAGCAGAGCATGCTGATGTTGGATCCTGAGGTGAACCAGGTGTTGGCCGCGCTACCGCCGACCAGCGCCCAGTTTTTACCGACAAAGCGGTCATACATGTAATGCTGCGAAGGCACGACCACGATCTCCTTGCGGCGCGGGAAAAATTTACTACTGTAATCAACGCCCCGGCGCTGATAAGCCCTGGTCAGTTTTGTGATCACTTCCTCAGGCGTGTCGTTTCCAATGTCAGTTTCGGCGATGCTGACACCCACGGAGATGTAATCTCCCAGCGGTATCAGCCAAGAAACTCCGCTGATGCCGTCATAACCAGGTTCGGCGTTCAACAACGACGTGGCATGCATCCAGGGCGCTTCCGCCATCGGCACCTTGTCGTTGGGATTCTTTTTATAATAGTGGGTGAAAAAGACACGGCGCGGCGCATCGAAGTCTTTATGCGGGATTTTCAATTTTCGACCGAGCAGACGGACATGATTGGTGCAATCCCAGGCGAACGAAGGAACTATGGTCTGCCCGTTGTCCAGGATCAGGGCGCGCACCGTGTCGGTCTTCTCGCAATAATCGACATCCTTGACCAGCTGGTCGATCCAGGTGGCCTGGTCGGAATGGCGGACCTCCTCGTAAAGCGCCTGGTCAAACCCTATCCGGTCGATGTGAATAAAGGCTTCCGGAAGTCCATCCTCGACAAAAAGCGAGGCGAAGGTCTTGAAAAATCCGAACCGGAGGCCGGAAACAATCTTGCCCATGTAAAACGGGGTGACCTCCTTGGGAAAAAAATAGTCCGAATACTCCTTGAAGTTCCGTGTGAACTCGATGCTGACCGATTCAGTCATCGATTCACCAAGTTTTGGGGTGTCCCCCAGCAACGGCTTTCCAATCACCAGATGTTTGATTTTTTTAGCCGTCAAAGTTTTGCTGATCAGCATCGCTCCGATCCCGCCGCCAATGATCACCGGCATTCCGTCCATGGACGATTGCTGCACCTTTTCAGTGGCGCTCATGCGGGAGGTTCCGGCAAAAAACTCAGGGTTCACCGTGGACCAACTGTCGGCGCCGCTGTCGTTTCGATGAATGGATCCCACGAATTCCGCCACTGGCGTGCCGTTGGTATGCCGGGCGGTTTTCATCAGGAACTTCTCAGCCAATCCCGGCTTTTCCGTCAGAAGGTACTGTGCGAAGGCGTCGAGTGAGGTGTGTTCAAAGAATACGCCGGGATGAATCTCCTCCCCCAAATTTTCAGTGAGTTTATCCACCAATTGGATCAGGTGTGTGGAGGTGAATCCGAGGTTCTGAATATGAGTGGCAACATCGATCTCCCGTGCGGGCAAGTTCAGTATTTCCGCCACAATTTCACTCAACCAACTTAGGATTTCTTTTTTTTCGTTCATGGGATGTATGCCCTTCCAACCACTTCATGGTCTTGAATGGGATGTTGTTTTTTTTCCGTTTTGGCCTCGCTTTTGTTGAACCAAAATTCTTTTTCCTGAAAAGGGTATTGCGGGATTTTAATCCGGGGTCCGGTTTTTGCGCTCTCCCATTGGTCGATGCCACCTCCGGTCCATCCATCGGCCAGCACCCGAAGCTCACCCAGCGTCCGGCACCGGCCAGGATCGCTCCCTTTCAAGGGAATCCTCGACATCGGCCGGATGGCATTGAGGTTCCGGTAAGAGTTACTGTCAAGCCCGTCATCGGCAGGATCGACGCCGCGTTTCAACAATTCCATCAACCGGGAAATGCTGTTTACGACCAGCCCGAGTCGGCACTCCATCGACTGCCTGCTCAACCGGCTTTCTAGGGCGAGATCGTACAAAGAAGCTTCTCCCCTGTTCCTCTCGAGAAACGCCAGCCAGCTTTCGCACAAATATTTCAAAGCTTCCATCGACCGTGCGGAAAGCACCACCAGCGCAAATCCATCCGCACTTTCATCAATCGAAACAGGGTTCAGCTTTGCCGATGACCGGCCTTGCTCGATGATCATGTGCGCATTCACGCCGCCAATCCCTATCGAATGCAACGCAGCTCGCAAAACCTCCGGTTGTTGACCCGCGCGGCCAGTCACCGGCTTCCATGAAGTCAATTCGGTTGGAATGTAAAATGGCGAGTCTTTCAGGAATACCGACGGGTGCGGTGCGGTAAAATGGGGAGTGGGCGGAATCTGGCCGTGTTCGATCGCCCCCAGGACCTTGAAGAGGGACGGCAGGCCGGAAGCTCCCTCCAGATGCCCCACATTCGCCTTGACCGATCCCACGGCGCAACGATGAGATTTGTATTCTTCCACACCGAGGGATTCACGGAAAAACTTGCGGTGCGCCGCCATCTCGGCAGCGTCACTGAAATTCGTGGCCGCGCCGTTGGCTTCAATGAAATTAACTTGGGCGGGAGAGATGCCAGCCATCGCGTAGGCGTCGCGCATCGCCTGGCATTGGGCCTCCACATCGGGCGCCAGCGCAGAAAGGCCGCTCTTTCCGTTGTGCGAAATTCCTATCCCGGTGATGACCGCATGGATGTGGTCCCCATCCCGTTCCGCCATCCGCAATGGCTTCAGAACCAGGCAACCGACTCCTTCCCCGCGGACATAACCGTCGGCTTTGGCATCGAACGAACAAACCCTGCCGGTTTCGCTCAACAGATGCCCCTGCCCCCGAAGCCGGAACTCGTCCGGGTCCAGAAGAATTTTCACGCCGGCGACCACGCTGACCGCACATTGACCGGACTGCATCGACTGTATCGCGCGGTTTATGGCGACATAAAAACTAGAGCAAGCGGTATCGACACTTTCGCTTGGTCCCTTGAAGTTGCAGAAATACGAGAGGCGGTTCGCTAGCATGCCGGTGGAAAGACCGCTGCTGAGACCGGGCGACACGGCCGCGTTTCGGAGCAGCGAACGGTAATCGATCGAATCAGCCGCGACAAAAAGTCCGACCCTTGAACGGGTGAAACGGTTGAGCGGATACCCGGCGTGCTCCACCGCGCGCCAGATGCTGCGCAGTAACAGACGCTGCTGCGGGTCCATGTGATCTGCTTCTTCCCCGGTCAAATCCCAGAACCCGGGATCAAACAATGAAATCCCCTCCAACAATGAAGCCCATCTCATCGCATGCACCGCTTCATCGGTGTCGTCCAACAAAACCCCGCGGGATTTCCATTCTTTCCGACCCACCTCGCGCGTGGAAACCTCGTTCCGCGCAAGTTTCTCCCAGAACTTCTCCGCAACACTGGACCCAGGCAGGAAACAGTCAAAACCAACAATGGCAAACCCGTCTTTTCCAGACGATTCCTCTTTTCGTTCCAAAGTCTTGGCGGAATTTGAAGGACTTCCGGAAGGGGCGGGAACTGATTGAACCTGGAGCGGCAGCGTTTGTGCCTGCTGATGCCCAGACCTGGTCACGCTTTCGATATGTGAGACGATCCGCGTGACATTGTTCAGCTCAAAAAAAGCCGCTCCAGCCAGCTCCAAATCAAACTCCAAGTTCAGAAAATTCGCCAGTTCAGTCAGCATGATCGAGTCGGCGCCATAATCTGTCAGATCCTGTTCCATGCGGATGTTAGCGGGGTTCAACCCGAAAACTTTGGCCATTCCTGCAAGCACGGTTTCCAGCACCTTCGAAGTTTTTGAGGCCGGCAGAGGCAGTTCATGGACCATCCCGTTCGAATGTCCATTCTTCTGCACGGCTGAATGATGGATTCCGTTTCGTTGGCTCCCTGAATTTTTCGGATCGATTTTCAGGAATTTCAACAGCTTTTGGATTTCGCCCTGAACGACACCAACTTGATCATGAGTTGAACTCAAAGCCATGCTCATGGTTTCGATCCCCGCACTGCTTTCCAGGGGATTCATACCGAACCGCGTCTTGAGCTGTTCCTCGTAATATACCCCAGGATTCATGCCGCCTTCCTTCCAAAGCGGCCAGTTCACCGACAAAGTTTTTCCGTGGCGCTTGCCTTGCGCCACACGACGGTTGCGTTCGGCGGCAAAGACATCCAAAAACGCGTTTCCAACAGCGTAGTCCAGTTGACCGGCTCCCCCAAAGGAAGCGATGGAGGAGCAGAAAACGACAAAATCCAGATGCAGATCCCGCGTCGCCTCGTCGATGACCACAGCGCCTCGCAGTTTGGGTTTTAAAACCCCGGCTATTTCATCGGGTGTTTTGTTGACGGCATAATTGTCGCGAATAAGTCCGGCGCAATGAATGATTCCATTTAGTTCACCAAACCGTCCGGTAATCTGACCCAACACGCCTTGCGCCTGGTTTGCATCGCTGATGTCAGCGGCAAGATAAGCAATTTGCCGTCCGGATTCCTGAAGTCTGGCCAGTTCCTTTTCTTTCGCCGCATCAATGGCCGAACGCCCGGTTAAAACCACCAATGCGTCAAACTTGGAGCTCAAATGGCGGGCGAACAAAAGTCCCAGGCCACCCCATCCGCCGGTGATCCAATAAACCCCGCCCTTCCGGAAAACGGGAACCTGCGGCTGCTGAAGTTCGACCCGGTTCTGAACCAGAACCCGCCGGATTCCACCCGGCCCGTACCACACCTCGGTCGCCGAATCCCATCTCTGGATTTCTTGCAACAGGTTGCGAGCCTCCAACGATCCTCCCGTACCGCCATGGTCGATGATCAACTTGGTTTTTATTGAAGGCGCTTCAATGCTGATCGAACGAAGCAGTCCCATCAAACTGCGGCATGGAAATTCCGACTCACTTTCCGGGAAATAGACCGCGATCCTTTTGAGCCCGTCCGATTTCTCTTCAATCAATTTTTTGCAATGCTGAAAAATCGTCTGGGTTGCGTGTTCGACCAGTCCCGCAGCATCCGTTCCCGCCCGGATCGGTATCACCAGATCGGCGCATTTGAGATCAATCAACGATTGAATCATGCGCCCTGAGTCCGAGACCACAAACAGGTGCAGCCGATCGTTATTTCTCCGGTTTTCCACTCCGTTGGCAACCAGCGGAACCTCCTTCCAGACAGGAGAAAAATAAACCAGCCCGGAAGCAGCGGCAGCGACTTCAGGCACCACCCGGTCTGAAGCGGTTTTTCGGACCTTGTTCTCCGATGCAGTCGGAAGCCAGTGTCTGACCCGGGCGAAAGGGTAGGTCGGCAGATGTATCCTCCGTCCCTGAGCCACGCCAGATGACGGTTTTTTTTCAAGTTCCTGCCAGTCCGGATCCGCACCGCTGGCCCAGAGTTCAGCCAGTTTTACACCTTCACAGTCCGTGGCAAACCGGCAAACCTCCGCAGTCATAGAGGCTCCCTGAACAAATTCAGCCAGCCGTCCGTTTTGCAGTGTGTTCCTCGATCCGTGAAAAACCAGGCCATCCTCCGCCTTACCGGCAACAAAAGAACCGAGCGCCTCTTTCAACTCCTCAATCGAGGACACCAAAAATGCCGCCCTCTCGGCCAATGCTTTCCGCCCCATCCTCAAGGTGTAGGCGATGTCCTCCAATAAAATCTCCCCCGACGCGGCACGGTTCAAAAACTCCGACAACCTGGACGCCATCTCAACCAACCGGTCTCCATTTTTTGCCGACAACGCCACCAGCAACGGAGTTGTAAGTTTCGACGACTTGTTGTTGGTTTTTGGATTCCCCGCAAATTCTTCCAGAACAAGGTGAGCGTTAGCGCCGCTGGCGCCGAAAGAACTCACACCGATCCGGCGCGGATCTTTACCTGACGTCTTCCAGGCTTGCCCGGTTTTCTGGAGGTAAAACGGAGAATCTTGCATAGCCAGATGCGGATTCTCCGTGCCGGCGTGAAGCGAGGGCACCAGGTATTGATGACTCAGTTGAAGCGCTGCTTTGGTGACACCGGCGACACCGGCCGCCGCCTCCGCGTGCCCGATATTGCTCTTCACCGAACTCAGAGCGCAGAAATTCTTGTCCCCTGTTGAACTCCGAAATGCCCGGGTCAACCCTTCCAACTCTATCGGGTCTCCGAGCGAGGTTCCGGTCCCGTGCGCCTCGATGCAGCCAATCGAGCGCGGCGCGATGCCGGCCTTATTTAAACAAGCCGAAATGACTTCAGCCTGTCCGACCGGGCTCGGAACGGTCAGTCCGCTGACCTTACCCACATGATTGATCTCGCTGGCCTTGATGACCGCATAAATCGCATCACCATCTTCAATGGCTCGTGACAGCGGTTTCAGCAGGACGGCTCCGATCCCTTCCGACGAAACGTAGCCATCGCCCCCCTCCCCGAAGGCACGGCACCAGCCTTCACTGGAATGCATGTCGAGCAATCCGTAAATTAGATATTTTTCCGGATGCAACGAAAGATTCACCCCGCCGGCCAGCGCGACCCCGCAGCTCCCGTTGCGCAGGCTTTCGACTGCAAAATGAATGGCGGTCAGAGAGGAGGAGCAGGCGGTGTCGAAAACAATGGAAGGCCCGTGAAAATTACAAGTGTAAGAGACCCGGTTCGCGATGGATGAAGAATTTAGGGAAACCGTGGAACGATGCCCCTGTTGTGCAGCTTCAGCGGCCAGCAGAGCGTAATCATGGTGCATCACTCCCGCAAATACCCCCACTTGATTCCGCCGGACCCCGTCACCAGCCGGAGCCAGGGTTTCGGGTGTGTAACCCGAGTCCTCCATGGCCTCCCAGCAAACTTCGAGAAATTTCCTTTCCTGCGGATCAAGGGAGGCGGCTTCCCGAGGGGAAATCCGGAAGAACTCGGCGTCAAAACAATCCGGATCGCGGATGAAACCACCCCATCTGGAGATCGGCTTTCCTGAGGGAGATTTCAGATGCTCCCATTGTTTCCAATCCCACCGGTTTGAAGGAATTTCGGTGATGCAATCGCGTCCCGCGACTAGGTTGTTCCAGAATTCCTCAATATTGTCCGCAGAAGGATAACGACCGCCCATGCCGATAATGGCGATTTCGCTCAACTCCTGTTTGCGATCCGCTGCCGTCACGGCCTCCGATACGAGATCGTCCGTTTTGCCGTTTGAATGGGATCCGTTTTTTTCGGCGTCTCCGTTGGCATGGAAAGTTCCGTTGGAGGACTTGAATGCCTCGGGGTAATTTGCAGACAGGTGTGTAGCAAGTTCGGCAATGGAGGTATGCTCGAACAGCAAGGTCGGTGGCAGCGAAACGCCGACTTTTTTCTCCATGCTCCGGGTGATTTCCAGGATGACAATCGAATCCAGCCCGATTTCGTAATATCCTGCCGAAGGGTCGATTTCGCCCGCGGTCTTGTTCAACTTACGGGCAATCAAATCGCGCAGGAAATGAACCACATCAGGTAAAATCGGATCAGGCAACCGGGCGGATGCTTTTGACGGTGCCGTTTTGGAGCTGGTGACCGATCCAGGTTTTCCGATCCCGTTTCGGAGAGGCTGATTCAAATCCAAGAGCGATGGATCGCGCACGAGTTTGTTGGCGAAACCACGGAGCTCGGCCACTTTCATGCCTGCGGAGTTGAAAAAATCAATGTCCAGGTAAACCAGCTCGCCGCTCCGGCTGCTGCCCGCGAGTTTGATCCGTGCCAGGCACCGCTGGCGGATCGGTTCGGAGGCTCGAAACGAGGTGAAAGAAAACGGGAGGATCAGTGGTTCACCGCTCTGCACTTCGACCGGAAGGATGGATCGTGATCCCACCCCGCAACCGTCGAGCAACCCAGGGTGGAATAAAAATTCACCGGACGAATCTTGAAATTCTCCAGGCAAGGAAACTTCCACATAATTAAAACCTTCAGTCTCGAAAACGATCCCCTCGGGTTTCATCAAACCTTGATGCACCAAACCCCGGCGACGGCATTCAACGTAGGTTTCTTCCAGTGACCTGAGAGTTCCTGCTCCTTGGAGAATCTTGGAAAAATCGATCGATTCCGATTTCATCGGAGTCGGGTTTTTCCGAATCTGGGTGGTGAGAAAACGCCTTGAAGCCTGGGAATCGGGCCCCTGTTCCCGGCCCTCCAGCACAAACTCCCAATCCCCGGATTTTTGCGCAGAAAAATCGATGTCCAACAACAAATCACGGTCTTGTGCAGCTGCGAGCGGACGATGAATGGTCAGATGGGACAATTCAACCCCCTCAAGGTCATGTCCCTGTTCCATCAAAAATTGAAAGATCAGATCAATATACGCCAGCCCGGGAAGCAGCATATGACCATGCACCGTGTGATGCTGGATCACTGGATCGCGGCTGGTGATGGTTATCTGGTCTTTCATGAATCTTCAGCGCTTCTGCCGCCATCGATTGGCGATAACTCCTTTGATTACTGCACGACCGTGCTCATTGGCGGAAACCAGCTCCGAATCGAGGTGCGCGGTACGACTGTTTCCTGCCTTTCCGAGCATTGCCGGTTCTGCCTCGGCTTTCAAGGCCATCTCTCTCCTGTTGAGTTTCGGAACCGGCATCGGATTTCTGACGCTCGCGGCATTCTCCCGGGATTCTAAAACAAGGTGGACGTTGGTCCCTCCGTCCGCGAAGCAGTTCACCGCAGCAACTCGCGGGGAGCCATTCCAGGAGATCAATTCGCGCGCAAAAACAAAGGGGGAATCCTTGAAATGAACGAGCGGCACCTGTCCGGAAAGGAAAGGAACTTGCCTGCCTTTTTGCAGCATCAATACTGTTTTGATGAAGCTGGCGATCCCCTCGGCGCAAACGGGATGGCCGATATTCGGTTTCATGGAACCAATCGAACACGGTTGATCTGACGAATCCCGATAGATGGCCCGGATTGCTTTGAGTTCGAGCAGATCGGTCACCTCGGATCCTGAACCATTCGCCTCAATATGGGATATATCCTCCGGCTTGTGACCGCTGATCTGGAGCGCTCGTTTCAAAACCTCTTTTTGCGCCTCTATGTTCGGGGTGGCCGGTCCGGCGGTCCGCCCGTCGTTGTTGGTGGCAATCCCCTTGATCACGCCGTAAATCCGGTCGCCATCCCGGATCGCATTCTCCAGGGTTTTGAGCAGTACCATTCCAACACCTTCACCGAGAACCACGCCCCCGGCTCGTTGATCAAAAACATGAAACGAACCGTCTCTCGACAAAATCTGTCTCCGCTGAAAAAGTTCAAGACCCTTCTCGTTCTCCAACAAACTGACACCGCCCACCAACGCGGAGCTGATTTCGCCCGCTTGCAACGACTGAACAGCCATGTTCATCCCCACCAACGCCGAGGAACAGGCGGTGTCCAACACCAGGCTCGGACCGCGCAGGTCGAAAAATTGGGAAATGTTCGACGCCAGATAGTTCGGACCGGCAGCCCGGATGGGATTCCTGCTTTTCCCGAGCGCATCGGCATCCACCACGGTCCGAGCCCGGCCTCCGATAAACACTCCGGTCGCCGATTTCTTAAATGTGCCGGGCAAATACCCGGCGTGATGGATGGTTTTTAAAGCCTCCTCTAACACCAGGAAAGCCTGCGGATCCATGGCCCGCGCATCCTCATCCGAAATTAGAAAATATCCGGGATCAAAAAAGGAGACCTCATCGATCAACCCGGCGAAATAGGGATTGGAAAATCCCCAGCGCTGCTCTGGGACCGCCCGGATGGCCGACCTGCCTTCGGACAACAACGACCAGAACGACTCCAAATCCGGCGCGCCCGGAAGCCGGCAGGACATCCCGATCACCGCGACGTCTGATGTTCGCGCAGGCGCATTCGGTCGCACAGGTGCCGTCGTCGGCCCCTCAATTTTTGGTTCTACAGTTTTTGTCTTTTCCGCGACCGCAACGCCCGCTGTCAAACCGATGTCTCTCCCTCCGGACGATGAACCAAGCGAAGCACCATGGTTTTTTACCAGCCATCCGGCAAAAGTGTCGATGGTTGAATGTTCCAGAAGGATCGAAGGATCGAGCGATCCAGAAACCCGTTCGTTGACGGTTCGAAGAACTTGCGCCAGCAAAACCGAATCGAGCCCGTAATCAGCAAAAGGGGTGTCGTTTTCCAACCGGGCGGGGTCGATCCGGAGTTCCTTTGAAAAAATATCTCTCAGCCAGAGCCTGGTTTTATCAACCAATTCAACCTCTCGTCCCGGCGGGGAACGAGTGGGGATAGGACCAAGGATTGGGGATGGAATCGCGGGAGATTTCATGGCAGCGCCATCGCCACCAGGTGCTTCAGCGGCACCATTTTCTCTCGCCACCATGGCTGGAAGAATGGTTCCCCTGACTTTACCTGCCAGAATCTGATCCAGCATCGCCAGGCCTTCCTTGTCGGTATGAGCCAGAAAACCCGACTTCAAATAGGCGGCCCCGCCAGCTTTTCCTGCCCCGCTCTCAGCCCAGCTTGGCCACTGGATGCTGGTCAATGGCAGCCCGTGGATTTGAGCTTCGGCCATATAATCCATGAAGGCATTGGCCATGGCATAATCGGCCTGACCCACAGCCAGCGAGGGCACCGCCGCCGACACCGAGGAGAACAGGACAAAAAACTCCAAATCCTCTGCACACACGGCTTCGATCAAATTTTTGAGGCCATCGATTTTAGGAGCCAACACCCGCTGAATTCCTTCTCTATTCTTTCGAATCCAGGCCGGGTTTTCCGGATTGGTCAATCCGGCGCAATGCAATACTCCACCGGCGCGCCCCATGCTGCGTCCGATGGATTGAACCGCTTCCCTCAATCCCTCAACGTCAGTCAACGAAACATTGAGAGCCCGGACGGCGGCACCCATCGATTCGAGTTTTTCCACCGTGCGAATTCTCTCCCCTGCGGGCGTCTTTGCCTCACGCAACCCGGACCACTCCTCGCGGGGAGGAAGGTTTTCCACCCCCGTCAAAACGATTTTCCTGACCCCGTGTTTTTGAACAAAATGCCTGGCACATAGACTCCCCAAACCACGAGTTCCCCCAGTGATCCAAAGGACCCGGTCTTCGGGAAAAAGATCGGTCTTTTCTGCAACGGAGGGTTTTTCCGCCTGGTCGAGAAACGAGCTGTAACGAACACCGTCCCGATAACAAACCTCGCCTTCGTTCACCAACGGCGCGGAGAATTCATCGGCAATCTGTTTCGCCAGCTCATTCAAGTCCAGGGAAGGATCAGCATCCAGATGGCGCGAACGGAGTTGTTGATACTCGTTCTGCAACATCCGGTAGAGCCCCGCCCTTTCCGCTCCTGAAATCCGGATGGAACTGTTTTTCCACGACTCCAGACCGCAGGTGACTCCAAGAATCAACAGATTGTTCCTGGGAGCCGTTTCGATGCATTTTTGCAAAAATGAAACCCAATCGGTTGATCGCAACATTTCGGAACCACACCCGCCAAGATCAATCCATCCGCAACAATCAGCCCAATCCAGCCCCGCGAGGCTTCTCTCATTCAAACGGCCAGATTCAAGAATTCGACTGGATTGAAAATGCCTTGAGACGAGCCATGCGAGTTCGCGTGTTTCGACCGTGCAAAGGATCAACACTGTCCTTTTTGAACTCTCACCCAAACCCGCCGGAACAGGTTTCCAGGCTTTTTTGAAAAACTTTTGCCCCCTCACTCCCGCAGCAGCCAGCCCGGCTGACTTCGCCTTTGCTTCTCCGCCGTCGAACCAGCAACGTTCCTGCGCGAAGGGATAGGTCGGCAGGCTGATGCGCCGGGCTCGCGAACCGTGATCGTGAATCTCCCAATCCACGTTCAGACCCTTGGTCCAGAGATCCAAGATCTGGTCAAATTTTCCCCTGGAAAACCAGGCCGATATGGTCCGGGCCATGTCGTCGTCGAGCAATATCGATGCGACACTTTCCCGATGCCGTTTGGTGTTCCCACGATGCAGACCGTCCTGTGCTTCATCGTTTTCGATGAAAGCAGTCAGTCGTTGGCGCAGCTCTTT
>Ga0163152_10005227_pt1 | contig 15400 bp, 15 predicted proteins | sample OliLakLV19MP8IB2_FD_148635 | JGI IMG/M metagenome (GOLD analysis project Ga0163152, IMG submission 148635) | Freshwater microbial mat bacterial communities from Lake Vanda, McMurdo Dry Valleys, Antarctica - Oligotrophic Lake LV.19.MP8.IB-2 | ecosystem: Environmental > Aquatic > Freshwater >... | reverse complement strand
GCGCAGCATTTCACGAACCGGCTAGCCACAGAAGCCAGCCCCTATCTCCTGCAGCATGCGGAGAATCCTGTGGAGTGGTATCCCTGGGGCGAGGAAGCCTTATCGCGTGCGAAAGCCGAAGACAAGCCGATTCTCTTGTCGATCGGATACTCGGCCTGCCATTGGTGCCATGTGATGGCTCATGAGTGTTTCGACCATGTTGAGATTGCCGGGTTGATGAACCAGGACTTCATCAATGTGAAGGTGGATCGAGAAGAACGCCCGGACCTGGACGATATTTACCAAAAGTCCGCGCAGGTATTCCTGGGGCGCGGCGGTGGGTGGCCCTTGACGATGTTTCTCACGCCTGACCAAGAACCATTCTATGGGGGGACTTATTTCCCGCCGACACCCCGCTACAACCTGCCAGGATTTCCCGATGTCTTGCGCGGTGTCCTCGAGGCCTATCGCCATCATCGCGACGATGTCCGGAAGAATGTCGAGAAGGTAAAAACCGGTCTCCAGCGAGTCGGCACGCCTCAGCCGTCTGACGATCCCTTGACGGATGGTCTGCTCGATGACGCAGTCAAAAGCTTAGGCCAGTTTTTCGATCCGGTTCACGGTGGATTCGGTGAGGGGCCGAAATTTCCCACGGTTCCTCCGCTCAGTCTGTTGCTCCGTCAGACGGCTCGTACGAAAGACGCCTCCCACCAAGAGCAGGCGCTCTTACAACTGCGAACCATGGCGGCTGGAGGAATCTACGATCATCTCGGCGGGGGCTTCCATCGTTATTCGGTGGATGGCCGGTGGTTGGTTCCCCATTTCGAGAAGATGCTCTACGACAATGCGCAGCTGGTGCGGATCTACCTCGATGCCTGGCGTCTCACCAAAGAGGAGCGGTTTCGTGAAGTGGTGGAAGAGACGTTGGAATACGTCCGTCGTGAACTCACGCATCCCGATGGCGCTTTCTTTGCTGCGCAGGATGCCGACAGCGAGGGGCATGAAGGAAGCTACTTCGTCTGGGAGCCGAAAGAGATTGCATCGGTGCTGGGAGCCGACATGGCTGAGGAGTTTTGTCGATACTATGGGGTGACGGAGAGCGGCAATTTTGAAGGGAAGAACGTGTTGAATCGGCTTGGTGATGTCCACCAAGAATCTGACGCGCAAGCGGAAGTGGAGACCATGTTGCGGGCTGCCAGACTGAAGTTGCTGACCGCACGCGAGCAACGGATGGCGTTGCAGCGGGATGACAATATTCTCACGAGCTGGAATGCGATGATGGTATCTGCCTATCTCGATGCCTACCATGCGTTCGGGGTTCCGGCCTATCTGGCAGCTGCGGAGCGGGCGCTCACATTCCTGTTGGACTATGCGATTGAGAACGGAAGGGTCTATCGTACGGTCAGGGCGGGGAAAGGACGCTTGAACGGCTATCTGGACGATGCCGCCTGTCTTGCCGCTGCGTTGCTGGACGCGTTTGAGGCAACATCGCATCGGTGGTATCTGGATCAAGCGCGCGAGGTCACGGACCATTTATTGGAGCGATATTGGGATGAGCCCATTGGGGGGTGTTTTTATACCAGCCGCGACCATGAAGCCCTGCTCCATCGCATGAAGTCCGGAACCGATAGCGCGATTCCATCCGGGAACGCCGTCGTTGCCATGGTCTTGTTGAAGCTGTTCTCTTTCACCAAAGAACAACGGTATCATGACCTGGCCGAGCGGCTGTTCCGGGTGTTCCGTCATGCGATGGCCCACAACGCCTATGGCACATCGGCTATACTGTGCGCAATGGATTGGTACCTGGCGACACCACAGGAGATTGTTGTGGTTGGGACTCGTGGCGATACCATGACCGAATCATTGCTTTCAACAATCCATCGGCGTTATCTGCCGAATCATTCGGTGTTGGTGGTCGAATCGGCTCGTCGTGAGGGCGAATCCGACTTGCCGCTCGCGATCGGGAAGACGAGTGTGAACGGACAGCCGACGGCATATGTGTGCCAACGTCAGACCTGTTCACCTCCGGTGACGGACACCCACCAATTAGACCTGGTCTTGTAAGGAGACTGCCGGGAGGATGTCGTGAGCGCAGGCGATTCAGGCAAAGGGCTGTACGATCATCTCTACCGGCGATTTTTCGAGAATCGCGGGTCTCACCAGGGCTATGACTTTCAGCATGCCCCCGGTGGAAGCGCTCCAACGCCTGGAGTGACATTCCCAGATCGTCTTCGGTGGTGGGCTTGGGGGCGATGGAAACGTCGAAACAAGATCATGGCCGCCCGCGACCGGTTCCAACAAGACATTCTCGATATCAAGAAGCGGCCACCGGGAAGAATTCCAATTCAAGGTGAAACCGACGGAAAAAGTAACGAGAGAGTAAAAGCGGCAGAGGGGTTACGGCATTCCTGGAGCCTATCCGGCGGCGCCCTGCTTGTCGGCGCACTGATTATGGTCGGAGCCATCGCCGTGGTCTTCGGTGGGGAGCACGCCCTCTCCAGGACTGAGTTCTGCGTGAGCTGCCATTCCCAGACCTACCCGTATGAAGAGTTGAAGAAGTCCTCGCACTATGGTGCGCTCGGGGCCGATCCGGGCTGCAAGGATTGCCACGTCCCCCAGGGCCTGGGCAACTTCCATCTGGCCCTGTGGACGCATGTGTATGACGGGACGCGGGCCGTGCTCGCGGAGATGAAGTATGACTACTCGACGATCGAGAAATTCAACGAGCGCCGGCCGATTATGGCCCACTATGCACGCATGTCGCTCAAAAATTGGGACAGCGTCACCTGCCGGGAGTGCCACAAGAATACCAAGCCGCCTGGCGCCTCGGCCAAAGCCGCCCACAAGAAGATGGAAACGGAGGGCGCTACCTGCATCGATTGCCACCAGAACCTGGTGCATAAGAAAGTTCCGGAGGCCGACCTCAATGCCAGTAAAGCACAGGGCATGATGGTGTTAAAGGAGGAGAAGAAAGAGAAGGACTGACGTAGCCCTCTTAACCGGTCATGATGCTATCCAAGCACTCTCCGGTGAGCACATTATCAATAGGTCTAGTTGTTTCACATTTAACCGAGGAGGTTGCCATGTCATCTATTCCTAAAGTCGTCGGTGTCCTGTCTTGTGCTTTCGTGCTGTGCCTTGGTCTGTCTGGTACTGCGGCTCTGGCTGCAGACGATATGCAGCTTGGCAAATCTGGTGAGAGGATAGGCGGTCAATCCGGTCACAGGGGTGATGAAGATAAGCTGCAGGGCGTAGCAGGCGACTCTTCTGGTAAGAGGATCGGCGGTCAATCCGGTCACAGGGGCGATGAAGATAAGCTAAAGGCCGTAGTAGAGGACTCTTCTGGCAAGAGAATAGGCGGTCAATCCGGTCACAGGGGTGATGAAGATAAGCTGAAGCGCAGCCCCATAAAAAAATGACGTGAGTCCTGTTCCGAGACAGATCTTCACTGTGCCGGTAATAAGGTGCCAGGAAGCATTTTAGCCAGATCGGCCGGTGCATGGAGTGGCCTGTCTCTGGCTCTTGAGCCAGAGACAGGCCACGTCCTTTTTCAGATAGCGTCAACTCACCGAGGGTGGAACTCCAAATGAGGAGCGGCCCTTTACTGCTCCTCACCCGCAGCGCCGAGATCTGATCATCGATAAACGGGACAAGCGGAACTCCAAGACGCCGGCAGCTAGGCGCTGACTCTCCACAGGAACCTCATCTTTCGAGCAACGGGGACGAAGTCCTGCCCGGGCTGTCACCGAGCTGAGAGGGAGAACCATCTGAGTTTTCAGATGCTGGACAATGATCTGGTCCGAAACCTTTACTCCAAAGCTACGAACATCCATGGGCCTGGTGATTTTGCTGACTGTCTCCGTTGTCATTCGAGAAGGCGAATAAGAGTTGAGAAATTCGATCCTAGGGGGAGAACCACTGAGACGCATCTATGACCACCGTTTAATCTCGAAGGTGCCTTATTGAGAAAGGAGGACTTGCACGCTATGATCGTCCAACGAAGGGTCTGCTTCGATCATGACCCCTTCTCCGTCAAGGACGGGATGGACAGCATCATTGAAGTCGGGCTCCAACGTAACCTCTATGCCGCCCTTCAAGATTATCGCCACTTGCCCATTGGTGATGATTCGGAGCATCATGAATCTATGGGGAACCTTCATTGTCTCTGCGGCCTGTTCCTCCAATCGTTAGACCCGCTCAAGCGCTACGAACATCCTGATCCGCCCGCTTATTGTGCGATGTCCTCGCTCAAGCGGTGGACCCGAGCCAAGGTCATTCTCCAGATCCCGACCTTCGATCGTGCCCATTTCGGTGCGAAATCAGATCGTCACGTGCAGCATCTCCTGGCTGCTACGGAATGCCTGCTGAAGCAGCAGGGAGCCAGACGAGGATCCTGGGAGGAACAGAATAGCCGGCCAACGACTGTTGAGAAGTCCTGCGAGGGCCATGTGGCCGCAGCCGAAAAAGCAAGAGGTTCCGAAGCATGAACCCCGTGTTCCTTCGGCTTCTCATCGTGGGCGGGCTTACACTGTTTGCGGTTGCAGGAGTGCTCCTCTTCGAAGTGATCTTGACTCCCATAACAATCCTGTCTTTTGGCCGCACCCCACAGGGTCAAGTCACCGGATGGATCGGCCTGGCCGTCATCCTGTTAGTGTTCGGGTACCCCATCCGGAAGCGGACCCAGCAGAATCGCCGATGGCCACATAGATGGCTACAGATCCATATGGTGGCGGGAGTGGTTGGCCCCCTGATCATCATACTGCATGCTGGTGTCCTCCATATGCATGCCGTTGTGCCGATTCTCGCGATGGTGGCCATGGGCATCGTCGCGCTGAGTGGACTTATCGGACAGCACGTGCATTATCTGGCGTTTCGAACGCTCTATACGAAGCGGCACGAACTTGTGGGGCAAGGTGTCATTCCTGAGGAGGTTGAAACACGTCTGCTCGATACAGCCGCACGAGAGAAAATGTTTCGGGTATGGCAAATGATTCATGCTCCTATGACGCTCCTGTTTATTGCGCTGGTGGCCCTACATGTCATCGGGGCACTGTATTTCGGGGGCCTGTATAGCCCATGAACTATGTGCCTCTTCCTCGCGCGGTCGTTCCGATTGTCACAGTGGCGACCCTCGTCCTTCTCGGTTGGGTGGGCTGGGAATCGATCCTATTTCCGGAAGCGTTCTGGGCTCCCGGAGACTTGAGCCAGTATCACTCAAGCGTGGCGCGCTGTGTCCATTGTCACGAGCCCTTCCAAGGCCCGAGCACAGTCAGGTGCCAGGCCTGTCATTATAAAGAGGACTTTGCCGCTCGCTCTGAACCGACCGTCCGCGACCATCACCTGAGGGTGATCGACCAGCAGAAAACATGCGTGGCCTGCCATACGGAACATCGTGGGATGCTGGCCGAAATTACGACCGGGGTACTGCCGGTTTCAAAGACACCAAGTGAGGTGGACGAATGAAATTGGAGGTGGGTCATGGAGCAACGCATGGTTACGTGAGAGTCCAAGCTAGAGGCGGTACAGGTAATCCATCAACACGGGGTAACAGTGGTGCAGGCTCCGCGCGTGTTGTCTCCAACTGGCACCAGAGGCAATTAGCATCACATCGGATGAAGCGAGCCGTCCGTCTAAGTTAAAGAACCTGGCTAACTCTTCGCCCGAATAAAATGGGAAGTGAACCGGTGGGCTCGTCCGGAATACAACGCATCACCGAATCCCCTCAGATCAACTCAGATTGAACCTTTACCTAAACCTGAGAAGTCTTTTTGACATGGGGCAACGGGAAGAAGTCGCTCCCGCTAGCTTAAACCCCTCTAAGAAGCGAGCCACTGACCAGCCCCCTAGGCGACAGAAGCATCGAGTAGGATGTTGCTCATAACTATTCCCCTTCTATACCCTTTCGCCGAGTGAATGGCACGTAGCATGCGGCTGCGTGAGTTCTTTATCGGGAGCGAACGGCGAGCGTGTGGGTGGAAAGCAGACTCGTCAGGCGGGTGTGGAGTGCGGTGAGATCATCAAGCAGTTCGATTGTGGTCTCACGCAGGCGATCCCCCATGGCACGGGCCCCCTGGCCGCCGACAGCCACAGACCAGCGAGTCGCCAATAGCTCAAGCTCCTTGAGTTGTTGGAGCGCTGCGGCCTCCGGTCTTACCTCGGTGAGCGAGAGCAGCACGAGGTCGGGCTTGATCGTCTCGCAGAAAGTGACGAGGTCTGCACTGGGAAGGTTCGGGCCGAGGTAATACACGTGGCACCCTCTGATTGCGGCGATGTAGGCCACGGCTTGGGCACCGATCTCATGGGTTTCGCCTTCCGGGCAGGCGATCAGAATTCGTGGCCCGAATTCATTCACCGAAAGTTGATTCATGACCGAAAACAACTTCTGTTGGATGATCTTCGTGACATAGTGTTCGACAGCAATATTCAAGCGGCCTTGATGCCACAGCTCCCCGACTCGTCGTTGCAGCGGGAGCAAAATCCGCTGGACGGCTTCTTCAAACGGAATGACGGCCACGGCGCCGTTGAGTCGGCGTTCGAATCCCGCCTTATCGAGCGGATCAAGCGATCCCACCAAATCATCTAACAGGCGCTCATGAGGCTTCTGCTCCTCTGCAGAGACTGGAGTCGCGAGACGCATGCGTGCGACCAGCGCATCATGTCCCTCCACGGCGAGGGAGCCAATGGTTGCGCCCAGCTCCATCTGCGCCTTCACAAAGCGAAGGAGGGCGACCTCTTCGTCGCTATATTCTCGATAGCGATTGGAGCTCCGTGAAGGTTTGACAAGCCCAAATCGCCTCTCCCAAACGCGAATGACATCCTTCGAGAGGCCCGTGAGTTTCGCAACTCTATGAATTCTATGAGTATTCATGATTGATTTGCCATTGTAGTAGCATGTCTAGTGTTTGTCAAATAATTATTACTATAACACTTGACACATTAGACATAAATGTTTATACATTGGACATGATTGTTACAAACATTGAACGTAAAACCGAGGGAGGCCATCATGGCAAGTGCGTTCACGAAGAAAACAAAAGCTGACCAGATGGGAAGTCACACTGTGTCTTCTGCAGTCCAACATGAATGGACGTGCACCAGGTGCGGAGGACTCATGGTGAATGATTCTTACATGGACTTACTCAACAACGTCGGTGAGTCGAAATTTGTCGCGAAACGCTGTGTGCAGTGTGGTGAGGTTGTTGATCCCGTCATTCTGCGTAATCGAGGAGTCCGGCAAGAGCTGATGGTGGCTCCTCAAGCATCGGTCTAACCATTTCAACCAAAGGGGTGTGTAAAATGAGGAAAGCAAACGAATTAAAACGGCTGGTGGTTCGTTTAGCTATGGGGATTGTAACCTTGACGGTGATGGGTTTGGATGGTCGATCCGTTGTTCAGGCTACAGATCATGAGATGAACATTGAGATTACGATCACGGACCTGGGGTACGAAGTAAAAGGCCATACCACACCCGATTCATTGACATCGATCGTAGTTCACAACAAGGGCACCATTCCCCATGGGATCACTTCCCCGGCCTTCACGATGGGAGTCCTCAAGAAGGAGGGCGATGGTGTGGAGATGAGAGACTCGAAGGGCAAAGGGTTTAAGGCCTATCATCTCGAACCTGGGAAGAGCATGACTTTGCGCTTCACGAAGGGATCTCCGACCGATTTTGCGACCGGGATTAGGGAAACGACGCAGGTCCCCTTCTGGTGTGATATTCACGCCCACATGAAGGGGGAATTCCTGGTGGTGGAAACGAGGGGTGAGGTGGGAGGCGGCTGAAAACTTTCAGATTGATCGCACGACTTATAGAACGTCCAATCGCGTTTCATACTGGAGTTTCAGCAAAACAGTGAGTGAAACGAGGCGAGGACGGTTCTTCGGGCAAGGGTGCTCAGTATTTGAATTGTGTTTTTGGGAGCGATTGACTAGCATGGTTGCTGAGCCAGGACAGTCCTGGTGTTCTAACACTAAGGAGGTTTCTTATGCGGAGTCACGGGGTGCTTCAGTTCGGATTGGGGGTGGCATTGATGGCAGGAGCCGTCTCCGTCGCAACAGCGGCGGACGATAAGACCATGGTGCCGATCCCAAAAGGTGAGTTCACCATGGGGAGCAGTGAACACTCAGATGAGGCCCAGCACCAGGTCGTACTTGATGCCTATATGATCGACAAGTTTGAAGCTTCGAATAAGCGGTACAAAGAATTTATGAAAGCCACTGGTCACCAGGCTCCGGCCTATTGGGACGATCCTCGACTCAGCAAGCCCGATCAGCCGGTGGTGGGCGTAGACTGGAATGATGCTAGCGAGTTCTGCAAGTGGGACGGCAAGCGGCTTCCGACGGAAGCAGAATGGGAGCGAGCGGCCAAAGGTCCGCAAGGGGACAACCATTATCCCTGGGGCCATACACTTGACCCGAAGAAAGCCAACTATGGGCAGAACATTGGCCGTACGACCCCCGTCGATTCCTATCCAGAAGGGGTCAGCGGGTTTGGGGCCTACAACATGGCCGGGAATGTCTTCGAATGGGTCCAGGATTGGTATGACTTGAAATACTATAAAGAGAGCCCTGCCTTGAATCCACCTGGCGCCGAGAAGGGCTACAACTTTGCCAATCAAGGCCCGGTGAGGGTACTGCGCGGCGGTTCCTGGCTCGCGCCGGCAACCTCCCTCCACACGAGCCACCGGTTCTGGAATCAGCCAGAGAATAACTCTTATGGGGTCGGCCTGGGGTTCCGTTGTGCGAAATCAGTCCAGCAGGTTTCGGATGACGCCATGCAAGCAGGCCGCGATGCGTTCATTCAGGCATTAGTCGCGATGGGTGCTGAAAAGAATGCCGATGCGATGGCCTCCATCGAGAAGGCGTTGGCTACGGACCCTGGCAATATGGAATACCAGGCGACCCGCGATCTGATCAAGAATGCGATGAAGAAGACGATGAAGAAGAACTAGTTAAAGGACGGGCAAGGGGGGCGGCATCGCGCCCCCCTTTCGAGAGCCCAAGTCGTGACGGGAGGTCTGACGTGAATGAGACTGAAACCGTGGTGGTGAACAAGCCGGAAGCGAGCCCGTCGGCAGTTTCGGAGAAGTCCCTCATTCTTCTCACAGGTGCCAGCGGGTACGTCGGCGGGCGCCTCCTGCCGTCATTGGAGAATCAGGGGTACCGCCTGCGCTGCGTGGCCAGACGTCCAGAAATTCTCAAGCCGAAGGTCAGCCCCTCAACGGAAGTGGTCGCGGGTGATGTCCTTGATCGCCCGAGTCTCGACGCCGCAATGCGCGGGGTCGACGTGGCTTACTACATGGTTCACTCAATGAGTTCGACCGGCTCGTTTGAAGAAACAGACCGGCAGGCGGCCAGGAACTTTTGCGAAGCGGCGAAAGCAGCGGGGGTCAAGGGTCTCATCTATCTGGGCGGCTTGGGGAGCGACGAGGAGGAGCTCTCTGCCCATCTGCGCAGTCGGCACGAGGTCGGCGAGATCCTGCGGCAGTCGGGTCTGCCAGTGTGTGAATTTCGCGCGGCGGCCGTCATTGGCTCAGGCAGCGCCTCGTTTGAGCTGATTCGCGCACTAGTGGAGCGCCTGCCGATCATGCTCACCCCAAAATGGTGCAAGGGGAAAACGCAGCCCATCGCGATTGACGACTTGCTGGACTACCTGATCGAAGCGCTGCGAATACCCCTCTCCCGCTACCGCATCTACGAAGTCGGCGGGGCGGACCAAGTTTCCTACGCAGAGATGATGCTTGCCTACGGACGTCAACGAGGGCTCACGCCGCGGATCATCCCCGTGCCGGTTCTCACCCCTTGGCTGTCTGCTCTATGGCTGGGTTTGATCACGCCGGTCTACGCGCGCATCGGGCGGGCTATTATTGAGAGCATCGTCCATGTCACGGTGGTGCGGGACAATGCCGCGCTCACAACCTTCTCTGTACGTCCGATGGGAATCGATGAAGCCATCCGCCGCGCCCTAGCCCATGAAGAAACGCATTTCGCCGCCACGCGCTGGTCCGATGCGCTCTCCTCATCGGGCAAGTTGCCGTCGTGGGGAGGGGTGCAGTTCGGCACGCGCCTGGTCGATTCCCGGACGTTGACCGTCGAAGCGCCGTCTGAAGTCGTCTTCAAATGCATTGAGAGAATCGGTGGTGACAATGGTTGGTACGCATGGAACTGGCTGTGGCGGTTGCGCGGTTTCATCGACCTGCTCGAAGGGGGCGTGGGCTTGAGACGTGGACGGCCTTTTTCCACGACCCTTCACGTCGGGGATACGGTCGACTCATTTCGCGTTGAGTCGATTGAGCCGAACCGCCGCCTACGGCTCAAATCAGAGATGCATTTGTATGGGCGGGCGTGGCTGGAGTTCGAGGTGACTGGTACCGGCTCTTCAACAACAATCCGGCAGACCGCGATCTTTGATCCGGTGGGACTGATCGGCCAGATCTATTGGTATTCGCTCTACGTGCCGCACCAGTTTGTGTTTAGTGGGATGTTGCGGGGAATCGCACAAGCATCGTTGCGTGAGATGAGAGACCTCGATGAGGCGAAAATACCTAACAGGCAGCAGGCGGCGCCGCATCGCCGCTGAACCAGGCATAAGGGGGGAAGCGAGGCTACTCCCTATCAGGAAACCAGCTTGTGATGGAGGTTTGCAATGCAGATAGCGCATACCATTGTGATCGTGGCACTGGTGGCGGGATTCACAATATTGACCGCACCAGTCCGTGCGGACGAGCCCTTGATACCGAAAGACATGCGGTACATCGGACAAGGGGGATCGGTGATGGGGCTCGACAAGGAAGAGCCTGTGGAATCAGGCAAGACACTCACGAGGCATGAAAAACATATGAAAGCTCCGTGGTCCCTCGAGGCGTTCCGTGACGAAGGTCCAGCCCATATGGTGTTCTTGGACTCATACCTCATGGATACGTATGAAGTCTCGAACAAGGACTATGGCGAGTTCGTCACGGGGAAAGGTCATCCGGCCCCTGCCTACTGGGACGATCCCCGCTTGAATAAGGCGCAACAGCCCGTGGTCGGAGTGAATTGGGAGGAGGCGAAAGCCTTCTGTGAATATCGCGGGAAACGCCTTCCAACGGAAGCGGAGTGGGAGAAGGCGGCTCGCGGTCCCGAGAGCAATCTCTACCCCTGGGGCAACGACTTTGACCCGGCGAAAGTCAATTATGGCAAAAACCACGACGCCACCATGCCGGTGGATTCCTATCCAGAAGGCGCAAGCTACTACGGCCTGCATCACATGGCTGGCAACGTTTTTGAGTGGGTCTCGGATTGGTATGACCCGCGATACTATGGGCGGTTTGAAACGAGGGTCAATCCAACCGGGCCGGCCACACCCGCATGGGTAGGTGGAACCGGCACCTATGTCGACCGGCTCGCGCTCGGCGCAAAGCGGGTTATTCGCGGCGGATCCTGGGTCACACCGGAAAAGACGGTCAGTACGACACATAGATTTTGGAATGGTCCGCTGAACAACAGTTACGGGGTGGGCCTGGGTTTCCGCTGTGCCAAGACCGCCCCACCCGAAATTGATCAGCGAATCAAAGATGCCTCCATCCTGGCCTATGTCGAAATGGGACGAGAGCGGTTTGTGGAGGCCCAACAGGCCGTTGCCCAGGGACTGGCCATTGACCCAAAGAATGTGGACCTCTTGGAGCTTCGACAGTTGATTGAGCAATCGATGAAGCGGCCGTGAGGGAAGGCTCAAGTGGTTTTTGTCAATGGTTTGATCGTGACGGAGGCGCACCGATGATACACAACAAGATTCTCCTTCCAGGAATTGTCCTCATTGCGCTACTCGGAGCTTCACCCCTCCGGGCTGATCCTATCGATCCAGATCGCCATCCACGCCCAGAGAACGCGCAGGCGGTGCATCAGGCCGAGCATGATGTGGACCAGGCGTGGGAGATCTACCATCGCGCGGCGTTAGGCGGAACGGTCGCTTCGCCTGCCCTGCAGGCCGAAATCGAAGAGCACCTGCATGAAGCAAGAACCCTCATAACTCAGGCGCAGGAGGCAGCTGAGCGGGGAGACGAGCGAGAGGTGCAGCGTCTCGTGAGCCAGGTGAAGGTCCATACCACCAAAGCCATCGAGGGGAGCAAGGAGCAGAAGAAATGACACACGGCCTCAAGAGAAGAAGAACTCGCTGGCGCGCGATTGTTGCGATGATGGCCCTTGCCTCTGCCGTCGCCATCGCGCCTGTCGTCGCAGCACCGCCGGTTGCCAAAGAGGTTGACTCGGTTCTCATGGTGACAATTCCGTCTGGAGAGTTCTTGATGGGAAATCCAGAAGGAACAGGCCGTGCAGATGAGAGGCCGCAGCGATCTGTGTACCTCGACGAGTTTGCCATCGATCAAGTCGAAGTGACGAATGCGCGGTTTCTGGCGTTCGTCGCGGCCACGGGCCATCGAAGCCCTCCGAATCCCTATGGCACCGGCCCGCTCCTGTCCGTGAAGGGGATCGAACAGCTTCCGGTCGTGCAGACCACTTGGTACGACGCCAAGGCCTATTGCGGTTGGGCCAAGAAACGGCTCCCGACGGAAGCGGAATGGGAGAAGGCCGCTCGAGGTACCGACGGTCGGCACTTTCCCTGGGGCAATGAACCGGCGACCTCGAAGCGGGCGAACTTTGACCGTGAGTGGGAGGAGGAGCACACATTGCATCCAGTCGGCTCCTTGCCAGACGGCGACTCACCCTACGGGGTGAAGGACCTGTCCGGTAATGCTCGAGAGTGGGTACAGGATTGGTATGACGCTGAATACTACCAGCATGCGCAGAATCGGAATCCGCAGGGTCCTGAGAAAAAAGGCGTGGTCCGATCGATTCGTGGTGGGTCTTGGCATAGTCCGATCTCGGACATCACGACGACGGCGCGCGGGCGCGGCGGATTCGCGCTGCAGACGCATGGGACAGGTTTTCGCTGTGCTCGGGGGCTCGAAAGCCAGGCCCCGCAGAAATAGACGATCGACGTGGGGGTGCAATGAGACTAGATGATCACAGCGAAAACCTTACTATCCGACGAGAGCATGAAGATGTGATGACTGTTTCGAGCACGAACACGAATGGTTCGTAACCGCCTTGATTCACATTCTATGAGGATTTCCAATTTACGGCCAAATCGGCTGCGATAGACAAGGAGGCCATCATGGCGGGCAAATTACGGCAGTACTTGAGCCTATCCGGCGGCGCCCTGCTTGTCGGCGCACTGATTATGGTCGGAGCCATCGCCGTGGTCTTCGGTGGGGAGCACGCCCTCTCCAGGACTGAGTTCTGCGTGAGCTGCCATTCCCAGACCTACCCGTATGAAGAGTTGAAGAAGTCCTCGCACTATGGTGCGCTCGGGGCCGATCCGGGCTGCAAGGATTGCCACGTCCCCCAGGGCCTGGGCAACTTCCATCTGGCCCTGTGGACGCATGTGTATGACGGGACGCGGGCCGTGCTCGCGGAGATGAAGTATGACTACTCGACGATCGAGAAATTCAACGAGCGCCGGCCGATTATGGCCCACTATGCACGCATGTCGCTCAAAAATTGGGACAGCGTCACCTGCCGGGAGTGTCACAAGAATACCAAGCCGCCTGGTGCGTCGGCGAAAGCCGCCCACAAGAAGATGGAAACGGAGGGCGCTACCTGCATCGATTGCCACCAGAACCTGGTGCATAAGAAAGTTCCGGAGAGCGACCTCAATGCCAGTAAAGCGCAGGGCATGATGGTCTTGAAGGAAGAAAAGAAGGAGAAGGACTGACCTAGCCCTCTTAACCAATCCTGATGCGATCCAAGCACTCTCCGGTGAGCACATTATCAATAGGTCTGGTTGTTTCACATTTAACCGAGGAGGTTGCCATGTCATCTATTCCTAAAGTCGTCGGTGTCCTGTCTTGTGCTTTCTTACTGTGCCTCGGGCTGTCTGGTACTGCGGCTCTGGCTGCAGACGATATGCAGCTTGGTAAATCTGGTGAGAGGATAGGCGGTCAATCCGGTCACAGGGGTGATGAAGATAAGCTGCAGGGCGTAGCAGGCGACGCGTCTGGTAAGAGGATAGGTGGTCAATCCGGGCACAGGGGCGATGAAGATAAGCTGCAGGGCGTAGCAGGCGACGCTTCTGGTAAGAGGATAGGCGGTCAATCCGGTCACAGGGGCGATGAAGATAAGCTGAAGCGCAGCCCTGCGAAAAAATGACGTGGGTCCTGTTCCGAGACAGATCTTCACTGTGCCGGTAATAAGGTGCCAGGAAGCATTGCCAGATCGGTCGGTACATGGGGTGGCCACTGGCTCAAGAGCCAGTGACAGACCACCATGGACCAAGAGGCTGCTGCTGTCATTGGCGTGCCGGCAATGGGAAGGCCTGCACGAGACGAATGAACGCAAAACGCAACGAGGGGTATGGGAAAAACACCGACAATTGAAACGGGGTTAGAAACGTTGATTATTACCGGCAGCAGTGGGCTGATCGGCAGCGCGTTCCTTGATCGCGTTGGAGAGGGCTACGCGGGGATGGGCTTCGACCGCAAAGGGCCGCCTCATTCGCCGCCCAAGACCGCACAGGTCATCGCGTGCGACCTCAGCTCGGATGAAAGTGTCTACGCGGCATTGGACGAAGTTCGTCGGCTCGGGCACAAGCGGATTGCTTCAATTCTCCACCTCGCGGCGTACTATAGTTTCGCAAGTGAGTCGAGTCCCCTGTACGAGCAAGTCACCGTGCGCGGCACCGAACGGTTGCTGCATGGGCTGCGCGACTTTGAGGTCGAGCAGTTCATATTTGCCAGCACCATGCTCGCGCATGCGCCTTGCAAACCGGGAGAGCGTATCAATGAAGATTGGCCACTCGAGCCGAAATGGGATTATCCCAAGTCGAAGGTCACAGCGGAGCAACTGATCTTGCGTGAGAGGGGTGACATACCGGTGGTGCTCATGCGCATCGGTGGTGTGTACGACGATCGCTGCCATTCGATCCCCCTCACTCAGCAGATCAAGCGCATTTACGAAAAGCGGTTCATCAGCCGTATTTTTTCGGGCGACATCACGCATGGAGTGGCCTTCTTGCATATGGAGGATATGGTGGAGGCATTGGTGCTTGCCGTCGAACATCGCAAGGAACTTCCCCAAGTCACGACGCTGCTCATCGGCGAATCGGAAACGCTCAGTTACGATGAGCTACAACGCGCCATCAGCCGCCAGCTTCACGGCAAAGAATGGAAGACCTATCCCATTCCCAAGGCATTGGCCAAGCTTGGCTGCTGGCTCCAGAGTTTGTTGCCCGGCGCTGACCCATTCCTTAAGCCGTGGATGATCGATCTATCTGACGACCATTACGCGTTCGATATCTCCCGCGCCCGCGCGCTTCTCGGCTGGGAGCCGCGTCACTCGCTGCGCAAATCATTACCAACTTGAGTTCCACCTCCAAGTGCAA
>Ga0163152_10005222_pt1 | contig 15412 bp, 10 predicted proteins | sample OliLakLV19MP8IB2_FD_148635 | JGI IMG/M metagenome (GOLD analysis project Ga0163152, IMG submission 148635) | Freshwater microbial mat bacterial communities from Lake Vanda, McMurdo Dry Valleys, Antarctica - Oligotrophic Lake LV.19.MP8.IB-2 | ecosystem: Environmental > Aquatic > Freshwater >... | reverse complement strand
GACGAAGGAGCGCGACATCTCCGCCCTGCCGCCGCTCGTGAAAGGCGGAGCGATCGTCGTCCCCAAGGGATTGTTGCGCGGCTCGGAGTCCGCCGATCCGGCGGAGACCTCGTTCGATGCCGACCTTCGTCGCAAGGTCGAGCTGGCGGCGATGGACGCCGTCATGCGCGCCGAGGAACAGCTTGGCCGACGACCGCGCGACGTCTCAAAGAGCAAGGGCATCGGCTACGACGTCGAGTCGAGCGATCAGCGTTCGGGGCTGCTGTACTTCATCGAGGTGAAGGGACGCTGGAACGGGCGCACCGACGTCACGCTGACGAAGACCGAGATCCACTGCTCGCGCAACAAGCCGGAGCAGTGGCGGCTCGCGCTCGTCGTCGTCGACGAGTCCGGTGCTCGCGCGCCGCGCTACCTCGTCGATCACCAGTTCCCCGAGCCGGGGTTCGCGGAGACGACGCGCTCGTTCCATTTGCCGAGCCTGCTGGAGCGGGCGGGAGAGCCCCGATGACAGCACGCACGTCAGAGCGCGACAGGCTGCTCACATCCCTCGCGACCACGCTTGGCGACTACCGTGCAGGCGAAATCGCCCCTGCAACGCCAGCGCACGTAGATCGCTGGGTCAACCAGTTTGATTCACTTACGCAGATCCCTCTGCTTCAGGCCCTGGCTGCGGTGCTTGAACGTACCTACATGACCAGGGAGGTTGTTGTCAGCTTCTTCTCGAAGGTGCTGAAGGATCAGAAGCTCGCCGGAAAGGACCCTGCCGAATTCTGGCGATCTGCCTCGGTGTTCCGCAAGCAACAGCACGGCCACAGCCAAGCCGAACTCGTCGCCATCGTCGACGATCTGCTCTACGAAGCATATGGCTTCAAGAGTAAGAGCGACGGCACCTCGGGAGTGTTCGTGTACATCGACGACGTCCTCTTCACCGGAAGTCGTGTTGGCAACGATCTTGCGGAGTGGATTCGGACCAAGGCCCCACAGAGTGCGACTGTTCACGCGGTCTTTGCCGCAACTCACACCTTCGGAGAATGGAAGGTTGGTGAGAGGATCAAGAAAGAAGCCACAGCCGCAGGCAGGAAGATCACACCCCGCATTTGGAGAGCGCGCGCATTCGAGAACCGGATGAATAGCCGCGATGCGTCCGAGGTCCTTTGGCCTTCGGAGGCACCCGACGATGCCTACCTCGCGGCATACATGGCGAAGGAAACGAAGTACCCCTTCGAGCCGCGCCGCGTCACAGGAGCAACTCCGCTAGACGTGTTTCCGAGTGAACAGGCGAGACAACTTCTTGAACGAGAGTTTCTTCTGGCAGGTGCTCGTATTCTCGGATCTTGCCAGAACCCAAGTTCTGCAATAAGGCCGCTCGGCTTTGGCCCGTTCGGACTCGGTTTTGGCGGCATCGTCAGCACATTCCGCAATTGCCCGAACAACTGCCCCCTCGCACTCTGGTGGGGCGACCCTGATGCACCTTCGGGTACTCCACTGGGCTGGTATCCGCTCCTGCCGAGAAAGACCTATGCCAGCGACTTCGGTTTCTCTGTGGAGGAGTCCTAGTCACATGGCTCCCGGCGAGATTCGCACGTACGAGCGGGCAGAAAGCGCGGTCTTCCGCGTGACGAAGGAGACGTACGGTGGCCTTTCCAACATGGCTTCGGGATTCCCAATCGTTCTCGACGGCGTAAAGATCCTTTCGTCAGAGGCGCTGTACCAAGCGTGCCGTTTTCCACACCTCCCTGAGGTTCAGCGGCGAATCCTTGCGCAGGCGAGTCCGATGACTGCCAAGATGGTCGGCAAGCCGCACCGCAAGCACTCGCGAGAGGACTGGGAGCGCATACGCTTGCGCGTTATGCGCTGGGTCGTTCGAGTGAAGCTGATTCAGAACTGGTCGCGGTTCAGCGCACTCCTACTGTCGACCGGCGATCGACCAATCGTCGAGGAATCGCTCAAGGACGACTTCTGGGGAGCCAAACCCGTGGAGGGCGGGATGCTCACGGGTGTGAACACACTGGGCCGACTTCTCATGGAACTTCGGGAAGATGTGCGTTGTGGAAAGTTGAATCCGCAGGCAGAAGTCCCGCCCCCCGAGATCACGACCTTCCTATTTCTCGGCGATCCAGTCGGTCCGGTTCGCGCGCCAGATGAACGTGCTACTCGCCAGAAATTGGACCTCTATGCGGATGTGGACATGAGCCGGGCGCCGGGCAGTGGTGCCCCAGAACGGAAGCCAATGAGCGAACACGAACACCCCGCCCCAGCTCGCAAAGCTGTCGATGCCGCCGCACCTGCCGGTGCGACCAACGCCGTGCCGAAGGTTAGGAAGAAGTTGATCGAGGTCGCGCTACCTTTGGAGGCCATCAACCGTGCGTGCGCGGACGAAGCGAACCCTTTCACGCCTCGCCACCCGAGGTCGTTGCATGTGTGGTGGGCTCGTCGCCGCCTCGCTGCGGCGCGGGCGGTGATTTTCGCGCAGATGGTCGACGATCCGTCGAGCAGGCCGGAGTTGTTCCCTACGGAGGAAGCACAGGAGACTGAGCAGCAGCGACTTTTCCGAATCATCGAGGAGCTGGTTCTCTGGGAGAACACGACGAAAGAAAGCGTCCTGGAACCGGCTCGCCAGGAGATCAGGAAGAGCTGGAGGCGGACGTGTGAGGACAACAAGGACCACCCGCGCGCCAAGCAGCTGTTCGATCCGAACAAGCTACCGGGTTTCCACGATCCCTTCGCGGGGGGGGGCGCGTTGCCGCTGGAGGCGCAAAGGCTTGGCCTTGAATCGTTCGCGTCCGACCTCAACCCGGTAGCGGTGCTAATCAACAAGGCGATGATCGAGATCCCGCCGAAGTTCGCGGGACGAGCGCCCGTCAACTCGGAGTCGCGGAACGACCGGAGGCTGATCCAACAGAATTGGCTCGGTGCACAGGGGCTCGCGGAGGATGTGCGTTACTACGGCCAGTGGATGCGCGAGGAGGCGGCGAAGCTCATCGGGCACTTGTTTCCGCCGATCGAGGTCACGACGGAGATGGCACTGGCGCGGCCTGACCTGAAGCCGCTCGTCGGCAAGAAACTGACAGTGATCGCATGGCTGTGGGCGCGAACGGTGAGAAGCCCGAATCCCGCGTTCGCCGAAGTGGAGGTTCCCCTCGCATCGACGTTCATCCTCTCGACGAAACCGGGCAAGGAAGCGTACGTGGAGCCTGTCATCCAGGGCGGTAACTTTCGCTTCATGGTGAGAGTGGGCAAGCCAAGCGACCCAGAGGCAACAAAGAAGGGCACAAAGCTGGCGCGCGGGGCTAACTTTCGATGTGTGATGTCGGGAGGGCCAATCGAACCCACCCACATCTACGCCGAAGCGCATGCAGGTCGGATGGGTGCGCGCCTGATGGCAATCATCGCCGAAGGCGAAAGGGGTCGCGTCTACTTGTCACCCACGAGTGAACACGAGGCTCCAGCGCAAGAAGTGCGGCCGACGTGGAAACCTGACGTGGCAATGCCAGAGAATCCTCGTTGGTTCTCGCCACCCCTATATGGCCTGAAAACGTTCGGCGATCTTTTCACGCCACGCCAGCTCGTGACGCTGACAACGTTCTCAGACTTGGTGCAGCATGCTCGCACTAAGGCACGTCTCGATGCCATCGCTGCTGGGCTTTCGGATGACGGTGTGAGCCTTGAGTCCGGCGGTACTGGCGCACAGGCGTATTCAGATTCGGTGGCCATCTACCTGGGAATGGCCTTGTCGAGGTGGACCGATCTTTTCAACTCGCTTGTCACCTGGAACGTCGCCAATCAGAACATCAAGAACCTCTTTGCCAGACAAGCCGTTCCAATGGCATGGGATTTCCCAGAATCCAATCCATTCGGCGTTGGAGCGACTTTTAGTTCGACTGTAGAGTCTATCTTCAAGCTCTTTGTCAGCCTTCCAGCCACACCGGAGGGTCACGTTCAGCAGCTAAACGCAGCCACGCAGTCTGACAGCAAAGACAAGCTCGTCTCTACCGATCCTCCCTACTACGACAACATCGGCTATGCCGACTTGTCCGACTTCTTCTACGTCTGGCTGCGTAGATCGCTAAAGCCCATCCTCCCAAGCCTGTTCGACACCGTCGCGGTTCCGAAGGCGGAGGAGCTTGTCGCCACGCCGTATCGCCATGGTGGAAAAAAGCAGGCCGAGAGGTTCTTCCTCGAAGGAATGACCAAGGCAATGCACCGCCTTGCCGATCTCGCGCATCCGGGATTCCCCATCACGATCTACTACGCCTTCAAGCAATCGGAAACTGACAGTGAAGAGGGAACGGCCAGCACGGGTTGGGAAACCTTCCTGGACGCCTTGCTTGCGTCCGGTTTTGCGCTGACGGGGACATGGCCGGTTCGCACCGAACGCCCGACCGGGATCAAGGGGAGCATCAACGCTCTGGCCTCAAGCGTAATCCTTGTCTGCCGTCCGCGCTCCCTGCATGCGACAACGGCGACTCGCAGCGACTTCGTGGCAGCACTCAGGCGTGAACTGCCCGCATCAGTAGCGCATCTTCAGCGCGGCAACATCGCGCCCGTTGACCTTGCACAGGCGGCGATCGGTCCGGGAATGGCTGTATTCACACGCTACGGAAAGGTGCTCAACAAGAAGGGCGAGCCGATGCGTGTACGCGAGGCGTTGGCACTCATCAACGAGACGCTCGACGAGGCGCTCGCGGAGCAGGAGGGCGACTTCGATTCCGACAGTCGATTCGCGCTAGTGTGGTTCGACCAGCACGGATTCGATGAGGGTGAATTCGGTGTTGCCGACGTGCTCTCGCGGGCCAAAAACACCAGCGTCAAGGGCATGGAGGAGGCAGGGCTACTCTTACAGAAGGGTGGCAAGGTGCGACTCTTAAAGCCCAACGAATTGCCTGCCGACTGGAACCCGGAGACTGACACGCGCCTGACAGCGTGGGAGTCTGTTCACCAACTCGTGCGCGCGCTTGAATCCGGCGGCGAAGAGTCCGCTGCCATCATCGCCAGAAACCTGGGATCGAAGGCCGAGCCTGCACGCGAGTTAGCCTACAGGCTGTACTCGCTGTGCGAACGGAAGAAGCGCACCGCCGAGGCGCTCTCCTACAACGGGCTCGTTCAGAGCTGGCCGGAGATCACGCGCCGCGCCGCCGAGGGTCGGATCCAAACGTCGACCCAGCAGGAGTTCATCTGATGCGCAACCACGAAGGTGCGAGAGGAGGCGTGTGACGCATGGCGCTCAGCAATCGTGAACGCATCCAGAAGGGTCTCGAACTGCTGAAGGATGGTCTGCGCCCGTTCGTCGAGCGCGAGCTGAAGGCCAAGTACGCCGACAAGTGGGCGAACACGGTCAACCAGACGCTTCAACAGCCGCTGACGGGGAACGCGAAAACGGGCCTCGACTGGGACAACCACGCGCTGCTCCGCATCGTGTGGGATCTGTGGAACGCGGTCTTCCAGGACGTGCTCTCGCAGTCGCACCGCACGATGGTCAGCGAGCTGCGCACGGTCCGCAACGAGTGGGCGCACGACAAGGCGTTCAGCTACGACGCGACCTACCGCGCGCTGAATACGATGCGTCTCCTGCTCGATGCCGTCTCCGCCCCCGATCAGGCGCGCGAGGTCGGCAAGCTCGAAGAGGACACGATCCGCGTGAAGTTCACCGAGCAGCGCCGTGTCGTCGAGCGGCAGACGCTCATCGTCGAGGGTGCGCCGCAGGCGGGGCTGAAGGCGTGGCGCGACATCATCACGCCGCACAAGGACGTCGCTTCGGGCCGCTACCAGCAGGCGGAGTTCGCGGCCGACCTCGATCAGGTTCATCGCGAGGAAGGCACGGAGGAGTACCGCGACCCGCGCGAGTTCTTCCGTCGCACGTTCATCACGCAGGGCATGCAGCACTTGATGGTGAGCGCGCTGCGGCGGATCTCGGGGAAGGGCGGCGATCCAGTCGTTCAGCTCCAGACCAACTTCGGCGGTGGCAAGACGCACTCGATGCTGGCGCTGTACCACCTGTTCTCCGGCGTCGCGACCAGCGACCTCGTCGGCATGGAGCCCGTGTTGAAGGAGGCTGGGGTCACGTCGGCTCCGACTGCGAAGCGTGCGGTCATGGTCGGCACGGCGCTCGCGCCTGGACAGTCGCGGACGAAGCCCGACGGCACGGTCGTCCGCACGCTCTGGGGCGAGATGGCGTGGCAGCTCGGCGGAGCGAAGGGCTACGCGCTGCTCGCCGAGTCGGATCAGCGCGGCACGAACCCTGGGAAGGACCTGCTCACGCAGCTCTTCCGCGCGCACAGCCCGTGCTTGATCCTGATCGACGAATGGGTCGCGTTCGTGCGCAACCTCTACCACGACCCGAGCCTGCCTGCGGGATCGTTCGACAACAACCTGAGCTTCGCGCAGTCGATGACCGAGGCTGCGCGCGCGTGTGATCGCGTGCTGCTCGTCGCGAGCTTGCCCGCGTCGCAGATCGAGATCGGCGGCCAGGGCGGCAAGGCGGCGTTGGAGCGGCTCGAACAGACCTTCAGCCGCATGGAGTCGAACTGGCGACCGGCGACGGCGGAGGAGGGCTTCGAGATCGTGCGACGGCGGCTGTTCGAGCCGATCCCGATCGAGAGCCTACCGGCGCGTGATGCTGTCGTCCGCGCGTTCAGCGAGATGTACCGCGCCAATGCGCAGGAGTTCCCGCAGGGTGCGGCGGAGGGCAGCTACGCGCGGCGACTCGAAGGCGCGTACCCGATCCACCCGGAGCTGTTCGATCGGCTGTACACGGAGTGGTCGAGCCTCGATCGGTTCCAGCGCACGCGCGGTGTGTTGCGCTTGATGGCGGCGGTGATCTTCGCGCTTTGGGACAAGCAGGATCGGAGCTTGCTCATCTTGCCGTCGAGTGTTCCGCTCGATGACGAAGGCGTGCGCAACGAATTGACGCGCTACTTCGAGGAGACGTGGGACGGCGCGATCGCCAAGGACATCGACGGCGAGGGTTCGTTGCCGACCGCGCTCGATCGGCAGTTCCCGACGCTCAACAGGTACTCGGCGACGCGGCGTGTTGCGCGCACGATCTTCATGGGTGCTGCGCCGACGCACAACGCACCGCAGCCCGGCATTGACGGGCGTAGCGTGAAGCTCGGGTGTGCACAGCCGGGCGAGACGGTCGCGACGTTTGGCGATGCGCTGCGGCGGCTCTCGAACGACGCGACCTACCTGTACTCCGACAAGGAGCGGTACTGGTTCACCACGCAGGCGAGCGTCGCGAGGCTCGCGCGTGATCGCGCGGACCGTCAGGACATCCACGAAGTCAACGCGGAGATCGTTCGCTGGATTCGCCAGGACAAGTCGCGCGGGCAATTCGCGGGCGTTCACCGTGCACCGGAGTCGGCGAACGAAGTGCCGGACGAGATGGAGGCACGGCTCGTGATACTTGGGCCGGAGCATGCACACGACAAGGGCGTCGAAACGAGTGCGGCGCGCAAGACTTGCGAGAACCTCCTCACGATGCGCGGAAACTCGCCGCGCATCTCTCGCAACGCGCTCGTTTTCCTCGCGCCCGATGCGAAGAAGCTGAAGGACCTCGAAGAGGCTGTGCGTAGCCACATGGCTTGGAAGTCGATCCTCCACGAGGAGGAAGCGCTCAACCTCACGAACTTCGCGAAGCGGCAAGCGCAGTCGAAGGCGGCGGAGGCCGAGAAGGCGATCGAGGCGCGCATCCCCGAGGCGTGGATCTGGTGCCTCGTGCCCGGCCAGCAAAACGCGGCCTCGCCGATGGAGTGGCAGGAGACGCGCTTGCAGGGACACGGTTCACTGCCGGAGCGCGTGGCGAAGAAGCTGGAGTTCGACGAGCAGCTCTTCACAGTGATCGGCCCGGCGCGCCTCAAGCTCGAACTCGATCGCTACATCTGGAAGGACAAGCCGCATGTTGGTCTGAAGCAGCTCTGGCAGTACCTCGCGTCGTACACGTACCTGCCTCGGCTGAAGGACCAGGGTGTGCTGCTGGACTGCGTCTCGGGTGCGATTCGCGGGATGTTCTGCGAAGACTTGGCCTACGCCGAGAAGTGGGACGAGGAGTCGGGCAGGTACCTCGGACTGAAGGCGACCGGGGGCGGCTCGATCCAGATGAGCGCGGATGCTGTCCTCGTGAAGCCGGACATCGCGAACCAGCAGGTTGAGCGGCGCGCGAGCGAGGTCGGGGCAGTTGCGACGACGGTGGGACCGGAAGGTTCGACCACGACCACGCCGTCGGGAGCGACGCCGACCGGCACGACGGCAGCGACCAAGACTGGCGCGGCGGTGCCCGTGCTACCTCGCAGGTTCCACGGCACGGTCGCGCTTGATGCCTCGCGCGTCGGCCGCGACGCAGGCCGCATCGCCGAGGAGGTCATCCAGCACCTGGAGACGCTGAAGGGCGCGAAGGTCCGCGTGACGTTGGAGATCGCCGCCGAGATCCCGAACGGCGCGCCGGACAACGTGCAGCGGACCGTGACCGAGAACTCCGTCGCGTTGAAGTTCATGACACACGGGTTCGAGACGGCCTGAAGCAGCAAAGAGGCAGCCCCGATCCACGAACTTCATGTCCTCTTGCTCGCGACCGTCTCGGCGATCAAGCCGCTGCCGCCGGACCTGGAGCGGCTCGCGGGCGACGAGGCGTTCTGGCAGCGGCTGGTGCGCACGCTCGACGACGCATTCCACGCGGACCAGTTTCGGACGTTTTGCGCGATAGATGTGCCGCGACGGCGCGCGCCAGGATCAATCTTGAGGCTAGCGGCTCGGACTCCTGAGCCAAGCTGCGTAGGGAACAACCTCAGACAGTCCGCACGTCTTAGAAGTCAAATGCCAGACCGCGCGTTCTTGAGGCGCTTCCGGGTTTCGTGTGGGTAGCCCGCCTGGGGCTCGCGAACGCGAAATCCTTCCGGTACCACCATGAACGCTCCCACCAGGTCCCGGAGCCCCGTCGCCGCAAGCGTCGGTCGCATCCAACCCCAGTTGGGACCGAGGCTTGCGGAGATGGGGCGAAGGGACCGACCCCGGAGCGCCAGAGCCGAGGCCGAGGTCTGCCCGCCCAGACCTACCCACACGACTTCCTGAAGCCCCAAATAAAGCGGCTTCATAGAGACGAGCTTGAAAACTATGAGCGTTACATGAGAGCGATTGCAGCAGGAAATGCAGCGCAGGCGAGAGACAAGTAAGCAGTCAATCGCTGGTGGGGGCGTTCTTGAGGGTAAGGCCATCGCCAAGTTGTTCGAGGAGTGATACGCTGACGAAGACAAAAAGCTGCGGCCTCTCCATCCTCGTCCTCCGTCCAAGCCGGGCCGCGCTCCTTCAGGAGTACTCCGCTTGGACACGCTCGTCATCTCCCGCGTCCCTCTCGACGCGCTGCACCTCGACCCCGCGAACGCCCGCCAACACAGCGACCGCAACCTCGACGCCATCCGTGCGTCGCTCGCGAGCTTCGGCCAGGTCGAGCCGCTAGTCGTCCATCGTCCAACGAAGCGCGTGATCGGCGGCAACGGCCGCCTGACCGCCATGCGCGCGCTGGGCTGGACGCACGCCGACATCGTCGAACTCGACGTGAGCGAGACGCAGGCGACCGCGCTCGGCATCGCGTTGAACCGCACGGCTGAACTCGCCGAGTGGGACCTCCAGAGCCTCAGCGCGCTCCTGCAATCGCTGCCCGACCTCGACGGTGTCGGCTTCGACGAGAAGGAGCTGCAAGAGGTGCTCGACTCGCTGCTCGCGGGGCAATCGATCGGCGTGAATGAAGACGACGTGCCCGATCCGCCAGACGAGGCGACGACGCGTACGGGGGACGTGTGGGTGCTCGGGAGGCACCGGCTCCTGTGCGGCGACAGCTCGCTCACGGCGGACGTGGACGTGCTGCTCGCGGGCGCTCCGATCCATCTCGTGAACATGGACCCGCCGTACAACGTGAGGGTCGAGCCGCGATCGAACAACGCGATTGCCGCGGGGCTCTCGTCGTTCTCGGGCACCACGCACCACCAGGGCCTCGACCTCGCGCGCCACCCTGAGAAGGCGAAGGCGACGCACGACAAGCTCCGCCCGAAGGATCGCCCGCTCGCGAACGACTTCATCGACGAGGTGGAGTTCGACCGGCTGCTGCGCGCGTGGTTCGGTAACGCGTCGCGCGTGTTGCTCCCCGGGCGCGGATTCTACATCTGGGGCGGCTACGCCAATCTCGCGAACTACCCCAGTGCGCTGAGGGAGTGCGGCTTCTACTTCTCGCAGGCGATCGTCTGGGACAAGTGCCACCCCGTCTTGACCCGCAAGGATTTCATGGGCGCGTTCGAGCTTGCGTTCTACGGCTGGAAGGAAGGCGCGGCGCACCAGTACTTTGGTCCGAACAACGCAACCGACCTGTGGGACGTGAAGAAGCTGAACCACACGCACATGGTCCATTTAACCGAGAAACCCGTCGAACTCGCTGCACGCGCCATCCAGTACTCGTCGCGCCCCGGGGAGAACGTGCTAGACCTCTTCGGTGGCTCGGGTTCGACGCTGATCGCGTGCGAGCAGACGGGGCGCAACTCCTACCTGTGCGAGCTGGACGAGCTGTACTGCGACGTGATCGTCGACCGCTGGCAGAAGCTCACGGGACAGGTCGCGACGCTCGCGGCCCTCGGCGTCTCGTTCGCCGAAACGAAGGAGGCGCGCCATGCCGCCTCTTGAGTGGGACGAGGAGCGGATGTTCGCCGAGTACGTCGGGATGGGCGACTCGCGCGCCTACATCCGCGTCGCCAAGCTCTTCGGCTGCGCGAAGAAGACGATCGTCGCGATCTCGCAGCGCAACCACTGGCTGGACCGCCTCGCGTTTATCGAGGCAGAGGCTCGCAAGGAAGCGGACCGGCGACTGCTCGAGCAGCGCACCGAGGTCCACCAGCGGCACCTGCAACTGATCCGAGCGATTCAGCAACGCGGCGCTCAGGGCCTGCAAGAGCATCGGTTCGACAACGCACGGGACGCGTCTCGGGCGGTAACGGATGCGATTCGCCTGGAGCTCAACGTGCTGGGGGAACCCGACCAACGCCTCGGAGTGACCATCCAGGGGCTGACGAAGCGCGAGGTCGAGAACTTCGTGACGGGCTCCCTCTTCCCGGAGGAGGACGACGACCTGGACGGTGGTGGTCCCGATCACGACGACGGGGACATAGCGAGCGCACCGCAGAGCGATGGCCACGACGCCTGAGCTCGGCCTGCGCAAGCTGGCCCTGTTCAGGCATCTCGGCTACGACCCGCACCCGGCGCAACTTCTCGTGCACAAGTCGCACGCCAAGCGGCGCGTCGTCGCGTGCGGGGTCCGATTCGGGAAGTCGACCATCGGCGTGCACGAGACCATCGCGGCGCTCCTGCACCCCCGTGAGCGCGCGCTCGGGTGGCTCGTCGCCCCGACGTACGAGGTCACGAAGCGCATCGCGGAGCGCGTCGTGGCGGTGCTGCAAGCTCACATGCCGCACCGGATCGTGAAGCTGGATGCCCGCGAGCGGAGCATCACGGTGGCGAACCTCGGCGGCGGTGAATCCGTGCTGCGGGCCAGGTCGGCGGACCGGCCGGTGTCGCTCCTTGGCGAGAGCCTCGACTTCCTGGTGGTCGACGAGGCTGCGCAGATCGACGGCCGCGTGTGGACCGAGCATCTCGCGCCGCGCATGCTCGACCGGGGCGGCTGGTGCCTGTTGCTCAGCACGCCCGACGGACCGGGCTGGTTTCGCGACGAGTTCAGGCGCGGGGAGAAGGACCCGGACTACGCGGCGTGGTCGTTCCCGACTTCCGAGAACCCTCTCATCTCGCAGGACCTGATCGAGGCCGAGCGCAGGCGCCTTCCCGAGGAGACGTTCCGCGCCCAGTACCTGGCAGACTTCATCGGAAGCGAGATCGAACCCTGCGAGAGCTGCGGCGCGCCCGACCCGGTGGCGTGCAGCATGGTGATCTGTCGGGATGGCGAAGAACCCGCCCACTGCCCCGACTGCGGGGACATCGTGCACGAGGACGGCAGGACTGCCGTCCCGCTGTGGAACGGGAGGCGTGGGCGGACCGTGGTGATCACCATCGAGCCCGGGTTGGACGAGCCGCCTCCGATGCCGTAGCGGCCGTCGCATGCAGCAGGCGTGCCAGCGCGCGCCTGTGCCGCAACCTCGCCAGGAATCGCGACCTGGGGCGCCAGGTTGATCGTGCAATCAGCCTTCCCGCGTAGGCCAGCTCGAGCCTCCATGTGGGTGCATTCCGAGTCACCCTTCCAAGGAGGTTTCCCGTGTTCCTTCACGAGGTCGTCGAGGCGTACGTCACACAACTCGCGGCGAACGGCAGATCAATTCACACCCAGCGGCAGATTCAGCGCCACGGCCGCCTGCTCGTCCAGGAACTGGGGGACCCCCAGGTTGAGCGTCTGAGGCACGAGACCGTCGCCGCGTTCTTCGCGTCGGACGCCGTGGCGCGGACCGCCGCCGGTGCGCCACGACGCGCGAGCTCGGCGAACGCGTTGAGGTCGTCCGTCCGAGGCATCCTGACGTTCGCCCACGCCGCTGGCTACGCGACCACGAACGCTGCGCGCCTCGTACGGCGTTCCCGCGTGCCGCCGGCGCGTCCGCGCGCGCTGGCCGAGCCGGACGTTGAGCGGCTCCTGCGCGCGCTACAGGGCGCCAGGACGGCCGTGGCGCGGCGCGACTACGCGATGGTCCTGGTGATGGTGCGCGCGGGCCTGCGCGTCGGCTCGGTCGTCGCGCTCGATATCGAGGACCTGGTGGGGGACCAGCTCACCTTGCGCAGGCTCAAGGGCGGCGGCGATGACGCCGTGTTCCTGCCCCGGGGGGTCGTCACGGCGCTACACGGGCACCTGGCAGGCCGGCGCTCCGGCCCGATGTTCGAGCGCGACCGTGGCGGCCGTCTGACCACGCGGCACGTGGCGCGGCGGCTGGCGGCCTGGGCCGAGAAGGCGGGGATCGAGGGCCAGGTTGGGCCGCACCGGCTGCGCCACGCGTTCGGGATGGCCGTGTTCGGCCGCACAGGCGACATGCTCGTCACGGCGCGCGCCCTGTGCCACCGGTCCGTCGCGTCGACGGCCGTGTACGCCCGGCCCGCCGAGGACCGCCTGCGGGCGGCAGTGGGGGCGTGAGGGCCGCCGCCGCCGGGCCACCCCCGGAGGGGGGATCACCGGTCAAATGGGACCCAGGCCTTGGCGGCCATGCCGTGGCCGATCCTGGGACCCATTCTGCAGGGAATCGGGATCCGGCTGAAGCTAAGCCCCGCGCCCTGCTCCCACGCTGCATCCCGCACGAGTGGAACCTGCGCACGGGGGGGTGCGGGTGAGGTGCGCCCGTGAAGTCTACGAGCGCCACATGTAGTCTCGCGTCCCATGCTCAGTCCTGAAGATAGGTTCGAGCGCGATCGGAAGCACTTCCTCTGGTTGCTCGATCTTCTCCTGGATCGCCTTCAGAAAGCGGGTGAGGTGCCACCCAGCTTCCCCCTGATTCGAGGGATACTCCGCGAGATAGATGATCTCGAGATGTCCGAAAGGTGCGGGCTAGTTGCTCCGCCATTTGCGTTCGGAGAACATGTCGACGAGGATGGGTGGGCCGGGACATATGAATGGTTAGATCCATTTCAGACATCGCCGGTACACACGATCGTTCGGACGGATGACGGCGGCGGCGATGAGGATTGTCCAGGCACGAACGAAGTTGAGGCACGGGCAAGTCTTTCCGTCGCCGTTGAATTGTGGATCCGAACCGTGCGATCCATGCTTGTGCCACCTGCATTCTCTCTGCTTTCAGGTAGCGCAGTTCCAGGAAAAGACCCTGCATTGGCACGCGACCGACTCTGGCTCCAATTGTGGCAAGGAGCGTGGATCTATCGGCGAGGCGGAGCAAGTCCACGATCGGACTGGGCTTGTGAGCACGACCCCCGTTTTGCCGCCTACATGCGGAAGGTTAATGCCCTTGTGCGATACGACGGGCTAACAACCGAGTCGATCTTCCGCCCCTCACGCCATGTTGTGGGGGTTGGGCGTCCGAATTGGCTTCACGTCATGGATCCTCGAGATGGGACTCTTGTGCAGATCGACTTTATGGCGGGAGATGCGCCGTCCACCGACGGGTGCGTCCAACTGGGCGACCTGATAACGCTGTGGAAGGCAGCACGTGAGGCTCAACTCCTTCCGCGCGACGGGAAAACGCCGATTGAGAGTATCCGCCACGCCGGAGTCGGTGACCACGCACACACCGGGTACGAATCAGCGTCCTCGGTGCCTACGCTCTACGACCTCCTGAAGCGGGAGGGAGACTCGGAGCGTCTCAACAAACTGAAACCCTGTTGGCGGTGTGCGCTCAAGGGTTTTGCCCTGGCGTGCGGCAAGGATCTCACCCTGGTTCGAACACACGCCGACGGCACGCACCACCGCTGGCTTCTGAAAAATGCCCCGAGCGAGCTCTCGGGTGCTGGGGGGAGGAACGAGGCGTCGTGGCTGACCTACGTTAGACAGGGCAAGGCTCGGCTGTTCGGCAAGGATCGCGACAAGTCGCCCGTCCGGACTCGCAGCATCGTGTCACCAGCCGAGGCCGACTTCCGGAAACGGGGCGACTAGCTGGCGTTCCACGGATCGGTACGGAGATTCCACGGATCGGTACGCGCGATCCGGAGCGATCCACGGCGGTAATCGCGTAGACGTGCGATCCGCACGCACGGGGAGGTATGAGCAACCTCCTGACCACACGTGAGCTGGCGGCACGCCTCCGGCTCTCACCTTCCACGATCAGAGGCTGGGCGCGAGACGGGCGCATCCCCGTCCAGCGCATGTCCCGCCGCGCGCTCCGCTACGACCTGGAGCAAGTCCTTGCGGAGCTGCGATCCAGCGCGACGAGCGCGGTGACCAGCGCCAAGAGCGGCAGGAAGGGCGGGGTCACGTGACCGACCATTCCCCGCTCGACGCCGCGCGAGCATACCTCGGACGGCACTGGGCTCCACTGCCGGTCCAGTACCGCAAGAAGGCGCCGCACCCGAGCATCGCCCAAGGCTGGCAGCACTTGCGGTTGGTCGATGCCGACCTGGAGAAGTACTTCGCCGTCGAGCCCGTCAATGTCGGCGTGATCCTCGGCGGGGCATCCGGTGGGCTGTGTGACGTGGACCTGGACTGCGCCGAGACCATCACGCTCGCGGACGCTTTCCTACCGGCCACGCGCGCGGTGTTCGGTCGGGCCGGTAAGCCCCAATCGCATCGACTGTACGTGGTCGCCAGCTCGGTGCGGACCGAGCAGTACCGCGACGCGGACCGCTCGGTGCTCGTCGAGTTGCGCGGCGATGGAGCACAGACGGTGTTCCCGGGGTCCGTTCACGAATCCGGCGACGTGGTGGCCTGGGTGAGTTCGGGGGCGCCGTCGCAGATCGAGCACCAGGTCCTCTCGCGCTCGGTGCGCCTCTTGGCGAGCGCGAG
>Ga0163152_10005221_pt1 | contig 15414 bp, 16 predicted proteins | sample OliLakLV19MP8IB2_FD_148635 | JGI IMG/M metagenome (GOLD analysis project Ga0163152, IMG submission 148635) | Freshwater microbial mat bacterial communities from Lake Vanda, McMurdo Dry Valleys, Antarctica - Oligotrophic Lake LV.19.MP8.IB-2 | ecosystem: Environmental > Aquatic > Freshwater >... | reverse complement strand
GCAAATTTCAATATTTTGTTCATGCTGATATGACTGTTTCGCCAGGAGCATGGACTACTATTAAAGTTACTATTGCAGGCGGATGGAACAGCGGAGGTTTTAGAAATGCTGTTAAAACTGATACCAAAAAATTAAAATGGATCACCAGATTATTTCATTTCTGGCTGAATACTAAAAGCAAGGCAAAGTCTAAATTATTCTATGGTAATAATAGAATATTTATCAGAAAGAACGTATTTGATAAAAAGGGTGGCTTTAAAGAAATTCCTATTATGGAAGGTTACGATTATTCAAAACGAATGCTCGCCTCCTCTAAAGTTTGTCTAATCTCCAATCCGAAATTGATTGAGGATGTACGCAGGCATCTAAAAGATGAGTTTATCAGAACAAGAATAAAATGGAGGGTGATAAAGCAGTTGTATGTGCTAGGAGTATCTCCTGAAAAGCTAGACAGGTAGTACAAAGATATAAGGCAAACAAATCAGAAAAGTCAAAATAGTATGAGTGATAAGATGTACGATGTTATCGTTATTGGCGCAGGTTCCGGTGGGCTCAGTGTTGCTCTTTTTTTGAGTAAAGTTAATTTCAAAGTATTGATAATTGCGAAGACAGATAAAGATGTGGGAGGTGATTGCTTGAATGATGGATGTATTCCAAGTAAGGCACTGCTGCATATTTCCTCAATTGCCCATTGCGCAAAAATGGCGGGTGAGTTTGGTTTAAAAGTTACAGGGAAATTGAATATAAAAAAAGCCATTGAATATGTATATGATCGGCAGGAAATTATTCGTGAACATGAAAATGCCGAATGGCTTAAGAAAAATGGTCTTGATGTAGCACTTGGAGAAGCACATTTTACAGGACAAAATACAATTGCTGTTCATGATAAAGTTTATAAAGGAAATAAAATTGTCATTGCTACAGGTTCACAACCTGTTAAATTAGATGTACCCGGAGTAGAGCTTGTTAAATATTACGATAACAAAAGTATTTTTCAGATTGATGATTTACCGAACAGATTGTTAGTCATTGGCGGTGGGCCTATCGGTATTGAAATTGCTCAGGCTTTTTCGCGTCTCGGAAGTAAAGTAACTGTTATACATCGGGGCACTGCTATTTTGGAGCATGATGAAGATAACCTTACAAAGATCCTTTTAGCGCAACTTGAGAGGGAAGGCATTGAATTTTTACTGGAGACCGCAGTAGAAAAATTCACAAGCGCAACACACGCGACTTTAAAATCAATAAATGGTAAAAAGTCGGAAATTGAATTTGATGTATTGTTTGTAGGTATTGGTAGAAAATTGGTAGTGGATAATTTAAGTCTTGAAAAAGCAAAAATTGAGGTAAAGAATGATAAAATTGTTGTGGATAATTATTTAAGAACCACCAATAAGAATGTTTTGTTGTGCGGAGATATTGCAGGTTCATTACAATTTTCTCATGCTGCTGAATTTCATGCCCGCATCATACTAAACAATTTTTTATCCCCCTTTAAAAAGAAACTGAATAATGATCACATGTCGTGGGTCACTTTTACCGACCCTGAATTGGCAACCTTTGGTTTGAATGAAAAAGAAATTAGAATAAGAGGTATCAAATACCAGAAGCTGCAACAGGATTTTACAAGTGATGACCGGGCGGTCACGGATAATTATCAATACGCAAAAATGATTCTGTATATACAGGAAGGAAACTTATTTAGAAAAGAAGTAATTCTTGGTGGAACAGTAGTCGCTCCAAAAGCAGGAGAGATTATCCAGGAATTAATCCTTGCAAATACTTCGGGGTTATCAACAAAATATATTTTCAATAAAATTTATCCTTACCCAGTGGCTTCACGTATCAACCAGCATCTTATCGTGAATCATAAAGAAAGGGGTTTGACACCCCGGATAAAATATTTAATTCATATGGCATATAAAATATTCAGCTGATGAAATGGTGGGAATTATTTCAAGAATGGTTTTTAAGTTTAGGCGAAAGATATAATGTTAATCCATTCATCTTTGGCGGCATCTATTTAGCCGCTATCCCATTCTTTTTTATTTCACTTTACCTGACGATAAATAATTTGAAAAAGAATAAATCAATTGTTCTTTCTGTTTTATTTACAGGCTTCTTTTTTATATCCGCATATCTATATCTTATTATAGCCGGTAAAAATATTCCAGTTTGGACATATGTTTTTATTGGCTTAATGGTCGTTTATGGAATTTATTCTACTATTAAAAAAATAAAGAAAAAAACAAATACATGATATAATGAAACCAAATGATGAAAATGCAAAACTCCTCCCGGAACAAAGACCTTTTAGAGTACTGATTATTTCTGGCTCTGATAGAAGGCAATATAATTGCCCGGGTGTTGACAGTAAATCAAGAACACTAATGTTAAAGATGGCGGAAATGCTGCCACAAGATTGGGAAATTGATTACGAAGACCTCGGAAATGTATATGCGCGAGAACGCATTCAGAGTTGCAACGCATGTGTTTCCACCTCCATGGCACTTTGCGTATGGCCCTGTAACTGTTATGAAAAAAACAGCAGCAAAGAACCTGACTTGATGTGGAATCTTGATATGTATGCCCGATTAGATATGGCAGATGCATGGGCGATCATAGCACCTATTAACTGGTATAGTTGCACCAGTAATTTAAAATTAATGTTTGACCGATTGGTATGCATGAATGGCGGAAATCCTGATGAGGAAACCATTGGACATAAAGATGCTATGAAAGCAATGGCTCTTGAACACAGCGATGAATGGAAAGAAATGAGTATAAACCACCTGGAAGGCAGAACAGCAGCTTTTTTTTGTTACGGTGACGCTGGTGGTGACGAAATTGACACAGAAGGAAGACCAAAAATATTAAGACATAAAAATTATTTCAATCCCGAAGAGGAGCCATTTGAAAACGACCGGCTTGCTTACCAGCCTTTAGTATGGCAATGCAGGTATGGCGGTGTGGAAGTGCCTGATAATTTATGGAAGTTCCAGTTGATAGGAAAGAACAAAAAATATAGCGACGCGCAGGCAGAAGATATGGTTAAAGAAGAAAGTTTTATGAATGGATTTTATTCCTGGATCAAAGATTTTGAGAGCTTTGTAATGAAAAAGGGCAGGGTTACTCCAGGCAAATACCGCGCTTATGGATTTAAGCAACCTTCGCATGTATGGGCGAATGTAAAAGACGGAATAAACTATTTTAAAATGATGGCAGGCAAAGCGCATGAAGGTTCATCTCCGGACATACAAGAAGAACAAGGATTAAATAAAGATGCAACATGGCATCCGAAAAAAGGAGAAGGAGAAAAATTAAGAGACAATGATTAAATCATATTTTGATAGTTATGGCACACCATTTTTGATTGGGCTTTTCATTATTCTGTTCCTTCTTGAAACTAAATTTGAATTAAGAAACAGAGTGCAAAATAGATGGAAAAGGGTGTTCATTAATTTTATTGTTTCTCTTCCTGCATTTGCATTGCTGCGACTTCTGCTTATTCCCGCAATGATTTGGCTAGCGCTAAAAAATCAGCAGTGGCATTTTGGATTAAGCTATTTGTATTCTCTACCACGATGGATTGAAGCCGTCATAACATTTGTATTGCTCGACTACAGCAATTACATCTGGCATATTTTACTGCATAAACTACCTTTTTTATGGCGATTTCATTTGGTTCATCATACAGATCTTGATGTAGATTTAACTACAGCTTTCCGCTTTCACTTTGGTGAAATGATAGCTTCTGCTTTATTTCGAGGTGCTGCGGTACTATTAATTGGGACTTCACCCGCGATAGTACTCATTTATGAAATTGCTTTTGAAGCAGCTACACAGTTTCATCACAGCAATACAAAAATTGCTTTCCGATTAGAAAAAATATTAAATTATTTAATTGTAACACCAAGAATGCACGGCATTCATCATTCTATATTAAGGAAGGAAACAGATAGTAATTACTCTATTATTTTCTCCTTTTGGGACAGGATACATAAAACTGTAAGACTGAATATAGGGCAAAATAAAATTGTAACAGGTATACTGGCTTACCCTGATGAAAAAGAATTAACCATCGGTAATCTTTTAGTATTACCTTTTACAAAAATTCGTGAGTGCAAAATATCTGAAAGGGTGGAAGAGGAAAACTACAATAAATTAAAACCATAGTCTTCAAATATATTTTATTTTTACTAGAGATTAAATCCCACAAGTGTATAAAATAAATTTGGAGAAAGATTAGCATGAGGCTACAGAAAAGCAAGCCTTGTTTATCCTTAGGCAAATACAAGAGCGTATGCAAGAATGTAAGTTGTAAACTGCGTCCAGAGAAAACTAAAATCGTTAACGTCAGAGGATTTTCAGAAAAGAAATACGCCAAAGACCATGACTTTTTAGGCTTCACCATCCGACCGAGTTCTTACAAGCATCCAAACAGAGCAGAAATGAAAACCATTCCGAGTATATTTGTAAGCAGAAAATCAAAGTCAAGTATTTTGGCAAAGTGTAGCAGCATATAAATACACAAGAAGCTCAAAACGCTGGAAGAAGAGGCAAAAGACTTCAATCCAATGATTTGTGGGATTATCAATTACTACCACAAATTCAGAAAGAGCGATATGCGCGATGTATGGTGGCAACTAAACAACAAACTACTGAAGTGGGTAAAGTGGGAGAAAGGGCTGTTCAAGAAAGCAAGTATCCGATACTTGAAAACCAAGTTCAAGGAGCAACCCAACCTATTTTCATATTGGGTATTGGTATGTCCATAAAATAGTGATATTGGAGTGACTTAACAACATGAAGAGCTCTCGCAAAAAAAACGGGACAGGCTGTGTGAAGGGAGACTTTCAAACACGGTTCCGTGAGAACCTCGGGGTGAAATTCCCCGGGTTGACTCGATTAAAAGCCATTTTGGGAAACCGCACCAGAAGCCAAGAGTTCAAAATTTAATTATTTACTTCGGTATTCTTTTTTGAGAAAACTGTTTTTTTTACTAAGTTTGCTACCTGAATTTATAAATATCAACTAATATAAATTAACCGACATGGCAAAAATTCTTTGTGTACTCTACGATGATCCGGTTACAGGTTATCCTAATAGCTTAATTCGCGATGGTATCCCCGAATTAAAAAAATATCCTGATGGACAAACATTACCAACGCCAGAGAAAATAGATTTTACTCCTGGCCAATTACTCGGAAGTGTTTCAGGGGAGCTTGGGCTCCGCAAATTCCTTGAAGGACTTGGGCATACTCTAGTTGTAACATCTGATAAGGATGGAGCAGATTCAGTCTTTGAGAAAGAACTCGTGGATGCCGATGTAGTTATATCACAACCTTTTTGGCCGGCGTATTTAACTGCTGAACGCATTGCAAAGGCTAAAAATCTCAAGATGGCTATTACAGCGGGTATTGGTTCCGATCATGTAGACTTGCAAGCCGCCATGCAAAATGATATCACTGTTGCTGAGGTTACCTATTGCAATAGCATTAGTGTGGCGGAGCATGTGGTTATGATGATTTTAGGCCTTGTGCGTAACTATATTCCTTCATATCAATGGGTAATTAAAGGCGGATGGAATATTGGAGATTGCGTGCAGCGTTCGTATGATGTGGAAGGAATGAGTGTCGGCACTGTTGCGGCTGGTCGTATCGGGTTAGGAGTTTTGAGGCGTCTTCATCCATTTGATGTGAAGCTTCACTACATGGACCGTCACCGTCTCCCCAAGAATGTTGAGGAAGAACTCAATCTCACCTATCATGAGAATGTTGAGTCAATGGTAAAAATTTGTGATGTTGTTACAATCAATTGTCCGTTGCATCCAGAAACGGAAAATCTCTTTAATGAAGCACTTATCAGTAAAATGAAACGTGGAGCATATCTCATTAACACTGCCCGTGGAAAAATATGCGATCGCAATGCGGTGGCCCATGCATTAGAAAGCGGACAACTGGCGGGATATGCAGGAGATGTTTGGTTCCCGCAACCAGCACCCCAAGACCATCCATGGCGCACCATGCCTCACCATGGCATGACACCACATATATCAGGTTCAAGCCTTTCTGCTCAAGCCCGTTATTCGGCTGGCGTTCGTGAAATTTTAGAATGCTGGTTCCAAAAGAAACCTATTCGTTCAGAGTACCTTATTGTTGATGGAGGCAAACTGGCAGGAACGGGAGCACACTCTTATAGTGCCGGTAATGCAACAGGTGGTTCCGAGGAAGCTGCAAAATTCAAATCAATCAGGTAAACTTTTTCTACACCAGAAAGCAGGTTGAAAGTCTGCTTTCTTTTTTTAAGTGTAACGGAGATTTCGACAACGAAAAGACGAATACAGTTGAGGGTTTTACTCACTACACAGAAAAATACCATAGTAGTGACCAACAACGGCTACACGAGAATATTTTATTTGGGGGGTGAAGTGCTAAACTGAAACAGTTGTTCTTTTATTTCCCCAAATGGAAAACTTCGTGTAGCCCCGCCTCGTTAGTGGCAAGGCTTTGACGACACACAACTACAAGACAATATCGAATGACAATACTCTATAAATACAGACCACTAACCGACTTTTTATTCAATGAGTTGTATTATCAAGAACTGTATTTCGAATCATACGCAGAGCTTAATGACCCGTTAGACCTAAGTGCAAGAATTGAATGTATTGTATGGATTAATTCTTGGTCAGGCGGATGATCTGGTCAAGTTTGGACTTTAGCGTAAGGGCCCATTTTGAGTTGTATTTTTCATGCAACCCTTCACATTCCCCAAGCAGATGAGTCAGGCATATTTGTTTATCGCGAGTGACTACCTTCAACTGTGCCGGGTAACAATCGCTCACCATCACAAAGGCTTGTGCCTGGTCTCCTATTGTTTCCATGATCGTCCTAAATCCGCGATTTTCTGATGCTTTCAGATATACATAACGATCATAGCACCATACCCATATCCAACCTTTGTGCCCTCCAATCCGACATCTGGTTTCTTCAGAACCGACGACCGGGCTTTGCTTCAGCTTTTCCAGTAATTGATCATAGACCGAACGAAGCGTTTTTGCTTTTTGATGTATCGTTCCCCATACGAATCCGGTACTGATGTTTGCTCCTGTCAGGATGGCGATATATTCGGCCACATGGCTGACCGAACAATACTGTCGTGAACTCAAATAGGTGACCAGTTTTTTCAGATTCTCTCCTTACTGAGCATCGATGTAATCGATCCCGCTGTATTGCGGGACTGGCAGATCAGAGGTGGTGTATTGATTGCATTTTGGGCAGAATTTGCGCACCTTATGATGTTCCGTAACCTTTAGCTCGATGTGGGGAATATCAAAGATTTGTCCCGTGTGGATAATTTCTCCTTGTTGCTCCTGAATACCTTCCCCACAATGACAACATGAATTATCCTCATGAACCACGACCTCATCCGCAACTTCGACTTTTTACTACCGATTGGCTTTATGGCCATGCTGACCACAAGGTTCCGGGAGGATTTTTTCTTTTTAATATGTGGTGATACCATTTTATGAATGTCCTGGCCAGGAGGTAAGTGGCTGTTGCGGCTGTTGTGACCGGATTTATAGAAAACAAGTTCAATCTCCACTTAAGTGTTCTTATACTCCAAAGCTGAGACCCGATTCAAGAGTTCAGCAACCTGCTTTTGAAGGGCAATGATCAATTCCTTGTCGGACACTTGTAGAGACCTTAGTTGTCCGAAACATAATATTTTTCTTTAATATGTTCAAGCGCCTAAGTTAGATCCTATATTTGAGGTGAATAGTTACCATTCTCTATTACGAGACAAATTACATAACTACTTGATTTTCAATAATTAGGATCAGGAGTCCTGAAATTTTAATTGTAAGTTTAAATAGTTGCAGAAAACACGATTTGACCCGTAGTCACATTAAGAGAGACATTTTTGTAAATGCCTCATTATCAATAATTTTAGTCCAAATCGGGAATTGCTGAATGGGTATAACCTTTTTAGCATAAATTTGTTTATACTTTTTAGTATAGAATAAAAAACAATGAGTAAATTTGTCCCGTAAGTTTATTTTAATCACCATAAAATCTATGATTAAACTTAAAACTTTTAAACAATGAAAATAACAGCACAGGACGAGTATGGTTTAAGAATATTGGTGCGAATTGCAAAGTGTAAGGATAAGACTGGCTTAAGCATTCCGCAGCTTAGTGATGCAGAAGGGCTGTCACAACCCAATGTTTCCAAATTAACCCGAATACTTCGTATGGAGGGTTTGATTAACAGTACCAAAGGACAAGTTGGAGGATATGTACTTGCCAGGCCTGCTGCCGATATTACGGTGAACGATGTTTTGAAAGCTTTAGGTGGACGTTTGTTTGATGAAGAATTTTGTGCCAATCATGTGGGCGTACTAAAACTGTGCAGTAATTCTGTTGATTGTTCTATTCGTTCACTTTGGTCAATGGTGCAAGCTAATATTGACAAGCTACTGGATAAGATAACACTGGCAGATTTATCGAATAGTGAAAAGGAATCCGCATGTACTTTCCAAAGTTTATTTGAAGAAATTGCCAATTAGCATAGAGAATAAAAACTAACTATTATAACTAAATAACGAAACCAAATGATAACAGTTTCAGAAAATGCAAAACAACATGCGTTAAGTTTAATAAAAAACGAAAATAGCCCCGAAGGGACATTTATTCGTGTAGGTGTTGATGGCGGTGGTTGTTCTGGCCTTACCTACAAACTTGCGTTAGATAATGTTATTACAGAAAGCGATCAGGTTTTTGAAGACAAAGGAATAAAGATTGCCGTTGACAAAAAAAGCTTTTTGTATTTAATAGGTACAGAACTGGATTATTCTGGAGGTATAAATGGAAAAGGCTTTGTATTTGTCAATCCGAACGCAAGTAGAACTTGTGGTTGTGGAGAATCATTTGGCGTGTAAAATAGTTCAAAGTTCGAAGGTTAAAAGAGTTTACTGGTTTTTTATAAAACTTTAAACTTTGAGCTTTTTAATAGAAAAAAAATGGCTATCAAAATTACAGAGGAATGCATTAATTGTGGCGCTTGCGAACCCGAATGCCCTAATAATGCCATCTACGAAGGAGGTGTTGAATGGCGTTTTTCTGATGGAACCTCTATAAAAGGAATGTTTACCTCAAAAAGCGGATTGACTACTGATGCAGATGCACCGGAAGTACCTGTATCTATGGATCTCTATTATATAGTATCCGATAAATGTACAGAGTGTGTTGGTTTTCATGATGAGCCGCAATGTGCCGCTGTTTGTCCTGTAGACTGTTGTGTGGATGATGAAAACTGGCGCGAAAGCAAAGAAGAATTATTGGCAAAAAAAGACACGTTACATTTAATAATGCAGGATTGAACCAATCAACAATTTAATAATGTTAACACTTTAACACTTAAAAATTGTGAATGAGATTTTAGAAGAAAAAATCAGCACAGAATACAAATACGGTTTTGTTACCGATATTGAATCTGACAACGCACCGAAAGGTTTGAATGAAGATATCATTCATTTTATTTCTGCAAAGAAAAACGAACCCAAATGGATGTTAGCCTATCGGTTAAAAGCGCTGCGTCATTGGCTAACAATGGAAGAGCCACACTGGGCGCACGTTTCTTACCAAAAACCCAACTTTCAGGATATCATTTATTACTCGGCGCCAAAGTCAAAAGTCGCATTGAATAGTTTGGATGAAGTGGATCCCGAATTATTGAAAACATTTCAAAAGCTCGGTATTTCTATCTTAGAGCAGGAACGACTTACAGGCGTGGAAAGTAGAGTAGCTTTGGATATTATTGTGGACAGCGTTTCGGTGAAAACAACATTTAAGGAAGCATTAGCTGAAAAAGGAATTATTTTTTGCTCCTTTGGCGAAGCTATTCAAGAGCATCCTGAACTTGTAAAAAAATACATGAGCACTGTTATTCCATATACTGATAATTTTTATGCGGCACTGAACTCCGCTGTTTTCACTGATGGCACGTTTTGTTATATACCAAAAGGTGTTCGTTGTCCAATGGAACTTTCAACTTATTTCAGAATAAATTCGGCTGGCACAGGTCAGTTTGAACGCACCTTAATTATTGCCGATGAAGGTTCGTATGTGAGTTACCTCGAAGGCTGCACTGCGCCTATGCGTGATGAAAATCAATTACACGCAGCAGTTGTAGAACTTGTAGCACATAAAAATGCGCAAATAAAATACAGCACCGTGCAAAACTGGTATCCGGGCGATAAAGAGGGCAAGGGTGGCATTTTCAATTTTGTTACCAAACGCGGTATTTGTCTGGAAGAAAATTCTAAAGTTTCCTGGACACAGGTAGAAACAGGTTCTGCAATTACCTGGAAATATCCATCTGTAATTTTAAAAGGCGATAATTCGGTTGGTGAATTTTATTCCGTAGCGCTTACAAATAACTATCAGCAGGCCGATACAGGAACAAAAATGATCCATATTGGGAAGAATACTAAAAGCACTATTATATCAAAAGGTATTTCGGCCGGCTTTGGAAACAATAGTTATAGAGGTTTGGTACGTATTTTAAAAGGGGCAACCAACGCACGTAATTTTTCACAATGCGATAGTTTATTGATGAGTGATACATGTGGGGCACATACATTTCCATATATCGAAATAAAAGATAAGTCAGCTATTGTAGAGCACGAAGCAACAACTTCAAAAATTGGGGAAGACCAATTATTTTATTGTAAACAACGTGGGATTGATAATGAAAAAGCAATTGGTTTAATTGTAAACGGCTATTGCAAAGATGTATTAAGTCAATTACCTATGGAGTTTGCTGTTGAGGCACAAAAGTTGTTGGCTGTTTCGTTGGAGGGCTCAGTGGGATAAAAATATATAAGCATTGAATATTTAACATGCATAATTCATAATTCAAAAAATGTTATCAATTAAAAACCTACACGCGTCAATTTGCGGAAAAGAAATTCTGAAAGGAATTAATTTAGAAATAAAAATTGGAGAAGTACACGCTATTATGGGGCCTAACGGTTCGGGGAAAAGCACATTGGCAGCGGTGCTTGCAGGGCGTTCGGAATATGAAGTTACAGAAGGTGAAGTAACCTATATGGGTATAGATTTATTGGAACTATCACCTGAAAATAGAGCCAGAGAAGGTGTGTTTCTTGCGTTTCAGTATCCGGTTGAAATTCCGGGAGTAAGCAATGTTAATTTTTTGAAAACCGCTATCAACGAAATTCGTGCTTACAAAGGTTTGGAACCAATGGAAGCAAAAGAATTTTTAAGGATGCTAAAAGAAAAGCAAAAGTTAGTGGAGTTGGATGGTAAACTTGCTAGTCGCTCGGTGAATGAAGGTTTTAGCGGAGGTGAAAAAAAACGTAATGAAATATTTCAGATGGCAATGCTTAATCCGAAACTTGCCATACTTGATGAAACCGATAGTGGGCTTGATATTGATGCATTGCGCATTGTAGCCAACGGAGTAAATAAATTGAAATCGAAAGATAACGCAACCATTATTATCACACACTATCAGCGGTTGTTGGATTATATTATACCCGATTTTGTTCACGTATTATACAACGGGAAAATTGTAAAGTCTGGATCAAAAGAATTGGCTACAGCGTTGGAAGAAAAGGGATATGATTTTATTAAAGAAGAAGCAGAAGCATAATTTCTTACAAAATGGAAACAGCTATTAAAACAGGTTCGGTAAAAGATAAATTGATTTCTGAATTTGAGACATCAAAATATTTTTTATTCGGCAATACAAAACTTCGTGAGAAAGCTATGGAAAGCTTTTACAAACAAGGTATTCCAACACGAAAGCACGAAGAATATAAATATACACATGTAGATTCGATGCTGAAAGAAGAATTTTATTTCTCAGCAAATAAAAACTGTAACGATGAGCAAATTGAACGCCTGAAAATTTTAAAAGATGCGTATGTTGTAATTATTGAGAACGGTGTTTTTGTTGAAGGATTATCAAACTTACAGAATCTTCCAAAAGGGCTAACAATATGTAGTTTAGTGGATGCAGTAAAAAGCAATTCACCTGTTTTTGAAAAACATTATGCACAATATGCTGATGTAAATGCTGACCCATTTATTGCATTAAATACTGCAATGACTAAAGATGGCGTATTTATTCATATTGCAAAAAATGTGATAATTGAAAAACCCATACACATCATTCATGTTTCAACAGCATTTGAAAACACAATTATTAATCCACGCAATTTAATCGTAGTTGATGAAAATTCGCAAGCAAAAATTATTGAATCGTTTGAAATACTTGATTCTACTGCAAAAATATTCAGCAACGCATTAACAGAAATTGTAATTAATGAAAACGATATTGTTGATTATTATAAAATTCAGGATGAAAATGCCTGCCTGCCGGATAGGCAGGAGTTAGGTTATTTACTGAATACCACACACGTAATTCAAAAGAAACAAAGTGTATTTTCTATCCATACATTTACGTTGAGCGGTTCTTTAGTTCGCAATAATTTGACTTTAGTGCTGGACGGTGAACATAGTGAATCGCATTTGAATGGATTGTATTTAACTGCCGGAAATCAAGTTGTTGACAATCACACGGTGGTAGATCACCGCAAGCCAAATTGCAATAGTAACGAGCTTTACAAAGGTATTATTAATGGGAAGTCAACAGCTACCTTTAATGGAAAAATATTTGTAAGAAAAGATGCACAAAAAACAAATGCGTTTCAATCAAATAAAAATATTTTACTAGGTGAAGCCGGAACAATCAATACAAAACCGCAATTAGAAATTTATGCCGATGATGTAAAATGTTCACACGGGACATCAACAGGTAAGTTGGATGAGGACAAAATAGTTTATCTCCGTGCTCGTGGTTTGAGCACGGAAAGTGCTAAAAAAATATTAATGTACGCATTTGCTAGCGAAGTTGTAGATACAATAAAAATTGAGCCTTTACGTAAATACATTGAAGGTAAAATATTAAATCATTTGAATAATTGAAATGGAAACCATCACCAAAAATAGTGCTCTCAATATTCAAAGACTCCGGCAGAATTTTCCTAGCCTTTCCCAAAAGGTAAAGGGCAAACCCTTGGTGTATTTGGGTAGTGGTGCAACGGCACAAAAGCCTAAACAGGTAATGGATGCCATTAGCAATTATTATCAAACACAAAATGCCAATATACACCGTGGGGTACATCAATTGAGTATAGAGATAACAGTTGCTTATGAAAATGCCCTTGCTACTGTGCAAAAATATTTGAATGCTACCTTGTCGCAAGAAATTATTTTTACCAGCTGCACTACCGAAAGTATCAACCTGGTAGCAAACTCGTTTGGAGAAAAATATGTAAAATCAGCCGATGAAATCATTATTGGCGAAATGGAGCATCACAGAAATTTACTTCCTTGGCAGATACGTTGTGAGGAAAAAGACGCTGTATTAAAAGTAAGTACGAAAAATAATAAAGAAGAATTATTTATTGACGAATACAAAATACTACTGGCCAGCAAAACAAAAAATGTAGCTGTTACACATGTTTCAAATACAGTTGGAACCATTAATCCGGTAAAAGAAATTACTGCACTTGCACACAAAAAAAACATTCCGGTATTAGTTGATAGTTTGCAGGCAGTGCCTCATATGAAAGTAGATGTACAAGCCTTAGATGCGGATTATTTTTGCTTTAGCGGTCATAAATTATTTGGGCCAACAGGTGTTGGAGTACTTTATGGAAAAGAAAAATGGTTGAATGAATTGCCTCCATATAAAGTGGGAGGCTGTACCGTAAAAACGATTGCGTTTGAAAAAACAGAATATGCTGAGCTTCCATTTAAATTTGAAGCAGGAACTCCGCATATAGAAGGCGGCATTGGGGTAGGAGCAGCAATTAATTATGTAAATGACATTGGCTTAGAAAACTTTGGCGCGTATGAATACGAACTGTTGGAATATGCCACTGCAAAACTTTCGGTTATTGAAGGATTGAGAATTTTAGGCACGGCAAAAGAAAAAGCAAGTATTATTTCTTTTGTAATTGAAGGAGTTCATCCATTGGATATTGCAACTATATTAGACAAACAAGAGATTGCTGTACGCACAGGTCATCATTGTACACAGCCGCTGATGGAACATTTTGGTATACCAGGCACCATACGTGTTTCATTGGTATTTTTCAATACAATAGAAGAAATTGATGTGCTGGTAAATGGAATACAAAAAGCAATTAAAATGTTGAGATGAGAATAGCAGAGATAGAAAATGAAATAGTAGAAGAGTTTGAGTTATTCGGTGACGACTGGGAAGGTAAGTACGAGCACCTGATTGATTTGGGGAAGCATTTGCCATTGATTGACAAGCAATACAAAACGGATGACAGATTGATAAAGGGCTGTCAGAGTAAAGTGTGGTTGCACGCTGAATTGAAAGATGAAAAAATTGTTTTTACAGCCGATAGCGATGCAATTTTTACGAAAGGGATTGTAGCATTAATGATAAGAGTTTTATCAGGCCATACAGCAGATGAAATTTTAAATGCACAATTAAAATTTATTAATGAAACAGGATTGATAGAACACCTATCGCCCACCCGTAGCAATGGTTTACTAAGTATGATAAAACAAATGAAATTGGATGCTTTCGCCTATAAAAATATTCCCATAAGAACTAATTACAAATTAAATTGATAAAATGGCAGCAATAATAATTACACAAAATACTGAGCTTACACAAAAAGCTATTGATATGCTAAAAACCTGTTACGACCCTGAAATACCCGTGGACATTTGGGAGTTGGGCTTGATTTACGAACTCAATATTGATAAAGAGAACAACCTCACGATGATAATGACTTTAACATCACCCTCATGTCCGGTAGCGGAAACGTTGCCACCTGAAACAGAACAAAAATTGCGTGAAATAGAAGGAGTTAAATCAGCAAAAATAACAATGACTTTTGAACCACCCTGGGAGAAAGAAATGATGAGTGAAGTAGCACAACTCGAATTAGGATTTATGTGAAATGGAAAACGGAATACTAAATAAAGTAGCATTAAGTGGCATCATCACCATCAATCTTGAAGAGTTTTACCCTCAGGGCGAACGTGTATTGTTCGATATAAAAGAGCAATTGTTTCAAGGTTTGATTTTGAAAGAAAAAGACTTTAGGGAATTTGTTAAGAATGAAGAATGGCGTAAATACACAGATAAATACGTTGCGATTATTTGTTCAGCAGATGCTGTTGTTCCAACCTGGGCATATATGCTAATGGCAATACAGTTAGAGCCTTACGTAAAAAAAGTTATGTTCGGTGATTTAGAAACACTTGAAACAGTTTTGTATAATGAGATACTTAACAAACTAAATATTAGTGACTATAAAGATGCCCGCATCGT
>Ga0163152_10005219_pt1 | contig 15420 bp, 9 predicted proteins | sample OliLakLV19MP8IB2_FD_148635 | JGI IMG/M metagenome (GOLD analysis project Ga0163152, IMG submission 148635) | Freshwater microbial mat bacterial communities from Lake Vanda, McMurdo Dry Valleys, Antarctica - Oligotrophic Lake LV.19.MP8.IB-2 | ecosystem: Environmental > Aquatic > Freshwater > Lake... | reverse complement strand
GTGGTGGTGTTGGTGCGGGCGGCGGAGGTGGCGGTGGTGGTGAAGGTCGCGATTATAACAATACACATGACGGTTCTGCCGGTGGTCCGGGCGGTTCTGGTTTTGTAGAAATTTCATGGATACAATAAAATGAAGAATGTAGCTTATAAAACCGCAAAAGATATACCTAGTTTACCTGATGGATTTATTATAGAACACTTTGAAACAAATAAAGATTCTGAAGAAGGATATTTTGTAGTTTCAAAAGCCTCATTTAATCAATTAATAGCTAATAATGCTGTTCTAGTTAAGCAACAAGATGAGGCTAAGGGAGTTGTGGTTGTACCTCAACTTGAACCTGATAATGATTCAGGTAATTCAAGTAGCTCTGGTAATACCAATTCTGGTAATGGTAATTCTGGTAATGGTAATGGTAGTGGTAGTGGTAGTGGTAGTGGTAGTGGTAATACTGATACCACTGAAAAAATCAGAAGACCTGATAGGCCTCCAGCTATTGCTAAACCTGTAATTACTAATAAAGTGGCACAGGCTATTGATCCGGATAAAAGGCCTGGAAAAGAGACTGATGATGAGTTGTTTAAGCAATTTTTAGCATGGAAAAAATCTGAAGGTGTATAAACTAAATGTCAACTAATAATTTCTTCAAATCTAACTTGATGGGTCTGCACAATTTTGTACAGGCATCAATGCTGGTATTTCCAAAAGAAATTATCATTTCAACCTTAAGAGATTTTTTCTCCAAGGACGATTATTATCATTTTTCAAAAGATCAATGGGGCTTTGCTAACACAACAGATCACACTGATCTTCCACCGGGTGCCGATATCCCTACACAACATAATGCTAATGGAGCTAATCAAGAAGGATTATCTACTAGAATTTATATAGGTGAGAATTATCGTAAAGATGGAATTTTTTATCCAGCCGTTTTAGTTAAAAGCGGAGGGTCTAAATCAGTTCCTATTTCAATAAATAGAGAACAAGAGAGTATTCAATACGAAGATATTATTTATGAAGATGGATATGGTAATGAAACAATTGTCCACAGACCTCACTCGTTTATAACGGCTGGAGTTTGGGAAGGTACGATTATTATTGATGTTATGTCTAGAAGCTTAAGGGCAAGAGATGATATCGCCGAAGCTATTGCAATGTGCTTTACAGAAGTAACATTTGAGACAATTGAGGATATCGGAATCATAATTAAACCAATTAGTATTGGTGCTGCCAGCGAGGGAGATGATAGAAACGACAAGCTATTTAGGCAAACTCTCACATTAGATATAAGAACCGAGTGGAGAAGAGAAATCCCAGTAGGTAACGTGATTGATGCTATTTTCTTCACTGTAACCTTTGAAGAACTATCAAGCCCTGGAACCCCTGTACCAGCTAATCTTACAGCTAATACTGATGTTAGCTTGTCAGATATGCTACTAAACATGTAAAATAGAGAAGATTCGAAGCGGTTCTACAATTCGAAAAGTTTCAACCCCAGGTAAGACAATAAAATGTGCTAATATATCGCCAAGAATAGGAATATTAATACATTTTAATGATACAATCTACAAAACCGAGTGATAAGGATTCAATATGGCTAACATACCAGGCGCAACAAATGTCCTACCAGGAGTTTTTACTGACGTAATAACTCAATCACGTGGAGTATCCGTTCCTGGTGGTTCACGTATAGCTGCAATGATCGGTGAAGGCTCTACCGACGAAACTATCGTTTCGCAAGCCCTTGGCGGCGGCCAAGATGGTTTAAATTCAAGTTATACCGGCACTACTGGCCGAGACGGAAGACACTTCCAACTTGTTAATTTCCCATTAGTTTCTAACAGAGTTTCTATATTTAAGAATGGAATTCCACTTAATGGTCTTGAGTCTCTTATTGATTCTAATCCATTTAGCAGTAAATACGATTACAGAATTGATATTACTACAGGTAAACTGGAACTACAACGTGGTCATTTATTTGACCAAGGCGGTTCTTTCTGGACGGCTCTTTCTACTAACGTAGGTCAAGGCTCTCTTTCTAGCCTAACTTTGGTTGATGCCAATGCTCTTCCAGAGACCTGGACTGTTAGATGTGTCAAGGTTCAAAGAAACTCTCTTAATCAACCAATTGCAAACACTGCTTCCTTCCTAGCTTTCGGTTCCGTCTCCGGTTCTAAGTTAGATGCTAATGGCAATCCAATCATTTGGCTTGCTGACGGTACTGTTGTTTCTAACGGTGTTATTAGTTTCTCTATTACCGAGACCACTCCAGTCTTTAGAGAAGGTGATGCATTCACAGTTGTAATTGCTAGCGGAGTTCTATCAAGAAACGACTCTTTAACTGCAAATTATATTCCAGTCGCTATTTTGAATGACCCTCTTCTTGTTCAAGGTCTTGGTGACGTTGTCAGAAGGCACGGTCTTCCAAGCCTAAGCAACAATCTTGCTTTGGGCGCTCAATTAGCTTTCGCTAACCAGGCTCCAGCCTTGTTAACGGTTCAGGCTGCTCCTCCACTGCCAAGAAGAACCTCTTATCTATTAAACAGCGAAGTAAATGCTTTGGCTCTAGATACAGATGAGTTCACTTTTCCGTTGCCATTCGGTGTTATTCCGGACCTTAACTCCAACATCCACTTCTTTGTTAGAAACAATGCAACTAACACTGAAACCCAAATTCTTCCTAACAAGTTTGATTACTACCAATTAGATGAGTCCGGCCAACCAACTACTCAACAATTTATTTTTGATGACGTACCTGCTCCAGGCGGTCACTCCTACTTCTATACTGTAAAAGAAAGCCTTGAGGCCCTTAATTATGGTGAAGATGGTTACATCGGTAGAAACTTAGCTTTCAACAATCAAGGTCTATTTAGCTCTGCTTCTATTACTTTTGATTCCACTTACGTAGGAAAAGCTCTAAAGATTACTGAGTCTAATAACTCCGCTAACTTCGGTATCTTCAATGTTACCGCAGTTCAAAATGGTAAACTTTATGTCGTAGCCGATGATAGCATTTTCTCTCCATCTACTCTACAAGCTAATCCAGTTTACTTATCAGACTTCATTAACGTTGCAACTCCAACGGCCTCCTTCCGTGTAATTGATCCAGTTACTGGATTACCAGTCGGCGGTGGCGCAGGTACTGACGGTTACATCACCACTGTTGGTGCTACAACTGGTCAAGCAACTGTTAAGAGCGCTTCTGTTAATACTAACGCTATCGCAGGTATCTTAGGGTACAAGCTAGAGATTACTGGCCCAACTACTAACTTCACGGCAGCACAGCCAGTTGGTAACCTTGGCCTATATGATATTTCTGCTGCACCTACATTCACTGTAACTGGTGCAACAAATGCATCTCCAATTGAAATTACAACCAGCACTGCTCACGGTTTATCCTCTCAGGACACCGTAACCATCTCTGGTGTTGTTGGTAACACGGCAGCTAACGGAACTTTCCAGGTTGTCAGCACTGGTGCAAATACATTCACCTTAAATGGTTCAACGGGTAACTCTGCATATGTTTCTGGTGGAACTGTATATCCTCACAAGCTAACTATCACTAAGGCTATCGTTAACGAAAGTGATCTTGAATTCGAAGTTCTAGACCCAACACTTACGAGCAGCTATGTTGTTGTTAACCACAACGTAGTTCCAAACGGATATGGTCTAAGAGTAACTATCGTTGACTCTAGAGATGCAAGCTTCTACGATGCAGGCTGGATCAATGCCTTCGATGCTCTTGAAAAGGTCGAATGTGACATTCTGGTTCCGCTTCCAAAGCAAACTATCTCCATTATTTTCCAGACCGCTTTAGCTCACTGTATAACAATGAGCAATATCCGTAACAAGAAAGAAAGAGTCTTGTTCATGGGAGCAATTAGTGGTTTGACCCCTGACAACATCACTGGTGTTAAGCCGGCCGCTGTTGAAGACATCGGCGTCCTAGAAGGTATTCAAGGCGAAACCGTAACCGACATTCTTGCCGGTAACGTTGAAGACTTGGCTAACTACTCTGTTCCAGATGCCTTTGGTAACACCTTCAGAGCTGTATACTTCTATCCAGACCAGATTGTTGTTCAAGCTGGTTCTGACAATGTCTTGATTGACGGATTCTACCTAGCCGCAGCCGCTGCTGGATATGAGGCTGCCGACGTAAGACTTGAAAACCCACTTACAAAGAAGATTCTAACCGGATTCACTATCCTTAGAAATAAGCAATTCTCTCCACAAACTCTTGAAGCCTTGGCTACAGCCGGTGTCACTACCTTGCAGCCAGTTGCAGGAGGCGGTCAGATCGTTTGGGGACGCACCACTACTCAGAGTGGATTCCCAGAAGAGCAAGAAATCTCAATTGTCTTTATCAGAGACAGGGTAGCCAAAACCTTGAGAGCAGGATTCGAAGGTTTCATTGGAAACCCAGAATCAGTTAATACTGGTGCAATTTTGAATACTCGTGGTGTCATCTTGATGAACTCACTAGTAGCTCAAGGATTGATTACTCAGTATAAGGACTTATCTGTCATCAGAGATGATGTAGATCCAACTCAATGGAACATTACTGTTAGAGTTCAACCAACCTACCCAATTAACTTCATTTATATCAAGGTAAGTTTGGGACAACTATAAGGACTAACTAAATGACTACTGCACCAAATACAGGTTCTACTACATCAGTTAACGGATCAGTTAACAAGACCAGTACGGCCATTTCTACTAACATCATTATCATGGTAAATAACACTGCTGTCGGTGCTATTCAGTCCATGGCTATCTCTGAGAAGAGAGGCATTAAGATGATTGATGAAGTTGGTACAGACGGTCATATTGATTCTGTTCCAAACGTTTCAACTAACATCTCTGGTACTTGCCAAAGAGTTAGATTTGACAGACTAAGAATTACCGAAGCTTTCAGCAGAGGATTCATTCACGTTGCATCTCAAGTTTATCCATTTGACATTGTCATCTTGGATAGACAAAAGAGAGCACAAGCTCTTCAAATTTCTACGGTTATCAAGAACGTATGGATCAACGGTATCGATTACACTTATCAAACCAGCGACTGGGTTATCACTGACTCTATGACCTGGGAAGCAGAAAGCATCTTCAGCATTCTTAACGGTGGAACTTCTCCAAACTCTGGTGGTGTCCCTGTTGCAGTTGGTGGTGAAAGAGGCATTAGACATATGGGTGGTGGCCTTAACGGTGACCGTACCATTATCAGCGGTAACGATGTTAGTGGCCAAGCTATTCAGAACATTGAACAACTTGTTGACACTGGATCTAGCGGTAGAAGAGGTTCTCTTGATGCAGCCGGTCTTATTGACATTGGCAGCTCTGGCGATCTATACTAATCTAACTCCCCTATAAACAAATAAACAGCCTGTTATTGATATATAATCAATAGCAGGTTTTGTTTTTGGAGTTAAATATGCCTAAATTTGATAGTCCCATTGGTAGTAAAAGTTTTGCCGGTCAACAATTGAGGGAATTTGATATTCCAGAAGGTGGAATGCAATTTGGTAGCCCTCCAGCCGGTAATAATCCCGCTGGTCGTCTTGGTGGGTACGCCCCTCAAGTTGATGCTGCGCTCGAATTTCAAGAAAGAATGGAGCACGAAAGCAATCAAGAAGTAGCTGAAATGGAAAGATCCATTAAGGAGGCTCGTGATGCTCGTAGAAGCGGTAAAGTGCGTTTAAACGAGGGAGCCAGGCGCCGCATTGAGATGCTCGTGGGTATGAGTAGAAGCACGCGAGAATTTGAAATAGACGGCAACAAATACGCTATGCAGACACTTAGTTCCAAGGAGATGAGGGTAGCTATTCTAGAAGCTTCGGCTTTTGATGGCTCTGTTCAATCTCCATTTGAAGTAAGAAGACAATTCCTTGCATATTCGCTTACCCAAGTAGCTGGACTAGATATTGTTCAGTTTGTAGGGTCTAATGATATGGACGCTAAATTAGAACTAATTGATAGTTTGGATGAGGCCTTATTAAATAGATTATACGATGAATACTTGATAATGGTAACTGAGGCTAGAGATAAATACTCTATTAAATCAGATGAAGATGTCAAGGAGGTAATGGAAGACCTAAAAAAATAATATATGAACCGGAACATCGTTTCACCTGGTTCCTTTGTAAGAAGTACCAGAAACTGCCTGATGATCCATTCATAATTGATATGGACCCGGTTCAAAGAGTCTGGCTCTTCAATAATTGGATAGCCGATCAAAATGATAATGCGGAACTTGCCAAGAATCACGCATATCTATTAGCATCCTTTTGGAATCCAGAGGCTGTCAAGCAGATATTGGGCGACAACAATGTTCACGAATCAACGGAAGAAGAATATGAAGAGTCTCTTGATATCGTAAGAAATCAAAGCCTTTCTCTACTGCCAGTGAAAGAAGCAACCCAGGAAGAACCACAAGTAAGAAGAAGACGCAGACCCCTAGCTACTAAGGCTTAAATCAATGACAGAACCTACAACACCAACAGTACCTGTCCCTACAGAAGAAGATATTGCTAAATCAAAATCTTATAATGAAGTTACTGCTAGATCTGTTCAAATTCTTGGCGCCTTTAATGGGGTAGGGAATGAAGCCAAAAATGTTATATCTGAATTTAATAACAGATTAGCTAAAGCGGCTGGAGCTTTTAAAGATCATCATTCTATGACGCAAGCGCAAACTGCCGCTTTTGGTATGTTAAGTTCTGCCATTATTGGTGCTAGAAAATCTTTTGATGGACTTGCTAATGTTGATACCACTGGATTAGAAACATTTTCGAGCCAATGGAAAGATTTATCTGATATGGTAGATGGCTCGCCTCTTGGTAATGTAGCTTTAGACTCTATGAAGAAAATTGCTATGGGGTTGGGGAAAACCAAAGAAGAAGTTGGTAAAATGAGCCTCGCCGGTCTTAGTAAATTTGGAGCTTCATTTTTAGAGAGCGCTGATAATGGGCTTAGATTACAAAATGCTATGGTTAACCTTGCTGCAAAAACTGGTAACCTAGATAACATTTTCAAAGCTGCCGGACCTAATCTAAACAATATCAATTCGCTTTTGCAGAATCAACAAAAGTCACTTACTGAAACAGCCGGAGCTACCGGATTAAATGCAAAAGCAGTTGAACAGTATTATTCTCAACTCGGAGCTGTACCCGGCGCCCTAGAAGCTACTGTTAAAAGTAGTAATAATGCTAATGATAGTACTAGCATGTTAACTGCTAGTATCCAATTGGCAAAAGGCTCTGGAAGGGCTTATGCGGACGTTGTTGATGATTTAAAAACGGCATTCGACAATTACAATTTAAAGGGAGAGGCGGCGCTTAAATTCACTGCCAGAATAAGTGAGCTTTCTAGTAAATTTGGTATCGAACTATCTGAAGTTAAAGGTGCTTTGAGGAGCACTGCCGATATGTTTAAAATGTTTGGTAATGAATCTGAAGGTGCCGCTAAGATGATGAACAATTATCTTGGAGCATTAGAGAAGACTGGTATCAGTGGTAAGACAGCTCTCGATGTTATGAGCGGTATGACTCAAGGTATTAAAGGAATGACTCTAGCTCAAAAATCTTTCCTATCTGCTCAAACAGGAGGCCCCGGTGGATTAGTGGGCGGCTTCCAAATCGAAAAGATGATGCGTGAAGGTAAGATGGACGAAGTAATGGAAAAAGTCCGCACGCAGATGAAGAAGCAAATGGGTAACATCGTTACTTTAGACGATGCAGCTAAAAGCCCACAAGCAGCCGCCCAAATGACAAAGCAAATGGCTATTCTTCAGCAAGGCCCAATGGGTAAATTCGCTAAAGATGATCAATCTGCCATGAGAATTTTGGAAGCCTTTAAAGATAGAGAAAAAGGTGGTTCAGTTCAAGATTTATCTAAGAGTATTGTCGAAGACAAAATGAAAGCTGGCGTAGACTTGCAAGAAAAATCGGTTACAGAACTTACCAAAATTAGAGAGTTGCTACAAGGTAATCAGGGTTTTGCTAATATGGCTAATCTAACTACTGCTCAGCATGGATTTACGGCCGGAGTAGGTACAGCAATTACTGGTGGAGATTACAATAGAGAACATAGACGCAATCTAAAGAAGAGTACGGCTAAGGCTACTCGTATGAGCGGCGATACAACTGGTCGTTTTGGAGATGGCACCAATAATATTGGAACTTGGGGCATGGAGCAAGGCAAGAATTTCAAAGAAGTTTTTGATGAGTTAGGCCCAGCTTTAAAAGCACCTATTAATAAAATCAAAGAATTATTGAAATCAAAGAAGCCCGAAGATGCTCATAAAGAATATGAAAAATTCATGGCAGATATTGAGAAGAGAAAGAAAGAACTAAAGGATCAACCAGCTTTAGTTAGAGCGCAAGGATTACAAAACATTGCACGTGATGAAGATGCAATGAAAGGCGCTTATGGAACATTAGCAACTACGGGTGGTGCTGCTGGCGATAAAAAGATGATGGCCCCGGATATGACTGTCTATCCTTCTGCCGTAGGTAGCTCCGCAGATGCTGTAAGCGTTGCCGCTAATAGAGCTGCTGCTTCTAAGAAGAGACAAGATGGTACTCCACAGAGTGGGGCCACAGAAAGCAAGGACGCCCCGGCAGGGCAGAACATTACGGTTCATGTAGAAGGTATGTGTATAAATTGTGGCGAGAAGATGAGACATGGTAGCAACGGATCCTCGGTGGGATCTGGGATTGCCAAATAAGGAGCAAAATGGGCTTTAATGATTTCGTAAAAGGGGTTGAGGGCCTTAATAATGCTCTCGATCTAAATAGTAACAACAATCCACTTACTGGAAGCCAACAATCTAACTTTAAGTCGGACGGATTTTTGTTGCCAGCAACCTTTTCAGCGGATGGTAATGGCTTGCCTTATAATAAGGCTCCTAGCTATAAGTCTGGACAGATTAAACGTAATATCATTACTTGGTTCGTTCCTGAATTTGGTATCGTTAGAATGTTTATTAATCCTTCTTCTATAAGTTATAGTCATAAAAAATTAATCAGTAAAGATAGAACTAAGGGTGGATATACTCTACAATATTGGGGAGAGGATTTAACTACTCTTAGCATCTCTGGAACTACAGGAAGCTCTGGTGTTGAAGGCATTAACGTTTTATATGAAATTTATCGTGCGGAACAATATGCATTCGATGGGGTTGGTTTGACTCTAGCTGCAAACAATGCTTCAGCCGATCTAGCTAATAATTTAGTAACTGGCGCGGGTGGGGCCCTAGGCAAGGCCGTAGGCGGTTTGTTTGGAGCCAAGGACCAAGGAGCTGCTGCTGCAATGGGGGGCGGATTATTGGGAGGAATCTTGGGCGTTAGCTCACCTAACAATAACCTTTCAGCAAAGAATATCCCTTCTTTGGCCCAATTGGCCTTTACAGTTGAGATGTTTTACAATGGCTGGGTTTATCGTGGATTCTTTGATAATATGACTGTTAATGAAAGAGCTGACAACTTTTTGATGGAATACACCCTTTCATTCGTTGCTACTCAAAGAAGAGGTTATAGACTTAATTACTTCCCTTGGACGCACAGCGCTAAGGACGGTCCAAGTCAATATACATCACCTAAGTCTTTTAAGCCCGAAGTTAGCAGCGGTCTCGTTCCATTCCCTCCTGGCAAGCCATTAATATCTGGTATAAAGAGTGAGTTTTAAGTAAGGATAATAATGAGTTTTTTAGGCAAATTAGCTAATCAATTAAATAGCCAATTTTCTGTTGGTGAGAATCAGAATCATACACTAGACACTGACGGTCAAAAGTATGGTGTATTGGGGGATTTTGCCAAAAAATTCGATCATTCTTCTGAAAGAAGATATGTAGAAGAAGGATATCTTAGAAGAGATCCCTTCAATACAGACCCTAAGCAATTTGAAGTTCTTATGCAAGAACCAAATGCTACAGTTTTGGTTAAGAAGAGAATGTTTTCTTCTGTCAACGAAAACTATAGACCGGATTTCATGGATGCTGATGAAAAGTTGTATTTCAAAGCAATGAAGATCTTGTTTCAAAACAAGTGTCGCCAAATTTCAGCGTTAGAAAAACTATCTAAAATTCAGAAAATTACAGAGTCTGTTGGTAGTGTTGCTGACCAGCTTATGCCAATCATCATTAGCTTAAGTGATGAAGCTAATGCTGGGTTCCCTGATTTACTGGGTGGCGGCAAGAATGATTTATTTGGACAAATTAACAATCCAGGCGATGTTAGTAAATTTGCTAAGGTAATAGATAGAGTTAGAAGAGTCTATGCTTTCAATACGACTAATAGTTTAACAACCTGGATCACCGATCCCACCAACATGTTTCAATCTCAGTTCGGACAAGGTACTGGAGTTATTGAGATAACTAATTTCACTAATCTAAATACTTCTGCGACCCTTGATATTAAAACTCCAGGTAACTTTAGCTTAAACATAGTGGATCCTTATGAAGCTATGTTAATTACTGAATATGATATTGAAAGAGCATTGAGTGATGCCACTAATTCTTTTTATAATCATAAGATTTTCCAATTCGGTAAGAATAGCGCAGATCAAATTATTGCCGATACTACTACAAGATTAAATCAGCTTAGAGCTTTAAGAAAAGTAAGTCCAATTAGTTTTAAGATCAACCCTGATACCTTATTAGGCCGCAGAGTTGTTGCCGTTGTAGATCGACAGGGGCTTGAAATTCCGTTTAACTATAATGGTGGCGGAACAGGTGGTGGCGGTGCGAGCGCATCGTCTTTTGCTGGTATTGGCGGACTTGGCGGAGGCGTAGACGTTTCTGATGCATATCTTATTCATGGAGAGATTCTAGGTCTTGATGGATTAGATACAGAGCGTAAGGGACATCTTGGTCCAGATAGCAATATCAAGGCGCTATTCCCAGAATCAGAACTATCTGTATTCGGCAGATTGGTTACAGCTATTTTTAGCAAGCTCTCTCTTGAGGCTAATTCACGCGGAGCTTTCGTAACAAGCAACAAACTTACTAACTATGCTCGTCGTAAGCTTAGATTCAATTTTTCTGGTAAGCTTATTATTCAACCAATGGATACAGTTCATATTTATATGAACTCCAAAAGTAGATTTGATGGCAAGCTACTTAGCGGATTGAATAATATGTTCACTGGAGCAGGGATTCTTCAAAATCTAAATAAGACTATTACTGATTTAAAAAATTCTTTTGATACTGTTTTTAATCCGGGAGGCAGCGTTAATCTACAAGTAGAGAAAGCAGCTTTCGTTGGTTCAGATTTTCCTAATTATTTATGGTCAGTTATTAGAAATCAGTTCGTAAATGAAAAAGAAGGTACTCATGTTTTCGCAGGTATCGTCCAAGGCGCATCAGATAGTTGGAGTGATGGTAAGTTTACTGTCTCTGTAAATGGAACCGATAATAGTGGCTATTTTGAAATGGGTAAAATAAATTTTAAACCAAGTTCAGATGTATTCAATGGGTCACTGTTTGATCCATTAACCCCTTTTAAATCAAAATTTGATTCTATTAGCAGTGTAGGCGGCGGGGACTCTCCAACTTTATTACTTGAAAATCAATATTTGCTTGGGACATCTCAAGATTCAGACTCGGCTCTTGTGAAATTTAAGCTTGGTCCAAATGCAGGAAAGCCTGCCCGCTCAGATAATGTCGATCAAGATGTTCATATTGATGAATCAACTCGCGCCTTGAGTAAAGTTTTTTATGCCCCTGATGGGTTGGTCTATAAATGGAAAGAGGGTATTGGTACATTAGTTCAATTTGGGAGTTCTATTGAGGCAAATAATCCAAATAGAGTTGGTAATCAATCTATTGGTAAAGAACCATTTGCTGGTCAAGATATAATGAATGTTTTGTCTTTGTTAATTACGGCGCAGCCCTATAACTTTGCCAATTATTGGAAAGCGGTTTCCAATTTTGATGGGTTCCAAAGAGACCCTCAGAGTCAACAAGATTCTGCCTATTCTTTTTTTGATTCTTTAAAACGCGATCTTGCTAAAAGTAATTCTGTTTGGGGCAACTTTATTCCATTTAAAACACTATCTATTAGTGAAGAGTCATTTGCTGGTATGATGAGTTCTCAATTTTCATACGTAAGAGATAATAAAGATTTAGATGCCAAGCTTAAAAAGCTTGCCGACGCTAAGGCTGCCGCACGTATATTTGCAAATGGAAAAGCTATTGCAACTGCTGATACAAGCAAATATAATGCAAATCAACTTCAAGCTCAGGCAGAAGCTGATAAACTTGAAGAAGATACGACTGCTCTGATTGCGCGTCTCCAAGAAGGTGATAAATTCAACAACTCAAGAACGCAATTTGGTAGTGATGTATCATATGATTTTAATGAGTTTCTAAATGCAGGAAATCCTAATAAGCAATTATCAGATGCAGCCACTCGTAGATTACTTAGACGACAAATAAATTATTTGACTCGTAGAATGTCTTACAACGTAAGGGCTAATGAAGATAAAAATCTTTTCATTGTAGATGATTCTTACGATAAAGATTATGATATCGCCGCTTTTGAACAATCATTAAATAGTGAAGGCCTTAAGCTTTTCAATAATGAATTTAACAGTGTTAAAGAAAAGATTGTACAAACTGCCGACCTTCTTAATATGGAGGTATTTGCTGATACACAGGGGCACATCCGTGTACGCTCGCCTCAGTATAATAGAATGCCAGGCTCTATTTTCTATAGAATGATGTTTCTAAAAAAGTCTACAGGATTACAGGTATTTCCTCAATTTCTAGATGATTTGTTTGGAGATCAGATAAAGACACTTACACAGAGAGTTGAAATTTTAGAAGACCAAATCAGATTAGATTGCGCAATATTAGGTATTGGTTCGGCTGCCGATGGTACTCCCGATCCAGATTTTATTGCAGATGGGAAAGCTGTTGCCTTTCTTACCAATTCAAAAGCAACATCAAATAAAGGTGAGCCATTTAACTTTATCTCTAATACTAATGGAGTTATTACAGATATAATTACTGCTTTAGATGCTGCCCACCCTTTAACTAGGGAAGAGCTAAAGCATAATGAAACTTTTGCAAATATAACAAATCAAGTTACAAAAGTAAGTCAGATATTTCCTAATACACAGAGATTTCAAGTAGTGTTAGATGCCATCATAACTCCTAAATTAGCACTGGCAGGATATGGTATTCAAGATATCACTCCATTTAATAATAACAATCGTATTGATAAATTGATTCAAAGAATTCAAAATAAGTCAGGTCAGAAAATTTCTAGAACTGCCTTCATAAATGCCAATGACATTTTTAATAATGGGCAACCTGCCGCTTCAGCCGGGCCATCCATTGACGTCTTTAAAGTAACTGAGGAGTTGGCTGATAAAATTGCCGATCGCCAAAGGGCTCTCAAATTATTATTCTCTGCCGTTACAAATGCAGTTGAAGCTCGTTCTTTGGATGATGACAGTAGCACAGCCAGCAGGCTATTAACGCCAGGCGTATATGGTAATTCTCATACTCCAGAAATCTTTGAACATATGATCGAAGATGAAACCTATGACGATTATGGTCCTGGTTCTGGTAAGCGATACATCATTAAACGCGCCCAAATTAGAAGCTTAAATATCAGTGAGACTCCACCAGATTATACCTCAATAACTGTTATTGGACAGATGAATCCACTTAATCCAAATAGTACTTTACCATCCGATCTGAATGTATTTCCTGGTGGCGGCAATAGCATGGTAAGTGCTTCAGCTATTGATTATGATACATGGAGAAATTATGGGTTCAGAGAGCAGTCTCCACTTAATCTTCCGTTTCTAAGTGATCCAAATACACAATGTGCTCCTTACGCTAGTATGATGTTAAGCCGCGCTCGCCGTAATATTTTAAGAGGCTCAGTTACTATTTCTGGTAATGAATTTATGCAGCCAGGAGAAGTTATTTTCTTGGAAGATAGAGGAATGTTATTTTATGTTTCTTCCGTCAAACATAATTTTCAATTTGGTAGTTCATTTACTACAACACTTGATTTAACTTATGGTCATACTCCTGGAGAATACATTCCAACTCCACTTGATATTGTTGGAAAAATTCTTTATAAGAACAGAGATGTTGCCGGATTTGCTGTTCAAAGACAATCAAGCTCTACTAATGATAAAGATATTGGAATTGTTTTAAGAGATCCAAAATCTCTTAAGCCATTTAATAAAGGTGGAGATCCAAAAGAAACTGTAACTGCTTTTAGTGCCGCTAATACCGCCACTATTAACAACATACTTTATACAGCAGCCTATTTGATTAATGCAAATAATACTAAAGGTAACAACATCAAGGCAACTGCGGAACTTAGAATTTATTTTGATAAAAGCAATACCCTTGATTCGGATCTTAAAACATTTGCTGGTGAAGTAATGACTTCATTAACTGTTGCGGGTCAAGGACCAAAACAAAGTTATAATAAAAATGACGGAACTTCAAGTAATCCTGTTTTATCTAAAGATAGCGTAAAGGTAGTGCCGGTTGATTTGGCAGATGAAGCAGTTTTTAATTCACCATCTCAAAAAGCAATTGATGCTTGTAGAAACTATCTCTCTATGGCCAGTATGGCTGGTGGGGGAGCTTCTTCACCAGGCGCCCCAAGTGCCAGTGGATTTGGCTCAGCTTTAGCTGGCCTAGGCTCCGCACTTACTTCTAACCCATTTTCATCTAGTGGTGGTGATCCAGTTAAGTCTGGAGATAAAGAAAATTCATTAAAACAAAGAGCGCAGTTAAAAACCGTATTGTACAAATATATAGTAGATATCTGGATCAAGTTTGAAGAAGTTCCAGAAGCCGTAGCTAAGGCTCAAGGCAAATAATGACTAATCCTAATAAATTAAACGAAGAGGTTGGCCTATTACGAAGAGGCTGGATTCATGCTTTTAATGAAGCAAAGGGAAAGATCTTTGTCAAGCTTCTTAACTCACCTGTCTCTGGTAGTAACCCGCCAGTAACCGTTGATGCTCCTCATGGTTTATTTTATAATAATGGTATTTATGTTGGCACCGCCCCAGATATAGGCACGCCCGTTGTTGTAGGCTTGGGTAGTGGTGGTGAATATTACTTCGTATCATTCTTGTCTGAAAATAAAAATAAAGTTCCTACTTTAACGCCAGGCGAATTGCTTATTAGTTCTAATGATAGAACAAGAATAACTCTCAACACATCTAACCATATTACTATTGGTTCAGATGGAAATAAAATTCAAATAAACACTACTCAAAATTATATGAGTAGAAATTTCCATAACGATTATAAGTTTACTCAAGCCAGTAGAAAAATAGATGGCGTGATTAAGAGAGACTTAATTAGGAATACAAATTTCAGTCAAAATTCCAAGTTGGAAGGAACTGGGTACGAACCAGAGTATCACATTATCTCAATGGATC
>Ga0163152_10005217_pt1 | contig 15425 bp, 15 predicted proteins | sample OliLakLV19MP8IB2_FD_148635 | JGI IMG/M metagenome (GOLD analysis project Ga0163152, IMG submission 148635) | Freshwater microbial mat bacterial communities from Lake Vanda, McMurdo Dry Valleys, Antarctica - Oligotrophic Lake LV.19.MP8.IB-2 | ecosystem: Environmental > Aquatic > Freshwater >... | reverse complement strand
GTGCTGGGGGGCTTTAACCGATGAGGGTGGTGATGCCTTCGTCCAGGGTCGGGTAGGTGTAGCCGAGGTCGCGGATGGCGGCGGAGGAGTCGAGTGGCCAGTCGTGACGGAAGATCGTGACGGTTTGGTGGGTGATTTGGCGCGGGGTGCCCAGGAGCGCCGTGCGGGCGGGGTCGACGAGGGCGGCGACGTGGCCGGCCCACCAAGGCAGGCGGGTCGGGAGTTTTGTCCCTCGAAGGGTGCGGAGAATCTCGAACGGGCGCTGTTGTGGTTCGTTGGGGCCGCCGACCTGATAGGTGGGCGCCGGTGACGGGTGTTCGAGCGCCGCGACATGCGCGGCGGCGACTGACTCGACCCACGCAAAGGACCAGATGCGGTCCGCGCCGATGAGCCCTGGCAGTTTGCCCTTCAGGTGGTCGGCGATCTGGCGACCGACCAGGTTGCCGTCCGACATCAGACCGGGGCCATAGATGACACCGGGGTACATGCAGACGATGGGGACGCCGGACGCGTGGGCCTGGGCGGCCACGCGTTCGGCGATCGCCTTCGTCCGCTGGTAGTCGTTGCCGGCGGGCAGCGTGCCGCTGCCCGCCGGCGGAATTGCGAGGAAGGACGATGTGTAGACGAGGCGCTGGAGGCCGTGCGTACGCACGGCCTCCAGCGCGTGTTTCAGCCCGCCGACATTGACGTCGTCAAAGTCGGCGGGGCGACGGCGCCACACCGCGACCAGGGCCGCGGTGTGGACCATGGCGTCGCAGCCGTGCGCGGCCGCGACGAGGGCGTCGCGGTCGCGCACGTCGCCGGCGACAAAAAAGGCGTCGGGTGCCTTTAAAAAAGGTGTCGGGTGCCTTTCTAAAAGGCACCCGACACCTTTTTTAAAGGCACCCGACGCCTTTTTCCGCGCAAAGACGACGGGCGAATGGCCGCGCGCGACCAGCGCGCGGACAATCGCCTGGCCCAGATACCCAGTCCCCCCAGTCACCAGCACCCGCATCGACAACGAGTCTAGCCCCGAACCTCGAGGACCCCGGAACCCCGGAACTTCGGGAGATAATGGTCCCCAATGTTCGGCCGTCAGACATCCGGTTCCGTCGTCTGTGTCTCCTGCGGGTATCTGGTGGGGGTCAACGACGACAAGTGTTACAACTGCGGCCGGCGCAATCCGGGGCTGTGGGGGTATGCGACGGCCGTTCGGCGTCTGGGCAGCGACCTGGGCTTCGTCCCATTTGTCATTGGTTTGTCAGTGGTGTGTTATGTCGCCGCGCTTCTGATGTCGGGCGGCGACATCGGGATGGTGGGATTCAACTTCCTGTCGCCGAGCGGCTACGCCAACTTCGTGATGGGCGCCAGTGGCGCGGTGCCGATCTTCCTGTACGACCGCTGGTGGACCATTCTCAGTGCCGGGTTTCTGCACGGCAGCCTGATTCACATCCTGTTCAACATGTACTGGGTGAAGCAGTTGGCGCCGGCGGTGTCGGACCTCTACGGGCCCGGGCGCATGGTCATCATCTACATCGTGTCGTCAGCGGTGGGCTTCCTGTTCAGCTCGTTTGCCGGAGCCTTCCTCGGCTGGATTCCCATTCCGCTCTTCCACGGCGCGCAGGTCACGGTCGGGGCGTCGGCGGCCATCTTCGGATTCCTCGGCGCGCTGGTGTATTACGGTCGGCGATCGGGGTCGAGCGCGGTCTACACGCAAGCCCTGCAATATGCCGTCATGATGTTTGTGCTGGGGCTGTTGATGTCGAGCATCGACAACTGGGCCCACGGCGGCGGATTTATCGGCGGCTATGTCGCAGGGCGGATGCTCGATCCCCTGCAGCCCGAACGCGTCAATCACATGGCCACTGCGCTGGTCCTGATCGCGCTCTCCATCCTGTCCATCATCCTGTCCGTGGTTCACGGCCTGTATCTGAGTTGATTTCCCTATGCGTAAACCTGTTGTCCTGATTACCGGGGCCGGCGGCGAAATTGGCCACAGCCTCATTGATGAATTGGCCGGAGACGGCGCTCGCGCCGTCGTCACGCTCGACGTCGCTCCGCTTGATCCCACACTCGGCAAAAAGGTCGCTCGTGAATTCACCGGATCGATCCTCGACAAGAGCCTGCTGGAGAGAATCCTCTCCGAGTTTGAGATCGATCAAATTTTCCATCTTGCCGCACTCCTCTCGACCCGGTCAGAATTTTCGCCCGTCACCGCGCATGAGGTGAACGTCGAGGGCACGCTCAACCTGCTGGAGTTTGCGCAGCGCGAAGGGGAGTCACACGGCCGTCCTGTGACATTTTTGTATCCGTCCTCCATCGCGGCATTTGGGTTGCCGTCACTGGCGGCCAAGGCGGCAGCCGGCAAAGTGACGGAAGGCCAGTTCACGACACCGACCACGATGTATGGCTGCAACAAGCTCTACTGTGAGCAGCTCGGCGCCTATTATTCGAGGCACTACAAACAACTGTCGAAGGATCCGCAGAGTGGGCGAGTGGACTTCAGATCCGTGCGCTTTCCGGGATTGATCTCCGCCATGACCGTTCCGTCCGGCGGCACATCCGACTACGCGCCGGAGATGATTCATGCCGCGGCCAAGGGTGAGGCCTACGCCTGCTTCGTCCGTCCGGACACCCAGATTCCATTCATGGCGATGCCCGACGGCGTCGCCGCGCTCCTGACACTTGCGGCGGCACCGCGCGAGTCGCTCACACGGACCGCCTACAATCTGGGCGCCTTTGCCCCGACCGCGGGTGAGGTGCGCGATGAAGTGCTCCGCGCCTTCCCGAACGCCGACATCACGTTCACGGTCGACGAAAAACGCCAGGGCATCGTCGACTCCTGGCCCGCCGATGTGGATGATTCCGCGGCTCGACGCGATTGGGGTTTTGCGCCCCAGTTCGACTTCGAGCGCGCATTTCGCGATTATCTGATACCCACAATTGAGAAAAGATACTGAAAAGACGAAGTCCCGAGGTCCCGGAGTTCCGAGGCCCCAAATGGAGATGAACAAGTGCCGAAATTGACCATCGATGGAGTTGGAACGTTTGAAGTAGAGGCCGGCAAGCGCTTGGTGCTGGCCCTTGAGCAGGATGCAAAAATCGATCAACTGCATGCCTGCGGCGGCAAGGCCCGCTGCACGACCTGCAAGGTCGAGTTTATCGAGGGGGAACCGACGATGATGACCGTCGCGGAAAAAAACGTGCTCGCGGCAAAGGGGCTGACCGGCGTGCGCCTCTCCTGCCAAATGCTCTGCGATCACGACATGTCCGTGCGCGCGATCAGCCGTCTCGAAGGGTCAGGCCGCGCCGATGCCGGTGGGACACCTGCAGCGCAGATTGAACCACCCGCTGTTTACGAATGAGCCAATGAGGCAATGAAGGGCGTTGCTTCACGCTACATTCATTGCCTCATTGCCGATGGGCAGCGCGCACTAAGGCGGCGTCCACATTGGGCGCAGTGTTGTCGACGCACACAACTGCATCAGAGTCCGCCTGGCGGACGGCGGCGAGTCCTTTGACACACCACACACACGCACCTGCGGTATACCCTGTAGGTATGGCTGCTCACTCGACCAGACTAACGGCAGACGACCGCCGAGGACTTGCCGACTGGTATCGTCGCAATCGTGCGCGGTCGGCCTCGCTGTTTGCGGTGATTGCAGAGGACGCGTATTACACACGTCCCATCGATTTGCGCAATCCGGTGGTCTTCTACGAAGGACACCTGCCCGCCTTCAGCTTCAACACCGTCGTCACCAAGGGCCTCGGCAAGCCGAGCATCGATGCACGACTCGAAACGCTGTTTGCGCGTGGGATCGACCCACACGAATCACAGGCCGCCAAGGGCGACCCGCAGGCGGGATGGCCCTCACGCGCCGACGTGCAGCAATTTGGCGCCGAAGCGGATCGGCAGGTGCTCGACGCGATCCTGAATGGTGATATCGATCAACCCGGTCACCCCCTCCTCACGCGTGCTGAAGCGGTGTACGCGATCCTCGAACACGAGGCCATGCACCAGGAGACGCTGCTCTACATGTGGCATCAGCTGCCGCACACCGACAAACATGCCCCGGCCGGTTATGCCCCAATGACCGACGGCACACCGCCGACCAACGACCGTGTGACCATACCCGCCGGACGCGCCACACTGGGCGTTGATGCCGGCGCACGACCGTTTTCGTGGGACAACGAACGGCCGGCACTGTCGGTGGACGTCCCCGCGTTCCAGATTGATCGCCACAACGTCACCCACGCCGCCTACATGGAGTTCGTCGACGCGGGCGGTTATGCCGACCCGCAGTGGTGGCGACCCGACGACTGGGCGTGGGTCACCGAACACCACCTGCGTCATCCGTTGCTCTGGGAACAACGCGATGGACAGTGGCTGTGGCGTGGCATGTTCCGGCAGTTCCCGCTGCCGCCGTCCTGGCCCGTGTATGTGAGTTTTGCCGAAGCGGCGGCGTTTGCCACATGGCGTGGTCGGCGCCTCCTCAGCGAGGCGGAATTTCAGCGGGCGGCGTATGGTGCGCCCGATGGCCCGGCTGATCACGACGGTCAGGACCGCCCTTATCCGTGGGGCACCGAGGCCCCTGACGCCAGGCATGGCGTCTTTGACTTCAGCTCCTGGCATCCACGCGCCGCCGGCAGTACACCGGCCGGACAAAGCGCGTGGGGCGTTCACGACCTCGTGGGCAACGGTTGGGAATGGACGTCAACCCCCTTTGCCCCGTTTCCAGGGTTCACACCACTGCCGTCATATCCCGAATATTCGGCCGACTTCTTTGACAACGATCATTTCGTCATCAAGGGCGCGTCACCGGCCACGGCTCGTGAACTGATCCGTCCGACGTTCCGCAACTGGTTTCGTCCGAGATATCCGTATGTCTACGCCACGTTCCGGTGCGCCAACGATGTCTGACGCCCGCGTGCGCCAGTTCGCGTCGGACATCCGGCACTCGCTGCAACAGTCTCCGCGCCGCATCGATGCCTTGTATTTTTACGACGCTCTCGGCTCGGCGTTGTTTGAGGCCATCTGCGAACTGCCGTGGTACAAAGTCACGCGCGCAGAGACGGGTTTGCTGACGACACACGGCGGTGCGATCCTCGACGCCGCCGCACCGTTGACCCGCATCGTCGAACTCGGAGCAGGGTCGGGTGGAAAACTTGCGGTGCTGCTCGGTCACCGAGATACGGACGCCACACCGCTGACCCTGCGGTTGATTGATGTGTCGCGAGCCGCACTCGATGCCGCCATCCGAACCGTTGGACATCTGCCGGGGGTGGACGCAGAAAGTCACCAGACCTCCTACACGCGCGGCCTGAGTGACATCGCGCAGGAACCGCCACCGGACGGTCGCACGCTCGTGTTGTTTCTGGGATCAAACATCGGCAACTTTTCTCCAGCCGGTGGGGACGCTCTACTGGCCGAGGTGCGCGCCGCTCTGCGTCCTGGCGACATGCTGCTGTTGGGCACCGACCTGGTCAAGCCCGAGGCCGATCTACTACTCGCGTACAACGATCCCCTGGGCGTAACTGCCGCATTTAATCTCAATGTATTTGCGCGAATGAATCACGAACTGCGCGCAGACTTCGACCTCCGCACACTACGGCACGTCGCCCTCTGGAATGCCGATGCGTCGCGCATCGAGATGCATGTCGAATGCACACAGGCTCAGCGGGTGACCATTCCAGCGGCCGATCTGGTGCTCGACCTGACGGCCGGAGAGCGTATCTGGACCGAGAGTTCCTACAAATATCGCGAGCAGGACATCGACCACATGCTCACCCGCGCGGGATTTGAGACGCGACGACGATGGGTGGATGGAGAGGCTGGATTTGCGCTTACCGTGGCGGAAGTGATCTGAGAAAGGCGGCGGCCACCGCACGCGGACTCTCATGGTCGATGTCCACTGCGCGATTCATGGCCCGCATGTCGTTCACAGAGATATGCCGCCCCAGCCGATCGAGCGCCCGGACCATCTCGGGGTGCCGCTGCAGCGTTTCTGTTCGCGCCAGGGGCACGGCGTCGTACGGCGGAAAAAACTGCCGACTGTCTTCCAGCATCGTCAACGCCAACGCGTCGATCAAGGCACTGGTCGCGTCACCCGCGATCAGGTCCACCTGGCCATCCGCCAGCGCCTTGTAAATCAATGAGAGCTCCATGGCCGCTGGCGGTGTGGTGAACGACAAGCCATACCGGGACAACAACCCGGGGAATCCATCCTGACGCTGGAGAAATTCGTGACCGAAGCCGGGCCTGAACCGATCGGCGACGCGTGCGAGATCCTCGATCGACCGCAAGCCGAACGTCTCTGCATCCTTGGCCCGGACCAACATCGCGAATGTATTGTTGAAGCCCAGAGCCTCGGTCATCGTGATGCCAAGCGGTGCATACAGCGACCGCGTCTGCGCTAAGGCCGCCTCTGAGGATTGAGGCGCCGACGCCTTGAACACCGCCGTCACTGCCGTGCCGGTGTATTCCACATAGACGTCGATCCCTCCGGCACGCAACGCCTGATCGCAGATGAACGTCCCGCCGAGATTGAGTTTGCGAGAGACCGTGAGGCCTTCGGCCTCAATGGCCTGCGCCACAATTTCGCCCAGGATCAGCTGTTCGGTGAAGTTCTTGGAGCCGACAGTGACCGTGGCCGCGGGCGAGTGGCGCATCGAGACAATGGCGGTGATCAGAAGGAGGGCGACAACGGAGCCCACTCCCGCGAGGAGCACTCGCCGACGTCTGTGTATGAACCCCCCTCGCTTGAGCGCGCCTTCAATCCAGGCCAGCACGCCATCGAGGAGAAGGGCCATGCCGGCGGCCGGAACCGCGCCGGCAAGAATGGTCGTGCTGTCCACCATGGCCAGACCACGAAAGATGTACTCGCCCAACCCGCCAGCACCGATCGCCGCCGCAATCGTCGTCGTGCCAACGCCGATCACCGTCGCCACTCGCACGCCAGAGACAATGGACGGCAGCGCGAGCGGCAACTCCACCATGGTCAACAACTGCCGGGACGTCATGCCAAGTGCGGTACCTGCTTCGATGACGGCCGGGTCCAGACTCCGCAATCCGCTGAGTGTGGCGCGAATCACCGGGAGGACGGCGTAGAGCGTCAGCGCCACAAGGGCCGTGCGGGGACCGATACCGCCGATGTACGGCAACGGCAGCAAAAATCCGAGCAGGGCCAGGCTCGGGATCGTCTGCGCCACATTGGCGCCAAACACCAGCCATCGCCCCAGCCTCGGTTTGCGCGCCGCCAGAATCCCGACTGGCACGCCGACCGCCGTGGCGACGGCTGTCGAGATGACCACAAGCATCAGGTGCTGCTGGATCAATAACCTGAGTTCGTCAAAGTGATCACGCCAGAAGGCGAACAGCTCAGTCACAGGAACACCTGCACCCATTCATCGGCGGAGGCCCGCACTTCCACAATGACGAGCATTATTCTCGGCGGCGGCTGCAAGCACAAGTGTGTCTAGTGTGACATCGGTCGTCCGGTGCACGACCTGCGGCTGGCCCAAGGCCAAGTAGTCGGGTTCCAGGTTAGGAGTCGCCTGCAACCCGTCCACCCTGGCGCGGATGCCGGTGACTGTGCCGGCCAGACCGTCGACTCACGCGCGCCTTACAGCGTGGCCAGTCGTTCCGCGCAGTAGGCGTTCAAGCTCTTGCCGGCCGCCCTTGCCTTGAGGGCCAGCGCCTGGTGTACCGCCGACGGCACTCGAAGCAGGAACCGTCCGCTGAAATTGCCGGAGCCCTCAGGAACTGGCAGGGCGATGCCCGCTTCGTCCCTCAGCCGGATCCACTCGTCCACGATTCGCTTCAGCTGTTTGAGAACACTCACCTCGGTCGGACCATGGCAGCAGCGGCCGATCAGGGGCGGTGCGCTGCCCACGAAGCACCGGTCCTCCGGGCTCCATTCGACGATCCGCAGGTAGTCGTGCGCGACCGGCTTTTTTCCCCGTTTCATTTCCGTCCTCTTTCCGCGGCGCGCGCCGTGGCTATGCGCTGCGCCACTTCTTGTTCCTGGTATCGCTTGGCGTCGTCACCCAGCCGCCCGGACAGGGTGACCCGAACGCCCGCCCGATGCAGGAAATTCCGGTGAGACCCCTTGCCGCCACGACCCACGAAGCCCGCTCGAATCAACTCGGCAACAAGTTCCCGGAGCTTGTGCGGCACCCGTGAATGATATCACATGATACTACTCATGGCTGCGACGGCCACCGATCCACTTGCTCGCCGCGTAGGCGACAACCTCGGCACCCAGTGGGTCGGGCCGGTTGGGCAGCCGCAGCCTGAACGTCGCGCCTTTGCCCTCGCCGTCGCTCTCGGCACTCACGGTGCCGCCGTGGAGTTCCACCAGATGCCGGACGATCGCCATCCTCCGCGCATAGCTCGACGTCGACCCGTCCGTTTTTCGGTGTGAACTTCAGCGCGTTCGACACCAGGTTCCTGACCATCTGTTGGAGCCGATCGCGGTCGCCGCACACCTGCACGTCGTCCGTCAGCATGCGGTGGATCTGGATGTTCTTCGCCGACGATACCGGAAGAAGGGATTTAATGGCGTCCTCGATCACGTTTCGCCGGTTCGCGGCCTCGGCCTCCATGCGCGCGGCCTCCTCCCGCCGCAGCAGGATCACCCGCTCCTGTTCGATCCGCGAGCGCTCTTCGATCTCCACCGACAGGGCGCTGTTGGCCGACTGCAGCTCGCGCGTGCGGTCGGCGATCCGCGACTCGAGCTCCCCCTGCGCAATGCGCAGGGCCTCCTGCTTGTTGAACAGCTCGACAAACACCGCCACTTTCGACCGCAGCACGTCGGGGGCCACGGGCTTGACCAGGTAGTCCACGGCGCCGACGGTGTAGCCCCGGAACACGTGCTGCGCCCCCCAGTCGTTAGCCGTCAGGAAGATGATCGGCGCCTGCCGCGATCGCGGGCGTTCGCGGATCAGGACGGCGGTTTCGTAGCCATCGACCCCGGGCATCACGACGTCCAGCAGGATCAGCGCGAAGTCCTGGTCGAGTACCTCCTTGAGCGCCTCGCGGCCCGAGCGCGCCCGCACGATCCGGTAGCCCGGGTGCTCAAGACAGCCTCAAGGGCGCGCAGGTTCTCGTCGCGGTCGTCGACGACCAGGATGTTGACGAGGCTCCTCATTTGGACAGCCAGACTCTCAGCAGTGAAATCAGTTGATCGGAGTCAACGGGCTTGGTCACGTAGTCCGACGCCCCGGCATTGATGCACTTCTCCCGGTCGCCCTTCATCGCCTTCGCCGTAATCGCGATGATCGGCAGATGTTCGAAGACGGCGTTGTCGCGAATTCGCCGGGTCGCTTCGGAGCCATCCCTCTCGGGCATCATCACATCCATCAGCACCACGTCGATGTCGGGGTTCTCGCCCAGAATCTTGAGGGCATCGTGGCCGTTCTCCGCGTACTGCACGTCCATCTCGTATCGTTCGAGAATGCTCGTCAACGCGAAAATGTTCCGGATGTCGTCGTCGACCGACCCGCGCCTTCCTGCCGGTCGGCGCCGGATCGCTGCGGTGCAGCTGGTCGAGCAGCCGCTGTTTGTCCGGCGCCAGCGCGCTCTCCACCCGGTGCAGGAACAGCGTCGTCTCGTCGAGCAATCGCTCGGGCGACTTGACGTCCTTGATGATGATGGCCTGCGCCAGGCGCCGTAGTTCCGACTCCTCGCTGCGCGACAGGTCCTTGCCGCGTCCGCTTCCACGAGAACTGAGCCAGAATAGGCCCATGGTGCGTCGCTTCCTCCCTCTGCTCCTTGTGGCGGCGATGGGTCTTCCCGTGCTGACGGAATCGATAGTGGCCGACGTGCGCAACGTACCAGTCGAGCGGCTGGTCACAAACCTTCAGCGCCTGGTGCGCGAGCGGCCGCAGGACCTTGAAGTCCGAATCAATCTGGCACGGGTGCATGTGATGGCGTACGCGCAAAAGCGCACGGAGATCCCGGTGATGAATCATGACCCCGAACGCTGGCTCCCTTGGTTCGCGGCGCTTCCGGACGGGTTCGACCTGGCATATCAACAGTTCGAGATCAAAGAGACGCGCGACCTGAGGCTTCTTGCGGCCTCGCGGCGGCATCTGGCCGAGGCCATCAAAGTCTATCGGGAGGTGTTGGTTCGCGATTCCGAGAACAGAGTCGCCCTCATCGGCCTCGGGTGGACTCTGGTGCAGGCTGGCCAGCGCGCCGAGGCGATCACTGTGTTGCGCAGGGCGGCGGCGTCCGCATGGGCGCATGAGTTAAAAGCGGTGCCCGGCTTGTTCGTCGGCGAGCCCGGGGCCGCATTACCCGGGTTCGGTTTGCCAGGGATGACTGAAGAGGCGGCCCGCTATCTGGTGCCACTGCTGGATCCCACCAGGGATGCGGAGGAGATCGCGCTGCTGAGCGGTCGCCTGAAGAAGCTCGGGTCAGCTATCCGCTGGATCACGCCGATCGCGATTCCGCTTCGCGGGGGACTGACCCCGTTCGACCTGGTGGACGCCGAAGCGTGTGTCGCCTTCGATCTCGACGGACTGGGTCCGAAGCGCTGGCAGTGGATTACGCCGGACGCCGCATGGCTCGTGTACGACCATCAAGGCACCGGCCGCATTACGTCTGGCCTGCAGTTGTTCGGCCACGTTACGTTCTGGGCCTTCTGGCAAAACGGCTACCACGCACTCCGCGCGCTGGATGACGATGGGGATGGGGAAGTTCGGGGAAATGAGTTGCGTGGATTCGGGTTGTGGCACGACCGGAACAGCAACGGCCTCAGCGAGCGCGGTGAAGTGCGTCCTCTCGCCGCGTGGGGCATCGTCTCACTGCTGACTGATTACGACTTCGACCCGTCCCATCCGGACGAGATCCCCTGGTCGACTGCGGGCGTGCGCTTCGCCGACGGGTCGGCCCGGCCGTCGTTCGATGTGGTGCTGCACGCGCGATAGCCACTATTGCGCCGCGGGCGCCGGCGGCCAGAACACCTGGATTGTGCCGCCTACTTCGTCCGGATCGTGCGGCGCTCGCCAGGACGAACGCCCAGCACGCGCGTGACCTCGCGCGTGCCGTTCGCCGCCCACGTGACTTCCACATCGACCCGCATGGCCGGACCGATGCCCAGATGGACCGGCAGGTCGTTCTGCATGTCGTAGCCAGATCCCGAATCGACCAGGCCGGTCGCAATCAGGCGGCGAGTGCCGGCCGCATAGACGCGAACCTCGGCACCGGGCCGGCGCTCGACGCTCACGCTCACAAAGCGGCGGGCCTGACGTGCCGGCAGCAGGTTGCGCAGCACCGAATGCATGCCGGCGGGCTGCACGCCGGTTAAGGACAGATCGATCGCACCGTCACCGTCCACATCGGCCCACGACGCGCCATGGTCAGCCGCCAGCGCCTTCACGTTTTCGGGCGTGGCATCCGTGAATTTCGATCCTGTGTTCATGAAGAGATAGTCGGGATACTGCACGCCGCCGGTCACGGTGCCATTCACATAGAGATCAACACGGCCGTCATTGTCCACATCCCCGAACGCGCACGTATCGTGGCGCGCATCGATATCGATACCCCACGCGGATGACACGTCGGTGAAGCCCGCGCCGTTACTGAGGAACAGTCCGTTCTTGCCGTAGTTCGCCATGAACAGATCGAGGCGTCCGTCGTTGTTGACGTCCGCGGCGCAGGGACGCACCGTGCCGTTCGCCGCGTCCTTCGGCATCCTCCCGCCCCAGGCCACACCCATGCGCTCGGCGGCATCGGTAAAGCGGCCCGCCTCGCTCAGGAAGAGTCCGTTCGGGTCTCCATCCATGTTGCCCGTATACAGATCGAGATCTCCGTCCTGATCCGCGTCGAACCACACGGCGCCGACGGTCTTGCGCGTATCGGCCAGTCCCAGTTCAGACGCGACGTCCGTAAAGCGCCCGCCATCGTTCCGGAACAGCGCATTCGCCTTGTCTCTGAACGCCACGAAGAGATCCAGGTCGTTGTCATTATCAAAATCAATCCAGGCCGGCTGCCGCACCGCGCCGGCCATCATCGTCAGGCCCGCCGCATCGGTCACATCACGGAACGTCCCGCCGTTGTTCCGATACAACCGCAGGAGCGATGCGGGGCCTGGCGTGAAGCCGACCAGGAGGTCGCTGTCACCGTCCCCATCAAAGTCACCCCATGCGGCCGCGCGCACAGCCCGCCCCTCGGCCAGGCCCGCCTGCACTCCGGCGTCCGCGAACGCGCCTTTGGTGTTGCGATACAGACGATTCGGAGTGCCGTTGAATCCCACGAAGAGATCGGGATCTCCGTCGTTGTCATAGTCGGCCCAGGCGTTCACAAACGTTCCGCCTGCCGCGAATAATTCCGGCTGCACAGATTCGAAGCGTGGCGATTGCGTGGCAACAACGCCGGCTGCGGCCAGCAGAAGAATCACAGTTCGCACAGGAGGCCCTCCCGGCGGCAGTATGACCGCAGTGCTAGACTTGCGCTACCCCAGGCTCATGGCAGTGTCTCCTTCGTACCTGCAGTTCGTGCTCGAACAGCTCGCCAGCGTCAGGCGAGCCGCCCTGTAGACTTATGCCCTTCCTGTTGATGTTGTTGGTGGTGGTGGTGCTGTTGACCGAGCCGCTCGTGGTGCTCGACCTGTCCAGCGCACGTCTCGGTGCGGGTGTTCCATCCGGGTGGAAGACTCGCGCTGTTCGCGGGCAGCGGCCGCCGGGTATCGAGGTCAGGGACGATGGCGAGGGCCGGGTTCTCAGAGTTCACGGAGCCGGGCGCGCCGCGTGGTTCTACCGCGAGCTGTCGCCGGAAATCGCCGACACGGACGGCCTGTTGAGGTGGTCGTGGCGCGTGCTCGATGCGCCGGCGGCCGCGGATCTGCGCACCGAGACGCTCGACGACTCGCCCATCCGCGTCTACGTCGTCTTTGGAAAGCCCGGGATCTTCGGCAACGCCGCCCGGATCATCTTCTACACATTCGGCAACGCGGAGCCGTCGGGGTTTGCGCGCGCGAGTTTCGTTTCAGACCGGCTGCACATAGTACGGACCGACGGGGCCGCAGAGCGAACGAGCTGGCGCGCACACACTGTCGCGCCTTTCGCCGATTACAGGCGCATCTGGAAGCGGGAGCCACCGGCGATCACCGCCATTGGCATCATGCAGGACACCGACCAGACGCGATCTCAGGCGACAGCGGAGATTCGCCAACTAGAGTGGGTTCCGCCGGCTGTGGCCACCAGTGTCAAATAGGCCCCGAGCAGAACCAGCCATGCGCAAACTTGTTCTGACCAGTGTCGTCGTCGGATGATTTGTCGGTGGCCGCCGTGCCAGGTCCGTTCGTCTACGTGAACACGACCAACGCGTCTGGGTCGAGCTACGGGGTCGGATTCGACGTAGGTGTCGTCCTCGGTCGAGCGGCGATCTCCGGACAACGAGTGCTGCTGCTGTACCACGCCGACCGGCGCGGCGTCATCTCTCGACTGATCGTCGGTAGTTGTGACGAGTCCTGCGCCACCATGGAATACACGTCCATGCCGGAGCTCGCCACGATTACCGATCGTCACTTCGGACCGGTCAGCCGGGCGGCCGCCGGTAATGGCGAAAGGGTGTTTGTTCCCGTGTAGACTTTCCTCCGCCAGCCCCGCTGTTCGTCGTGAGGTCCGACGACTCGATCACTGTCTCCGCTCATCTCCGGCACCGTCATGGCGGTGACATGCGGCATGGTCGTAGCCGCGCAGTCGCCACCCGCGGCCCAGCCGCCGCAGTTTCGCGGCGGCGTGCTGGTGGTCCCGGTGGACGTCCGCGTCGTTGATCGACAGGGGAACCCGGTCACCGACCTCAAGGAGTCGGACTTCACCATCCTCGAAAACGGGCAGCCGCAACCCCTGCGCCATCACTTCAGCGGCCTCGCCGCGGTGTACAGCGGACCCGAATTGCCCGCCCACATCCAGAAGCAGGTGGACGCGGTGTTCGAAGAGCGGGGGGCGACCATGGCGACCGGTCAGCAGACCCTCACCGCTGTCGGGGCGCGCGAGGAACTGGCGATCCGAAACGACCTGATGACCAACGAGATCCGGGCAGCCGCAGGCGGCACCACCATGATCACGCCGGTCGGGCAGGACGCCGAGTCGGTACGCAGCCGCCTCGGCCTCGACCTCACCTTCGATGAGTTCGTCGGCATCAACCGGCAAGCGCACCAGGACCTCACCAACCTGTACGCCGGCATTGCGTACATGCGGCACCTCAGCGGGGAGAAACACCTCATCTTCCTCACCGAGTTCGGCACCTACCTGCCGAGCGCCGACGATGACCGGAGCCTGGCGTCGCAGGCGGCCGACGCCCGCGTGGCGATGCACGTCATGCACACCGGCGGGACGATGATCACCGGTGTCGGCGGTTTCACGCAGACATCGAGCCGGGTCGCCCAGATGACGGGCGGACAATTCTCGAGCACCACCATGGGGCCGCGCTTCATGGACCAGCTCGATCGCGCCACCCGCTTCCAGTATCTGCTTGGGTATTCCCCGGCAAACCCGGCACTCGACGGCAAGTTCAAGAACATCCAGGTGCGCGTTACGCGGCCGGGCGTACGCGTGTTCCACCGGCAGGGCTACTTCGCGCGCGGAACCCCCATCGGGCTGACGCCGGCGCTGATCACGGCGCAGTCACGCATTGCCGGTGCGCTGATGGCCCCGGGGGCCGTTCCGGACATCGGGCTGACGATCGCGGCATCGATGCCGAAGGGGGCGAAGGGTGCCGCGTCGGTGACCATCGAGATCATCGTCGGGCCGGAGCGGCTGCACACCGAGCCCGCGGCCGATCCTGCGCTGACCCGCGTGTCCATCGAGGTCGCGATGTTCGCCACGGACTCACGCAACCAGATCGTCGGCCAGTCGTGGCGGACGGTGACCGCCGACATGCCCCCGGATGTGCTCAAGCGGTTCCGCGCGTACGGCCTGCGACTGACCGGCACGCTCGAGGCCTCGGCGCTTCCGCGCAACATCAAGGTCGTGGTGTACGACCAGGGCGCGGACCTGCTCGGCACCGCGACCACGACGGTGCGATAGCAGGGAGGATCCCCCGTGCACATCCTGGTCATCGGTGCCGGCAGGGTCGTCAGAACGCCGCGACGATGTGCTGAATCAGTGCCGTGGCCAGCGGGGGGCCGCTGGTTTGGCGCCGGCTGTCGTTGCCCAATCGTGCCACCACCAGATCGAGGCTCGGAATCATGTAGCTATGATTCAGGTTGTGGCCGCGTGACATGAACAGGTCAGGCGGGACGCCTGCCTCGCCGTTGTGCGTCCAGAACGTGAATCCGTAGTTGTTCGGGGTGTCACCCGAATCGCGCACAAAGCGGCGTGTGGCCAGCCGCAGCCAGGCGTCTGACACCAACTGCCGCTGGCCCCATCGCCCGTAGTGCAGCCACAGATACCCGAGCCGCGCAAAATCCCGCGCCGAACACCTGAACGTGCTCCCG
>Ga0163152_10005213_pt1 | contig 15429 bp, 15 predicted proteins | sample OliLakLV19MP8IB2_FD_148635 | JGI IMG/M metagenome (GOLD analysis project Ga0163152, IMG submission 148635) | Freshwater microbial mat bacterial communities from Lake Vanda, McMurdo Dry Valleys, Antarctica - Oligotrophic Lake LV.19.MP8.IB-2 | ecosystem: Environmental > Aquatic > Freshwater >... | reverse complement strand
GCAGGCTGATGGCCGTCGAGATGAGGAAGATCGACCAGCCGCGCGACTCGTGGATGACGCTCAGGAACACCGGCGGGCCGTAGAAGGCAATGCCCCAGCCGAACACTGCGAGCACGAAGGCCGCGTGCACCACGGTCCATCCATAGAACCGGCCCGCAGGCCGCCCGTTCGGCATCGATCCGCTTGCTCTTGTCGAGATGAATCGGTCAGAGTCGATTTATCTCATTCGACTCTCACCCCGATTATTCCCGACGCTGCTCGAGGGCTACGTATTCGCGCGCCTCGGGCCCGTTGTAGAGCGTGAGCGGGCGGATGAGGATGTTGTTCTCGAGTTGCTCGAGCACCGAGACCGTCCATCCGGGCACGCGGCCGACGGCGAAGATCGGCACGAACAGGTCGGCCGGGATGCCGTTGAGATAGTAGACGACGCCCGCATAGAAGTCGACGTTCACGTTCACGCCGTGGCGGGAATACGGCTTCATGGCTTCGACCAGCGCTTCGAGGATCTGGTACCACTGCGGCTGGCCCATCTCGCGCGAGAGCTTCTCCACGCCGGCGCGCATGTGGCGGGCACGGGGATCCTCCGCCCGGTAGACGCGGTGGCCGAAGCCCATGACGGGCTCCTTGTTGGCGCGCTTGTTCTTCACGTACTCCGCGGCGCGTTCCGGCGAGCCGACTTCCCTGGCCATGTGCATCACGTTCTCGGCCGCGCCGCCATGCGCCGGGCCTGAGAGCGCGGCGATCGCGGCTGTGATGGCGGCATGCAGGTTCGCCTCCGTCCCCGCCACGACGCGCGCGGCAAAGGTTGAAGCGTTCGACCCGTGCTCCGCGTGCAGGATCATGTCGGTGTCCATGAGCCTCGCGGTGTCCGCGCTCGGGACCTTGCCTGTGAGCATGTAGAGGAAATTCGCGGCGTGGCCGAGCTTCGGGTCCTGCGCAATCGGCGCGCGCCCCTCGCGGATCTGCGCATGTGCCGCAACGATCATAGGCACCTGCGAGGTGAGCCTGGCCCCTTTTCGAAGCGTGGCTTCGCGCGAGTTGTCGGCGACGTCGGGGTCGGATGCGGCCAGCGCGGAGACGGCCGTGCGCAGCACGTCCATCGGGTGCGCCCTGGCCACGGACTTGATGACTTCGAGCACGGGCGCGGGCAGGGTGCGCGCGGCCTTGAGCTCGCCCTCGAAGGCCTCGAGCTGCGCTTTCGAGGGCAGCTCGCCGTAGGCCAGCAGGTAGCAGGTCTCCTCGAACGTCGACTGCTGCGCCAAGTCGTGGATGCAATAGCCGCGATACCGCAGCTCGCCCGCACGCCCGTCGATGTAGCAGACCTTCGAGCGGTCGAAGTACACGCCCTTGAGGCCGCGGTGGATGTCGATCTTTTCGGTTTCTTCGGTCATGTCGGGTCTCTGGGAGTTTCACTCGCGCAGGTAGGCGGGCAGCCAGAGCGCGATTTGCGGGAAGAGGAGGATCAGCACGAGCCCGATGATCTGCAGCACCATGAACTGCGCCATTCCCGCATAGATGTCCTTCAGGTCCCAGTCGGGCACCACCCCCTTGAGGAAGTACGCGGACAGGGCCACAGGCGGTGACAGCCACGCGGTCTGCAGGCACACGGCCACCAGGGTGCAGAACCATACGAGGTCGATGCCCAGCTTGCTGACCAGCGGCAGGAAGATCGGCACGACGATCAGCACGATCGGCACCCATTCGAGCGGCCAGCCGAGCACGAAGATGATCGCGAGCATGATCAGCAGCATCACCGTGGGCGAGAAGTTCAGGGTCAGCAGGGTTTCGGCGATGAGCGTGGCGCTCCCCAGGCGCGAGAACACCGCGCCGAAATAATTCGAGGCCGCCACCAGCAGCAGGATCATGCAGGACACCTCGAGGGTGGACATGACCGCGATCCTGAGTTTCGCCCAGGTGAGCCGGCGGTAGACGAGCGTGAGCAGGAAGACGGCGAAGGCGCCGACCGCGCCCGCGTCGGTGGGCGTCGCGATGCCCGCGAGGATCACCCCGAGCGTCGCCAGGATTACGACCACCACCGGGAGGATGCCGAGCGTGACCTCCTTCACGACGTAACCGAAAGGCCGCCGGTCCTCCATGGGCAGGGGCGGACCCAGCTTCGGGTTGAGGTAGCTGCGCGCGAGCGTATAGAGGATGTAGAGGCCTGAGAGCAACAGCCCCGGGAAGATGGCCGCCGCGAACAGGTCCGTGGCCGGCACGCCCACCACCGGTCCCATGACGATCAGCATGACCGAAGGAGGGATGAGGATCCCCAGCGTCCCGCCCGCGGCGATCGTGCCGGCCGACATGCGCACGTCGTAGCCGCTGCGCTTCATCGCGGGCGCCGCCATGACGCCGAGCAGGGTCACCGAGGAGCCCACGATGCCGGTGGCTGCGGCGAATATGGTGGCCGTAATGAGCACCGCGAGGTAAAGCGAGCCATTGAGCGACGCCAGCATGAGCTGCACGCCGCGGAAAAGTCGCTCCATGAGGCCCGATTGCTCGAGCAGGTACCCCATGAACAGGAAGAACGGCACCGAGGCGAGCGTCGGGTCGCGCATGACCGAGAAGAACTGCAGTGTCATGAGGTGCAGCGCAAGGTCGCCCAGCGCGAAGTAGCCGATGCCCAGCGCCACCGCGATCAGCGTAAACGCGATCGGGAATCCAATGAAGATCGCCGCGAACAGGACCACCAGCGACAGCAGCCCGACGTACTCCGGCTTCAAAGCCATTCCCCCTTGCGCGCGGCCCAGACGCTCTTCATGAATTCGGACAGGCCCTGCAGCAGCAGCAGCAAGGTTGCCAGCGGGATTGCAAACTTGAACGGGTAGACCACCGGCATCCAGGGGCTGGTGACGATGCGCTCGCTTTGCCCGTACGAGCGCAGGAAGTAGTCCCAGCCGACCACGAGGAAAGCGATCAGCGGCGGAAAGAAGAATATGAGGTAGCAGATCGCGTCGACCCATCCCTGGGTGCGCGGTGACCAGCTGCCGTAGTAGGAATCGGTGCGGATATGCCCTTTCTTGTAGAGCGTGTAGGCCGAGCCGACCATGAAGAAAGTGCCGTACAGCATGAAAGTCATGTCGTAGGCCCACGCGGTCGGCGCATCGAACAGGTAGCGCGCTATCACTTCGTAGACCAGCGACAGGACCATCGGGAAGATGAGGCAGGCGACGATGCGGCCCGACCACAGGCTCACCGCGTCGAGGATCGCAATGGCCTTCAGCATCGCGTTCGGCGGGCGCTGCATGGGTACTCCTCGCGTCGTCGGTGACCGTTAAAACGAAAGGGGCGCGGCCCGGCCGCGCCCCCGTTTCCCTGCCGGGGCTATTTCTTTTGCAGGGCCGCGTTACCCAGGTTCGAGTACAGGTCGAGGATCTTGGTCCAGTACGGCACGACGTCCTTGGCGAAATTGCGCTGCGAGTCGAGCACCTGCTTGAAGAAGGCGTCCTTGGCCGAGTAGCGCTCGAGCACCACGTTGGTCGCGCGCACGAACTCGGGGAAGAAGTCCTTTGGCGTGTCGTGGATCTCGACCTTGAACTCGTTCTTGAGCCTGACGATCGCTTTCGCGTTGCGATAGACGTTATAGGTGTAGGTCTCGGTCATCGAGGCCATGGCCGCGGTGCGCACCATCTCCTGCAGGTCCGGCGAGAGCTTCGCCCAGAAGGCCTTGTTGATGATGACCTCGCCGATGTCGGTCGACTGGTGCAGGCCCTGCAGGTAGTAGTGCTTCCACACCGTCTGCAGGCCGAGGTTGATGTCGTCGGCCGGGCCGATCCACTCGGCCGCGTCGATCACACCGCGCTGCGCCGCGGGAACGATCTCGCCGCCGGGCAAGGCAACCGCGGTGATGCCCATTTCCTTGAAGATCTCGCCGGTGATGCCGGGAGGCGCGCGGTACTTCAACTTTTTGAAGTCGGCGACGCTCTTGATCGGCCGCTTGAACCAGCCCAGCGGGTCCGGCCCCATCGGCTGGATGAAAAGCGGCTCGACGTTGACCTTGAGGATGTCGCTGTAGAGCTTGCGGTAGAGGTCGTAGCCGCCGCCTTCGAAGATCCAGGCGATGTGCGAGAGCTGGTCGAGGCCCACGCCGGCGCCGGCCATCGGGTTGGAGAAGAGGCCCGCGGCCGGGTGCTTGCCCGACCAGTAGTGCGTCCAGGCGTAGCCGCCTTCGACCACGCCCTTGTCGACCGCGTCGAGGATCTCGAACGCCGGGACGATCGCGCCATCGGGCAGGATCTCCATCTTGAGCCGGCCGTTGGACATCTTGTCCACGCGGTCGCCGAATTTCTTCAGCAGCTCGAAATAGATGCTCGCGGAGGGCACCGCGGTCTGGATGCGCATCTTCATCGGTGCGGGCTGTTGCGCGTGTGCGCCGAACGCCATCAGGACGCCTGATACCAGTGCGATGCACCGGGCCTGCCAGTTCATTTTCATTTTCGCTCCTCCGCGAATGGATGTTTGTTGTAGCTCTGCTCCCTCTGCGCGGGCCGTCTGTGCGGCCATTCAAGCGCGTCCGATGCTAGACAAACAAACACGCGAACGCAATACTGGGTTGCGCTGAATGACTCGAAAAATTCCATAAATTGATAAATCGTGGCTGAGACATACGACTACATCGTCGTCGGCGCGGGTTCTTCCGGCTGCGTTCTCGCCAACCGGTTGAGCGCGGACCCGAAGAATCGCGTGCTGCTGCTCGAAGCCGGGCCGCGCGACAACTATCTCTGGATCCACATCCCGATCGGTTACGGCAAGACCATGTTCCACCCGGTCTACAACTGGGGCTTCCATACCGATCCCGATCCGGGCATGAACGATCGCAGGATCTACTGGCCGCGCGGGCGGGGGCTGGGCGGGTCGTCGTCGATCAACGGCCTGATCTTCGTGCGCGGGCAGCACGAGGATTACGACGCGTGGGCCGCGCGGGGCAACAAGGGTTGGGGCTTCAAGAATGTGCTGCCGTACTTCAAGCGCAGCGAAGACAATTCGCGCGGCGCAAGCGAGTACCACGGGGCGGGCGGGCCGGTTGCCTGCACCGACATCGCCGCGAAGCACGAGCTGATCGAGGCGGTCGTGAAAGGGGCGGGGGAACTCGGCATACCGCGCAACGACGACTTCAACGGCGAGAAGCAGGAAGGGGCGGGGTACTACCAGCTCTTCACGCGCAACGGCCTGCGCTCGAGCTCGGCGACCGGATACCTCAAGCCGGTGCGCAATCGCGCAAATCTAAATGTGCAGACCGATGCGCACGCTACCGGCGTGATCTTCGAGGGCACGCGCGCAGTGGGCGTGCGGTACCGCCAGGGCGGGGAAGACAAGGAAGCGCGCGCCGATGGCGAAGTCGTCCTCTCGGCCGGCGCGTTGCAGAGCCCGCAGCTATTGCAGCTTTCCGGAGTGGGGCCAGGCTCGCTTTTGCAATCGCACGGCATTCCGGTCGTCAAGGACTTGCCCGGCGTCGGCGAGAACCTGCAGGACCACCTGCAGATGCGCCTCATGTACAAGTGCACCAAGCCCATCACGACCAATGACGACCTCGCAAGCCTGCCGCGCCGGATCAGGATCGGGCTGCAATGGCTGCTGAGTCGCACCGGGCCGCTCGCGATCGGCATCAACCAGGGCGGTATCTTCGCGCGCGCGTTGCCCGAGTCGACAACGCCCGACGTGCAGTTCCATGTTGCGACACTTTCCGCGGACATGGCCGGGGCAACGCCGCATCCGTGGCCGGGTTTCACGTTTTCGGTGTGCCAGCTGCGGCCGGAATCGCGTGGTCGTGTGCAGATCCGCTCGACCAATGCATTCGAGCCGCCGTCGATGCAGCCGAACTATCTCTCGACCGACCTCGATCGCAGGTGTGCGGTGGCTGCGGTCAGACTCGCGCGCTCATTGGCTGCGACGCGGGCGATGCAGCCTTACGTTGCGCAGGAGTACAAGCCTGGTGAGGATGCGAACTCCGACGCAGACCTCCTCGAATTCGCGAAGAACAACGGCGCGACGATCTTCCATCCCTCGGGCACCTGCAAGATGGGGAGCGACCCGATGGCCGTGGTCGATGACAGGCTGCGCGTGCACGGGCTGACAGGATTGCGTGTCGTGGATTGCTCGATCATGCCGACGCTGGTGTCGGGCAACACGCATGCGCCGGCGGTGATGATCGCGGAGAAGGCGTCAGACCTGATCGTCGAAGACGCGCGCTAGCCGGCGACCTTGATATTGGCTTCGCGGATCACGCGTATCCAGGTGGCGATGTCGTTCTTGATGAAGGTGCCCAGCTCGGCCGGCGTCCCACCGACGGGCGAGGCGCCCTGCACCCCGAACTGCTTGCCGATCTCGGGGTCCTGCAGCACGCTGTTCAGCTCCGCGTTCAGCCGCTGCACGATCTCGGGCGGCACGCCGCGAGGCGCCACAAGCGCAATCCAGAAATTGGCTTCGAAGCCGGCGTAGCCGCTCTCGGCCACTGTGGGCACGCCCGAAAGCAACTGGGAGCGGGTGAGGCTGGTCACGGCAAGCGCACGCAGGCGTCCGGAGGACACGTGCTGGCTGATCGCGGGGATCCCCGCGACCACCATCGGGACCTGCCCGGCCACCGCGTCCGCGACCGCGGGGCCGCCGCCCTTGTACGGGATGCCCACGATGTCGGCCTTGGTCACCAGCTTGAACAACTCGCCGGCCAGGTGCTGCGGCGAGCCTACGCCGGCATGGCTGTACGACAAGGAACCGGGCTTGGCTTTCGCGGCATCGACGAACTCGCGCAGCGTTTTGGCCGGGTGCGAAGGATGGATGCAGATCGCGTTCGGCATGACCGCGACGTTGACGAGCGGGACGAAATCCTTTTCGGTATCGAACGGGAGCTTCGAGTTGAGGCCGACGTTGATGGTCTGCCCGTTGGTCATCATCAGCAGCGTGTAGCCGTCGGCCGGGCTCTTGGCGACCAGCTCCGTGCCGATGACGCCGTTGGCCCCCGGCTTGTTCTCGACGAAGACCGTCTGGCCGAGGCGGGCGCCGAGCTTTTGCGCGACGAGCCTGGTCAGGATGTCGGTGCTGCCGCCGGCGGCATACGGGACGACGATGCGCACCGCGCGCGACGGATAGTCCTGCGCGTGGGCGCCCGTCGTCCATGGTGCGAGTGCGAGGGCAAGCGCACCGATGGCGCCGAGCAGTCTCATTGGCTTGTTCATGTCTCCTCCTTTTTGTGCGGACTTATCGGGATGATGCTGCAAGTACGACTTCGTTACTGGCATTTCGCGCGGCCAGCCGGCCGCTGATGAGGCATTCGCTCAGGTTCCCGCCGGACAAATACAGGAAACCCCAGACGCTGCCGAGCTCCCCGGCAACGTACAAGCGTGGAATCGGGTCGCCGAAGGTGTCCAGCACCCGCTGCCCCGCGTCGTGCGCAAGCGCGCCCTGCGTATTGGACACCACCGGCCAGACCTCGCCGTAGTAGTAAGGCGCGGAGGCGATCGGCACGCGCGTGCCGGCTGGACGGCCGAGTTCGTCCGGCGCGCCGTCCGCGCATCGCGCATTCCAGTCGGAAATCGTGCGCTCGAGCTGCGCGACGGGCACTTTCATCGATTGCGCGAGCGCCGCAACCGAGTCTTCGCGCTTGAGGATGCCGAGATCGACCTCGCGCAGGTTGTCGTCGCTCCAGTCGTAGGGCGCGATGTCCGGGTCGTTGATGTAGGACTTGGCCAGCGGGTACATGCGGCGTCCGGCCTCGTCGAACACCATGAACGCGGGCATGGCGGGGAATCGCATCGTCGTCGGGTCATACCGGTCCATGAAACGGTGGCCGGTGTCGTGGACATAGGGCTGGTACTCGTTCATGAACCGGCGGCCGGTGGCGTCCACCAGGATCCAGGACATCCGCGCCTTGGTTTCCAGCACGCCGGGGGTCCAGTCGGGCAGCTTCTTGGAACGGATCCCGAAGGGGTAGGCGGGATCGGGGTGGCGGAAGCCGTAGCTGCCGTGGTAGTGCCACATATGCGCAACTTCGGCGCCCACGGCTTGCGCCATGCGGTGGCCGTCGCCGGTATTGCCCAGGGTGGCGCAGGGCAGCACGGGCCTGAGCTGCCAGTAGCGGCGCTGCATTTCGGGGTTCGACTCGAAGCCCCCGCACGCGAGGATGACGGCGTGACGCGCCTGGAGCCTGCGCGTGCCCGACGGGCCGCGGATCTCGACCCCGCAGACCTCGCCCGCGGCGTTGCGAAGCAGGCGGGAAACCGGGCTCGACAGGCGCACCTCGATGCCCGCACGCGCACGGATGTTGTCGTCGATGACCTTGAACGCGTTGATGCCGGCGCGCAGCGAGCGAACCTTCGGAAATTCGGCGGAGGCGTCGAACCCCGGCACACTATCGACTTCGAGAAACCTGAAGGTGTCGCAGCCGGGGAACGGGTAGTTGGCGGGGCGCTCGAGGGTGACCAGCGCCGCGTTGTCGATTTGCGCAAGCTCTTCGATGAACTTTGGCAGCGCGACCATCTCTTCGGCCATGAGCTCGAGCAGGGCCGGCTCGATGGACCCCGCATTGGTCGCGCTGAGGTACTCGAGGGCGCTCGCCGCGTCGCGCGCAACGCGAAAGCCGCCCCCGGAGCAGATGGAGATCCCGCCCGGCACGGCCATCTTTTCGAGCAGCAGCACTTCGCGGCCCGCATCCGCGGCGCAGATCGCGGCCGTGCCGCCGGCAAAGCCGTAACCGACGACGATGACGTCGGTGCACTCGTCGAAAGCGGGGCTCATGCCGGATTTCAGGCGCGGGCGGGGGCTTTCTCGCCGACTTCAACCACGACACGGCCGATCGTGGTGGCCTCGAAGAACCGGTCCATGGTCTTGTCGAGATTCTCGAAGGGGATCGGGCGCGAGATCTCTGCCAGGTTCCTTGGTTTGAGGTCGGTTGCCATGCGTTCCCAGAGTTCGCGGCGTTTCTTCATCTGCAGCTGCCTGGAAACGTTGATCCCGAGGATGTCGATCGAGCGCAGGATCAGCGGCAGCACGGTCGTGCTGACCTCGGCGCCCACGGCCATGCCGGCCACGGCGAGCTTGCCGAAGGGCTGCATCCTGGCCGAAAGCCGGTCGAAGTAGGCGCCGCCGACGTTGTCCAGCGCGCCGGCAAACAGCGGCGAGGCGAGCGGGGCCTTGTCGCGCAGGAATTCTTCCCGGCCGATGATGCTCTGCGCGCCGATGGAGCGCAGGAACCCTTCCTGCTCGCGCTTGCCCGAGATCGCGATCACCTTGTAGCCGCGCTGGGCGAACATGTTCACCGCGAGGCTCCCGACGCCCCCGGTGGCGCCGGTGATGCCGACCGCGCCCGCCTCGGGCGTAAGGCCGGCGGCCTCCGTGCGGTCCACGGCAAGCGCGGCAGTCAGTCCGGAGGTGCCCAGGCCCATGGCCTCGTAAGGCGTCAGCCCGGCTGGCAGCGGCACGATCCAGTCGCCCGGCACGCGCGCGTACTCGGCGTAGCCGCCATCGTGATCATTGCCTAGCTTGTAGTTGGTCACCACGACCTGGTCGCCCTTGGAAAAGCGCGCATCCGTCGACGATACGACTTCGCCCGAGAGGTCGACCCCGGTGACGCAGGGGCGGTCGGTGCGCACATTCTTGCCGACGCCGCGCGCGGCCATCGCATCCTTGTAGGTGATCGCCGAGAACGCCACCTTGATGACGACCGCGCCCGGATCCAGTTCGTCCAGGGTGAGCTTCTCGAACCGGCAAACCGGCTTGCCTTCGATGGTGTGGACGCGGAACGCCTTGAAAGGGGCCATGGGGTACCTCAGGTCTGGGTGGTTGTTGGTGTTCGCATCGCTTCGGATTTCGGGTCGCAGAAAACGGCGCCTTCGGCCACGAGCCGGTCGATGTCGGCATCCGACAGCGCTGCGGCCTCTTTGAGGAAGGCGCGGGTGTCCTGCCCGATCCGGCGGCCCGCCCAGCGCAGCTTGCCCGGCGTGCCGGAAAGCTTGGGGACCACGCCCGCGAGCGTCACTTGCCCGAGGTCGTCGTCCGGCGTGGGCACGAGCATTTCGCGCGCGCGGTAGTGGGGATCCTCGAAGATATCGGCCATCGTGAAGATCCTGCTCGCGGGCACCTCGCCCTTGTTGAGGATCTCCTCGAGTTCGTCGATGTCATGCGCAAGCGTCCACTCGGTCACCATTGCGTCGATGGTTTCCTGGTTGTGGTAACGGATCTTCTGCTCGGCGAACCGCGGGTCGGTGCCGAGCTCCGGCCGGCCCATGGCAATCGCGAGGCGGCGGAAGACGGCGTCGGCCAACGCGGCGATGTGGATGTGGCTTCCGCAACGCGTGGGGTAGAGGCTGTTGGGCGCGCTGTCGGGCAGGCGCGTCCCGGTGCGCATGCCGATCTTGCCGGTCTTCTCGAAGGCCGGCACGTGATACTCCATGAAGCTGAATGCGGATTCGACAAGCGACGCGTCCACGCACTGGCCGCTCCCGCTTTTCTGGCGCGCGACGACCGCCATCACCGTGCCGAATGCCGCATAGAGGGCGGTGATGTAGTCGGTGAGCGGGATGGCGGCGCGAGAGGGCGGCCGATCGGGGTCGCCGATCATGTGCCGCAGGCCGCTCATGGCTTCGCCGATGACGCCGTAGCCCGGGCGGTCCTTGTAGGGGCCGGTCTGCCCGTAGCCGCTGATGCGCGTCATGATGAGATCGGGCTTGAGCCCCCGGAGCGTCTCGTAGCCCAGTCCCCACTTCTCCAGCGTCCCGGGGCGGAAGTTCTCCACCACGATGTCGAACTTCGGGATGACTGCCTTGATGAGCTCGCGCGCCGCGGGCTTGCGGAAATCGAACGAGGCAATGAGCTTGTTGCGACTGATGCTCGCGCCGTAGAGCGACTTGCCCTCGACGACCTCGCCCATTTGCCGGATCGGATCGCCTTCCACAGCTTCGATCTTGACGACTTCGGCGCCGAAGTCGGCGAGCAGCCGAGCGCAGAACGGGCCGGCGGCGGTCGAGCCGAGCTCGAGCACGCGGTAGTCGGACAGCGGGCCCCGGTCATCCTTTTGCGGGTTCATGCCGGGCAGTCTATAGCTTCGCCACCGGACGGAGGTTTCGCTATGTAGAATAGCGCGAAGACCTTGATTCTCGCAGTGCACAAGGCTCGTAGAATAAGCAATTGCGGATTAGGTTCTGCAATGCAGAATCAACGCGGGAGCTGGTATGTCGAACCTCAGCAAGGCAGGCAGGCGCAAGCCGGGCGAAGCACGCGGGGTCAATCGCAACCACCTGATTGCTTCGGCTGCCGCGACGCTCGAAGCTCTCGAGGCCATCGCGGCCGGGGGAGGCGCAGCAACGCTCACGGGCGTCGTCGAGGCCACGGGCAAGCCCAAGGGCACCGTGCATCGCATGCTGTCCACGCTCGTCAATACCGGTTACCTGGTCCAGGACCGTGAAAACAGCCAGTACAGCCTCACGCTCAAGCTCTGGCGCCTGGGCGCCGTCGTCGTCGGGAGGCTGGACGCGGTCAAGGTCGCCAGGCCGTGGCTCGAGCGCCTCGTTGCGGCCACGGACGAGAGCGTGCACATGTCAGTGCTCGATGTGTCCGGCGGCATCGTGTACGTCTCCAAAGTCGAGAGCCCCAGGTCGATCCGGGTCCAGACGCAGATCGGCCAGGTGAGCCCCGCCTGGTGCACGGCGACCGGGAGAAGCATCCTGGCTTTCAACCCGGCCGCCGCAGCGCGGGTGCTTGCGGGGAAGCTGGAGCCGCGCACGCCGAAAACGGTGACCGATCCGAAGCGCATCCGTGCCGCGCTCCGGGACATTGCCACGGCAGGCTACGCTGTGACGCGCGCAGAGAACCATCCTGAAGTGGGCGGCATCGCCGCGCCGATACGGGACCACGCGGGACTGGTGATCGCATCGATCGGCATCGGCGTACCCGCGTTCCGCATGACCCGCGAGCTCGAACTCCGTTTCGTTCCCCATGTGGTTCGCGCCGCCGCCGGAATCTCCTCCGAACTTGGTTACCACCCGGACGACATCAGGTCGCCCGAGGCGTACGCCTGAACCTCAAAGGGACACGACGAACATGGATCTTTCCCTCAGCGAAGAGCAGCGAATGATGGTCGATGCGGCCCGCCGGCTGGTGGAAAAGCACATCCAGCCGCTGCTGGACGCGAACGACAAGGACCGCGCGCTGCCCAAGCCGGTGATCCTCAAGGTCATGGAGAAGGCCGCCGAACTGGGGTTGACCTCGGCGAGGATCCCCGAGGCAGGCGGCGGCGCCGGGTTGCGCATGCTCGATTACGGCCTCATCGGCGAGCAGATGCCGGCGTGCGTAGCGCTGATCGTCCAGCCGCACGAAGCAACGACGGCGCGCGTGTACTTCGGCTGCAACGAAGAGCAAAAGGAGCGCTACCTCGGCGACCTGATGGGCGGACGCAAGATCGCCTGCACCGCAAGCACCGAGCCCGACGTTGGCTCCGACCCGCGCGGCGTCAAGACGACGGTCGCCGAAGAGGGCGACCACCTGGTGCTTAATGGGCGCAAGCAGTGGATCTCGAACTCCACCGTGTGCGACCTGATGAACGTGACCTGCCGCAAGGTGAACGCCGATGGCACGACGAGCCTTGCGAGAGTGCTGGTGGATCCGCTCGAATCGCCCTTCGAGGCAAACGAAGTGCGCATGCACGGCCTGCGCCAGGCGCCTCTCGGTGAGGTGCTGTTTGACGGTTGCCGGGTCCCGAAGCGCAACCTGTGCCCCGAAACGGGCGATACCGCGCGCCTGCTGACGCTGACGTGGCTTGCGAACCGGCCGCTGGTCGGGTTGCTCGCGGTCAACATGGGCCAGAAGGCGCTCGACGCGGCCCGCGCCTATGCGGGCGTGCGCAAGCAGTTCGGCCGGTATATCGGCGGGTTCCAGCTCATCCAGGCCGACCTCGCGGAAATCGAGACGGCCGTCGTCTCCAGCCGCTTGCTCTGCTACAACGCGCTCGCGGCGCTCGATCGCGGTGAACGCGCCAACGGCTTGTCGGCCATGGCCAAGCGCTATGCGGTGGACGCCTGCGACAAGGCGATCGCGCTCGCAATGCGCATCCACGGCGCAATGGGCCTGAGCCGCGAGCTCGGGCTCGAAGAGCTGGCGCGCGACGTGAGGACGCTGACGATCCCGGATGGGACGCCCGGGATCCTGACCCTGATCCAGGGGCGCGAGCTGACCGGCATCGACCCCTTCCGATAAAGGAGAGAACAATGACAGTCGAATACATGCGGGCCATCACCGAGCGGTACCAGAGCCTCGGCTACACGCCGTATCGCTGGTACACCGCCGAGGCGCCCCCGGCATGGACGCCGCTCGCAAAGCGGTTGTCCGAATGCCGCGTGGGCGTGCTCTCGAGCGCGGGCGCGTATGCACTCGGGCAGGTGGCGTATCACTACAAGGACGACGCGTCGATCCGCCGGATCCCGGCTTCCACGCCCGAGGGCAACCTGCGCTTCTCGCACGTCACCGAGAACTACCTCGTCGATGCGCGGCACGATCCCGGCTGCGTGCTCCCGCTGCGGGCAATGCAAACGCTTGCGGCGGAGGGATTCATCGGCGAAGTTGCCGGGGATGCCTTCTCCTGCATGGGCGGCATCTACTCCCAGCGCCGCGTTCGCGAGGCGCTCGCGCCCGCGCTGCTCGAAGCCTTCAAGGCGCAAAAGGTCGACGCAGCGCTCCTTGTCGCGTTATGACCCGTCTGTCACCAGACCGTGTGTCTGGTCGCGCGGCACCTCGAAGCCAACGGCATCCCGACTTTGTGCCTGGGAAGCGCGCTGGATATCCTCGCTGCCGGCCGGCCGCCGCGGGCGGCGTTTCTCGACTATCCGCTCGGGCACAGCGCGGGCAAGCCCCGGGACCAGGCCGACCAGCTCGATGTGCTGCGCCGTGCGCTGGGCTTTCTCGAATCGGCCGGCGAGCCCGGCGCAATCGTGAGCCTGCCGAATCGATGGAATGAAACGGGCGACTGGCGGGCGGAGGCCGCGCGAACAAAAGGCGGCGACACACGCCAGCCGCGCGACGAGACGCCGAGGTTCCAGCATGCGGACGATCGTGAAAAGGCGCTGCAGAGCGGTGCGCTGAAAGCCTAGTCGGAAACGAAGGTGGATTCCATCGCCGGCGGCTGTGGAACGTCGGCCATGACTAAGTGATCAGGCCGATGCGGCGGTTCGTTGCGCCGGTCTGACCTTGATCCGTTTTTCGCGTTCGGCATGCCACAAGTCGTACTGGGCCTGTTGCGGCGCGATCTCGTTACAGGCGACAAGGACTTGTTGGCGATGGCCGGGCGTTACCCCGTAGTGACGCCCGCGAAGTTCTGGGAGATGCACGCAAGGCTTTGATCGCACAGGGTGGTTCGCCGCTGAACTCGCCCTCCGGCAGGTTATGGCATATTATGCCAATCCTCAACCGTAGAAACCAAAGGGTGCCCAATGCCGACGCGTAACGTCGTCCTGACGGACTTCCAAACCGACCTGGTCGAACGGCTCGTCGCCTCCGGGCGCTACCAGAATGCCAGCGAAGTGCTGCGCGAAGGCCTTCGCCTGGTCGAGAGCAGGGAGGCCGAGGAGAAAGCGCGCCTGAAGGCGCTGCGCGAAGCCGCCCGCATCGGAATTGCCGACATCGACGCGGGAAGCTACAGAAGCTTCGAGTCGCCTGCAGACCTGCGCGATCACCTGTCTTCGCTTGCCGAGCACGCAATCGGCCGGAAAGTGCCTGTCGTACGATCGAAGTGACGCCGGAAATGCGACCGTGGCTGGTTCGCCTCACGGCGGCCGCGGAGGCAGATTTCGAAGGCATTCTGCGTTGGACGTCGGAGCAGTTCGGACCGGCGCAGGCGCGCGTCTATGCCGGCACGCTCTCGGCAGCATTGCAGTCGCTGGCAGAAGGCCCGAAAACCATTGGCGCAAAATCACGTGACGACATTGCGAAGGGGGTGTTCATGCTGCATGTGGCGCGCAAAGGGCGCAAAGGGCGCCATTTCATCCTGTTCCGGATCGGCAATGACAAAGGCCGGAAAGCGATCGAGGTTCTGCGGCTGCTCCACGATGCCATGGACCTCGTGCGTCATCTTACTCCGAACGACAAAGCCGGTTGACGTCGGTCCTTAGGCGCCGAGCGCGGAAATCCGCCCCGAAGAGATGCAGGAGCCTGGCACCTGCGAACTCGCCCGCACTGCCTACTGGAACGTCCCTTCCATCGCCTCGGCCGCTTTTCTCAGCAGCGGCAAATACTCCAACGCCCGCTCCAGCGGCATCCGCGATACGGGTGCATGCACCGCCACCGCCGCGCAAGGTTTCCCTCCCGGACTGCGGGTAGGCACCGCCACGCATACGAGACCGGCATGGAACTCCTCGTTGTCCGTCGCGTGCTTCGCCTTGCGGATTCGCGCGAGCTCCGCCTCGAGCGACTTGCGATCCGTAATCGTCGAGTTCGTGTATCTCTGATACG
>Ga0163152_10005212_pt1 | contig 15439 bp, 9 predicted proteins | sample OliLakLV19MP8IB2_FD_148635 | JGI IMG/M metagenome (GOLD analysis project Ga0163152, IMG submission 148635) | Freshwater microbial mat bacterial communities from Lake Vanda, McMurdo Dry Valleys, Antarctica - Oligotrophic Lake LV.19.MP8.IB-2 | ecosystem: Environmental > Aquatic > Freshwater > Lake... | reverse complement strand
TCTCGATCCTCCAAGCCGGGAAATCGTAAGCGAGAATGCGCGCGCCGTTCAGCCAGAACTCCAGCGGGCGCGGGTCGAGCGTTCCCACCAGCCGCAACAGCGCTTCGCTTCCCGGCAAATCGCGCCGCTCCCACAACACATACATGCGGAGCCAGGTCACATCCGCGACCAGCGCCCGGAAACCGCCGAGCAACGCCAGGGTGACACCTTGACCAAGACCAGCCGTCGATGACTCGAGTCGCAAAGCCGGTTGACGCGCTTGCATGGCGGACCAGACGGGACGAGCCAAGGTCGCATCAAGCGCGGCACCCGCGGCGCCGAGCCCGAGCAGCCCAACCAGTAGCCGCAGCAGGTTCTTCGGATTCGGCACTGCGGATACACGGATCCCCGTGTCTCCGGCGTGGACGCCACCGTGGCGGAGGAACGCCGCGGCCTCAGCGGACGGTCGCGCCTCGCTTGTGGGTGATTCCAACGCCCCCGATCCGATCCGAAAGATACGACGCCACGGCATGGGGAAGCCTCAAATCTCGCGTGCCCGGAAACTGAATACAGCCAGGGCGCATCCCGCCGCGATGTAACCCATGCCGTACAGACCCACGCGAAACACGTCTGCCCACGCGGGCGCATCCGCCGGCGCCAGGCTGTCGGCGAGAGCGAAGAGCTGGAAATTCGGAAACACGCCGGCCAGGGCGGCGGCGAAGATCCGGCCGGGCCACGTGCCGCCATGCAGGTACGCCTCCTGCGCGAGGTATTGCAGGTGACAGATCACGAGGATGAGAAAGCCCGTAATGACCGTGAAGAGCTGGGTCCGGGCAAAGGTCGCAACGAGAAGCGTGAATGCCGACAGCACCGCAAGTTTGAGCCATTGAAACGCGCCCGCGAGCGCGACGTTGCGGTAATCAATGGTGCGGCCATGCGGGAACGCATCACGGAACTGCTGGATGAGTTCGCCTTCGCGCCACCACAGGACCGCCATCAGCAGCACCGTGAGCGATCCGCAAAATAGGCCGATCAACCCGAGAACACCGAGCAGTTTGCCAACCACGAATTCACTGCGGCGGACGGGCTTGGCCAGCAGGGTGAGCGCGGTCCGGTGTTCGATCTCGCTGAAGAATAACTGGGCAGTCGCCACAATGGTGAGCGCCGACCCGAAGAACGCCATCGCCCCAAACCCACAGTCGGCGAGGAACTTCAATTCCGGGGCTCCAAAATTAAAATCGCGAAACCAACGCGCCCCGAAAACGAGGGCGAGGGCCAGCAGCAGAAGAAAGAAAAAGAGTTTCTGGCGAGCGGCCTCCCGCATCGTGTTCTGCGCAATGAACAGCGTCCGCGCGGCCGAGAAGGGAACGATGGTCATGGTGAAGCGTTCACGGACGTGGCGAACCGCTCCCGCCGACCCGCTCCAGAAAGATCCGATCGAGGCGGGTTCGCGGTGCCGGAAGCGAATTCAACGTCCGCCCGCGGGCCGCCAGCCACACCCGCAATTCGGCGAGTTCGGCCGGCGGGAGCGTTTCCACGACGAGCGCCTCTTCGTCGCCATTCGCAACGAGATCGGCCACCGCGCCCTCGATCAGGAGACGTCCGTGATCGAGAATCGCCACCCGATCGCAGATGTCCTCCATCTGGCTCAACAGATGAGAAGTGATGAGCACCGTTTTCCCCTGGGACTTCAGCTTCAGGAGCAACGCGGTGATGGCGGCGGTGCCGAGCGGATCGACTCCGGCGGTGGGCTCATCAAGGATCACCAACCGGGGATCATGGACGATTGCCTGCGCGAGCCCGACCCGTTGCAGCATACCTTTAGAGTACGTGCCAACCCGGCGATCGGCGGCAGCGGCAAGTCCAACCGTGTCTAAAACCGCTTCGACTCGTCCCTCCAAGATCGGCCCCCCCAGTCTGCATAGCCGGCCGTAAAAACGCACCAATTCCCGGCCACTCAGGTGCCGGTAGAAATCCGGCGATTCCGGCAGGTAGCCGACGTCGCGTCGTGCGGCGACCTGATCGCTCGGCAGCCCAAAGATGCGGCACTCGCCGGCGTCCGGTTTCAGCAGACCGAGGAGCATCTTGATCGTCGTGCTCTTTCCCGACCCGTTGGGGCCCAGCAGTCCGAAAATCTGCCCTGGAGCGATCGAAAGGGAAAGCTGATCGATGGCGCGGAGCCTCAGCCCGCGAAGTCCCACGGAGAAGTCCTTCACCAGACCTCTGATTTCCACGGCCGGACCACCACCGGAAGGGACTGCGGCTTGGATTGCGGGCAACATGGTCTACTTGATCGTAAAGCCACTGAACTGCGGTGGGCGTTTACGGCCGCTGCGCTCCACCTTGCGAATGAAGCCGTGCATGCGCTCCTGCACGGCGGCGAGGAAATCCTCCACCACCCGCGGAGCACCCTCAACTTCCAGCTGCACCCGATTGTCCGCCAGATTGCTGACAAAACCGGCAACCTCAAACTCGAGCGCCACTTGCAGCACCGAGTACCGGAATCCCACGCCTTGGACATGCCCGGTGAAGAAGATACTTTCGTGATGCACCTCAGCCATGGTGAAGACCTCGGAGTGTTGGTTTCCTGGAAGGAGATTAGCAACCGGTTTTGTGCGTCCGGTTCATGAACCCTGCAGCACATTGGTTTGCAGAAGGTTAGGCGAAGAACAATGGTTCTTCGCACCTTTCAGTGGATCAACGCGAGGCTTAGTAATCCTCTGGATCCGTGCTCATCGGTGTAATCTGTGATTAAAAGAAACTGCTGAATTTAGGTTCATTCTTCTGTACTCACCGGAGACAGCGAGGAACCAGAACAATCCGCACCCAACCCGCCTTGGTCCCGTTCCTTGAGGAGGATAATAAAAGGTCAGGCTTTCGAGGCGGAGCCGCCGGCAGCAAGCTGAAATCACCGTGGCACAGGTCTTTATCGTTCATCCGGTCATCACGAGGTAAGCCCTCAACCGCCCCAATGTACGGGTGTCAGGCCATTCCAACCGGGTTTTTATTTGCGTTTCGGGTCCGCGCATTTTCAGTTGCCGTCAAGCGATGAGCAACTTCGATTCCGACGGCGGCTCAGATAATCAGTGGGATGATCGCGGCGATCTGGCGTGGAATGAGTTCGATTGGGAACGTTATTTACGCGAGCAGGACAGTGCTGTCCAAAGATACCTGCGCTTCTACGAAGAGTGCAAAGGCAGTCCCGATCGGATCGATCAGGTTGCCGAGAAAATGCATTGGGACGAAGACGACTGGATGGAGGACGCCGATGGCGATGCGTCCTCGGATGAAGAGTCGGACGAGGATTCCACGGGCAACGATGAAGATGACGTCTACACGTTGCACAAGAACCCGATTTTCATCGCGACCAAGGCGATCTACGTGGGGTTGAATCTTTCCTGGCAAACGCTCGCGGTGGATCCGACCAAGGTCCCGCAGGCGATCGCCGTCAACGTGCTGGCGTCGCTGAATCGAGGCGAGGAGCACTCTGTGCAAGCGATCCATGCCCTCGATTTTGGCGATTACGCGATGGCTGTGAGCCTCTTCAAGCGGGCCTTGAGCGCGTTGAATGGCACCCTTACGCTGCTCAACGACGAAACGATTGCGAAGTTCAAACCCATCCTCGCCTGGCGCCAGGACGCGGTGTCGGGCCTCTTTGACCTCCGCGAAATCTGGCTGCGAGTGATGTCGGAGTGCCGCGAGGAACTCGAGCGGCCGATGGACGAGGAAAGCTAAGCGACGGTGCTCCGGTTAGTCTGAAAGGTGACACAGACATTCCTGTCTGTTTCGCTGGGCTGGGATGACTTCCGATGATCCGGAATTACAGACAGGAATGTCTGTTTCACTTCAGGCACCCGCAACCCTCGATCAGACCTTGAGGGCGATCGCCATGTCCTTCGCGAAGTACGTCAGAATCATGTCGGCCCCGGCGCGTTTGATGGCAAGCAGAGACTCATGTCGACACCGGGCGAGATCGAGCCAGCCGAGTCGCGCGGCGGCTTGGATCTGCGCATACTCTCCGGAGATCTGATACGCCGCCACGGGTTTATGCGTGGCCTCCCGGATGTCGCGAATGATGTCCAAGTACATGCCCGCGGGTTTCACCATGATGATATCCGCGCCCTCCGACTCATCGAGCAAGGCCTCGGCAATCGCTTCCCGACGATTGGCGGGATTGATCTGGTAAGTGGCCTTGCTCAGGAGCCGCGTTCCCGCCGCTTGCGCACTGCCCACCGCATCGCGAAACGGACCGTAATAGGCGGAGTTGTACTTCGCCGAGTACGCGATGATGCCGGTGCCAGTATACCCCGCGGCATCCAAGGCCTGGCGAATCGCGCCCACGCGGCCGTCCATCATATCGCTCGGGGCGACGAGATCGACCCCGGCTCGCGCCTGGAGCACCGCCATTTTCGCCAGAATGCCGACGGTCCGGTCGTTTTCCACGTCGTCGCCTTGGGCGTTTAAAACGCCATCATGCCCGTGCGACGTGTACGGATCGAGCGCCACATCGGTCAGAATCGTAAGTTGCGGCACGGCTTGCTTGACGGCCCGGACCGCCCGCAAAACCAAGGAATCCGCGTCGAGCGCGAGCGTGCCCTCATGGTCTTTCAACGCTGGATCCAGCTTGGGAAACAACGCCACCGCCGGCACGCCGGCCTTATGCAGGGAACGGCACTCCTTCACCAGATCAGTGAGGTTCAGACGAAACACGCCCGGCATCGACTTGATCTCGTCTGGCTCGCCTTTGCCTTCGACCACGAAGAGCGGGGCGATGAAATCGGCCGGCCGCAGCACGGTTTCCTCGACCATCGCGCGCAGACTGGCGGTGCGACGTAGGCGACGGGGACGTTGGGTAAGATCCAGCTTGAAATGCTCGCTCATGGAAGAAGGAGCTCAGTCGTTAGCCCTAAAAGCGCGGTTATTCACGCCAAACCTCGAAAAAAAACATGGAAAGGGCTCCGGTTATTGACGCCAATAGCTAAAACTCAGCGGTTTCACCTTTCCGATTCATGGCCCTCCGACTCTTCGACTCGCTTTCCCGCGAGCGGCGCGAACTCACACCCTCCCATCCCGATGGGGTGTTTCGTTTCTATAATTGCGGCCCGACCGTGTACGCCCCCGCGCACATCGGCAACTTCCGTACCTTTGTGGTGAACGACGTGATTCGACGCCTGCTCGAACGGGAGTTCGGCGCGGAAAAGGTGAAACACGTGCGCAACCTCACTGACGTCGACGACAAGACGATCCGGCGCGCCCGCGAGGAGCATCGCCTCCTTGCCGACGTCACCAAGCAGTGGACGGAAAAGTTTCACGCCGACTGTGCCGCGCTCAACTGCCTGCCTCCGCACGAGGAACCTCGCGCCACCGATCCGCGATTCCTGCGCGAACAGGTGAACATGATCGAGGTGCTGATGGAGAAAGGGAACGCCTATCGCTCCGCGGATGGCTCCGTGTATTTCAAAGTGTCGTCCTTCGACAACTATGGCCGGCTCTCCCGCGTGAAAGAACGCGAGTTGCAGCCTGGCAATGCCTTGAAGGCCGCCGCTTCCGATTCCGACGAAAAAGAAGACGGCAGCGACTTCGCGCTCTGGAAGGCGTGGAAACCGGATGACGGTGACACTAAATGGTCCGGTCCCAAAGGTGCCGCCGAGGGGCGTCCGGGCTGGCACATCGAGTGCAGCGCGATGAGCAAAGCCATTTTGGGCGATACCATCGATCTGCACACCGGCGGCGTCGATCTGCTGTTTCCGCATCACGAGAACGAGATCGCCCAGAGCGAGTGCTGCAACGGGACGCCGTTGGCCAGGCATTGGTATCACAGCGAACACCTCCTCGTGGACGGCAGGAAGATGAGCAAATCGCTCGGCAATTTGTACACGCTGGACGACCTGATCGCGAAGGGCTTTTCACCCATGGCGGTGCGTTACACGCTGCTCATGGGGCACCCGCGGAAGCAGTTGAATTTCACGTTGGAGTCGCTGCATGCGGCGGAGAGTGCGCTCACCACCCTGCTAAATTTCCGCGCTTCATTGTCCCCCACCGGTGGCGATCCGCAGGCCTTTGCCCCGGTGATGGCGGCCCTCCGTGACGACCTGAACACCGCGGCGGCATTAGGAGCGCTCTTCACAATCGTAAACCGAGGCGCGGGAAATGTCTCCCTGAGTGCGTTCGACGAAGTCATGGGCGCGTTCGGGCTGAAACTCGAGGCACCCGCCGTGGCCAAAGTCGCCGTTCCAGCTGAGGTCACCGCCCTCGCCGACAAGCGCTGGGCCGCCAAGCAAGCCAAGGACTTCGCCACCGCCGACGCGCTCCGCAAGGAACTCACGGCCACCGGCTGGTCGATGCTCGATCGCAAAGACGGCTATTCCCTCGAGCCGGCAAAGAAGTAGTTCAGGCCGCCTCGCCTTTTTTCCGCAACGGACGAATCTGCACGATATGAGCCGGATTGATCGCCAGCGAAAACTCCGCTCCCTCATCCGGGAAGATGATCAAATCCTTGGTCTTCGGATGCACGGTGGCGTGGTCCGGATGCTCGATCACGTGTTTATCGCCACTCGAAAGCGTGATTTCCACCGGGAAATGTTTCGCTGAACCCAGGAGCCGCTCGACGGATCGCATGCCACGCATCCTACTCATTCCTTTTTCCCCTTCAAGTCCTGCGAATACCCAAATTTTGATTCTTTTCCGACCATGCCGATGACTCCGCTCGAAGAACTCCGCCACTCCTGCTCGCACGTGCTGGCGACCGCCATCCTGCGCATCTTTCCCGATGCCAAACTCGACATCGGTCCTCCCACCGACACCGGCTTCTATTACGACGTTGATCTCGAGCACAAATTCACGCTCGACGACCTGGTGAAGCTCGAGGCGGAGATGAAGAAGATCGCTGAAGAGAACCTGCCATTCCTGCGCAAGGAAGTCTCCCGCGAGGAAGCCATCCAGATTCTGACCGAGCGCGGACAGGAACGCTATAAACTCGGCCGGCTCGGGGATATTCCCGCCGACGAAAAGATTTCGTTCTATCAAAACGGCGAGTTTATCGATCTCTGCGCGGGTACGCACGTCCGTTATACGTCGAAGCTGAAGGCCTTCAAACTGCTCTCCATTGCCGGCGCGTATCATCGCGGCGACGAGAAGAACAAGCAGCTTCAACGCATCTACGGCACGGCCTTCGCCTCGAAGGATGAACTCGCCAATTACCTGACGCAAATCGAGCAGGCCAAGCTCCGCGATCATCGGAAGCTCGGACGCGAACTGAAGCTCTTCCACATCGACGAAGACGTTGGCCAGGGCCTGATCCTCTGGACGCCCAACGGCTCCGTGATCCGGCAGGAGTTGCAGACGTTCATCAGCGAAGAGTTGCGCAAGCAGGGCTACTCGCAGGTGTTCACGCCGCACATTGGCAAGCTTGAGCTGTATAAAACCTCGGGGCATTTCCCTTACTATAAAGAGTCCCAGTTCGCGCCCGTGATCGAGAACGACTCGCTTACCCGCGTGCTCGCCGAGAATAGTCCCTGCGGCGATGTCTTCGCGCGACTCGAAGCGGTTTCCGCGAACCTCCGCGATCAGATTAACAGCCGCACCGGTCGGGAAACGATCACCGCCGATCGCGTGCTGCCCAACGAACAGTTGCTCGACGGCTTCATGCTGAAGCCGATGAACTGCCCGCATCACATCAAGATCTTCGCCTCGCAGCCTCACTCCTATCGCGATCTGCCCGTGCGGCTCGCGGAGTTCGGAACGGTTTATCGCTGGGAGCAATCCGGCGAGCTGAACGGCATGACCCGCGTCCGCGGATTCACGCAGGACGACGCCCATTTATTCTGCACCGAAGAGCAGGTCGCCGCCGAAGTGCTCGGGTGCCTTTCGTTGGTGAAGATTGTGCTCACCACCCTCGGCATGCAGGATTACCGCGTGCGCGTCGGATTGCGGGATCCGGATTCGAACAAATACACGGGCGACGCCGCCAACTGGGACAAGGCCGAACACGCCTGTCGCGAAGCCGCCAAGACGCTCGACGTACCGTTCACGGAAGAGCCTGGTGAAGCGGCGTTCTATGGACCGAAGATCGATTTCGTGATCAAGGACGTGATCGGGCGCGAGTGGCAGCTTGGCACCGTGCAGGTGGACTATAATCTCCCGATCCGGTTCGACCTGTCCTATATTGGGCCGGATAATCAGGCTCATCGTCCGGTGATGATTCACCGCGCGCCATTCGGCTCGATGGAACGATTCTGCGGGGTGTTAATCGAACACTTCGCGGGCGATTTCCCCGCCTGGCTCGCACCCGAGCAAGTGCGCATCGTGCCGATCAGCGACAAGACGATCGATTACGCGCAGACCGTTCTGACCATGCTCAAAGCCGAAGGTCTGCGCGCGACGCTCGATGGTCACAGCGATAAACTCGGGGCGAAGATCCGGCGCGCGGAGCTCGACAAGGTGCCTTATACACTCGTCATCGGCCAGAAGGAGGCGGAAGCAAACAGCGTCTCAGTTCGTTCCCGCGCCCGCGGTGATGAAGGCGTGATGACCGCGGAAGCCTATGTCGCGAAACTGCAGGACGAGGTCAGTTCGCGCGCGTTACCAAACAAGAAGACGGCGGTTCCGATTGCGTAAATAGTCGCCAGCTCTGGCGGCGCAAGGTGCCGCTGAAGCAGGGCTTTTTACAGCCGCGCGGTCGATTGGAGGCGGGGGCTGCGTCTCGATTACGCGGATACAGCGGAGATCATTCCGCGAACCGAAGGACGCGATCCGGAAGGCCTGCGCTACGCCGCTGAAGCGACGGGCCGTGTCCGTGTTTCCTCGAGCGCTTTGCGCAGATCCGCGGCCCGGACGGGCTTGGTCAGGAAGTCTTCCATTCCCGCCGAAAGACAAAGTTCGCGATCCGCCGTGGAGGCGTTCGCCGTCATGGCCACAATGCGCGGCCGGGCCCCGGCGGGCCAACGTGAGCAGATCTCCCGGGTGGCCTGCACCCCGTCCATCTCCGGCATCTGGACGTCCATCAGAATCAAGTCATAGGTCTGGCGCTCAACCGCCTGCAACGCCTCGAAGCCATTCGACGCGACGTCTGCCCGATACCCAAGCCGTTGTAACATCAGGGTCGCAACGCGTTGGTTCACTGAGTTGTCTTCCGCCAGCAAGATCGCGAGCGGATGTTCCGTCGCAAGCAATGCCGCCGTTGCAGGAGAAGCCGGACGCAGGCTGCGTTTCCCGTGCAGCACCTCGAGAAACAGATCGTACAGCGCTCCAGACTTGACGGGCTTACTCAGGACGCCGGCAATCCCAAGTTCATCAGGAACACGGGGCTGTCCGGGCCAGGTCAGCAATGCAATCGGCAGCTGTGCCGCTGAACGCTGTTTCCGGATGGTCCAGATCAACTCAAGACTGGACGTTCCCGACATATCCAGATCCATCAGCACCATATCAAATCCCGGATCCTGCGCCAATAGGGCGAGAGCGTCAGAACTGGATTTCACGGGGCGGGGCACCAAACCCCAGCCGACACATTGTTGGCACAACGCGCGGCTGAGAGCGGCATTGGGTTCGACGATCAGCACCCGGCGGCCGGTGAGGACACTGGACTGTACCGCCGGTGGAGTCTTCACTACGCTGCTGGTGTCGAGGCCAACCACCACATCAAAGTAGAACGTACTTCCCCGGCCGATACTACTCTCGGCCCAAATCCGACCGCCCATCAGCTCAACCAGACGTTTGCAGATCGCCAACCCAAGGCCTGTGCCCCCAAACTGACGCGTGGTCGAGGCATCGACCTGACTGAAAGTCTTGAATAGACGGTCCATCCGATCGGAGGGAATTCCGATGCCGGAGTCATGGACCCCAAAGCGCAGTCGCACCGAGCCACTGGCATTCGCCACCACTCCGACGGAGAGGAAAACCTCGCCACTGGTCGTAAACTTCACCGCGTTACTCACGAGATTCACCAAGACTTGCCGCAAACGTGTATCGTCACCGCTGATCTTTTCAGGGACTCCGGCCTCGATCGAGCAGACCAGGTCGATCTTCTTCTCGGCGGCGCGGGCCGCGAGCACATCCAAGGCAGACTCCACGCAGTCGCGGAGGTCAAACGGCCGCACTTCCAGATCAAGGCGCCCGGATTCGATCTTCGAGTAATCGAGAATATCATTGATCAACCCCAGCAAACCGTCGCCGCTGGATCGGATCGTCTCCGCAAACTCGCGCTGGTCCTTACCGAGCTCCGTGCCCAGGAGCAGTCCGCTCATCCCGATCACCGCGTTTAACGGCGTCCGGATTTCGTGGCTCATATTGGCCAGGAATTCTGATTTCGCGACCGTCGCGGCCGCCGCTTCCTCCGCCAGACGGTTCGCGCGTTGCAGCGCCAGTTCCAGCTGATGATTGAGCCGCTCCGCCTCGTCGCGGGCCCGGACAATATCGGCCTGCGCCTGACGTTCCGCGGTCACATCCCAATTCACTCCCACCATCCGGACGGCGTGCCCCGCGGCATTGCGTTGCACATGCGAGCACGCCCGAATTTCCCGCTCGCTGCCGTCGTTCCGAATGATGCGGAACGAGGTATTAAAGGGCCGCTTGCCATCCGCGGAATCACGATGCTCCTGCAACACGCGCTCGGCATCGTCCGGATGCAGGCGATCATGCCAGGCCCCGAACGAACCATCAAAAGCCGAAGCTTCGACATCATACAAAACGTGCATGCGCTTGTCCCACACCAGACGATTCTGGACCAGATCATGATCCCAAATTCCCACCTGAGCCGCTTCGGTGGCGAGTTGGAGTCGTTCGGTGAGCGACTGAAAACGCAGCTCGATGGTTTTACGTTCCGTGATATCAAGCGAGCGGCCGACGAGACGGATGACTTCACCTTCTGAATCACGAACCTGCGCCAGACGAGTATGCCACCACAGCAACCGGCCCCGAATGAAAAACGGTTCTTCGTACTCGATCGGGCCCGACGCTTCGATGCCGCGACGAAAGCTCGCCCGCATACATTCAGCCATTTCCACGGGAATGAGCGGGACGAGATCACGTGGGCCCCGACCGCGGATATCCGCCAAGGGAATCCCTGTGAGCCGCTCGTAGGCAGAATTGACCTCCACGAAGCGGAAGTCGCCGCCCCGGGTGACGTCCACGACAAACACTCCCAGATCGACCGCCGAGAACACACTCTGCAACAGCACGCGGCTCTCTTCGTGGGCGTGCTCGGCCCGCTTGCGTTCGCTGACATCCGTAATGAACCCGTGCCAAAGCACGGAGCCGTCGCTCTGACGCTCCGGCAACGCCGTACCCCAAAGCCAGTGCACCGTGCCATTCGGCAGCCGGGACCGATACTCGCACTGCCACCGCTCCAAGGTTCGCGCCGAAACATCGAGCGACACCATCACCCGCTCCAGATCCTCCGGATAAATCAGCTGCCAGATCGGACTGGAATCGTGCGCGACCGTTTCCGGATCCATTCGAAACATCTGACGAATCCCTTCACTCGCGAACGGAAAACACCGGGTTCCATCCGGCCGCTGTTTGAATTGAAAAACCATTCCGGGGACCTGCGACGCGATCTTACTCAGCCGGGTGTCAAACTCGCGGCGCCGTTCCTCGGCCAGGCGTTGCTCCGTGACATCGCTCGCGAGGGCCAGAAATCCGGTGATGCGTCCACGGCGATCGCGCATTGCGGTGACGGAGAGCCGAACCGGCACCCGGCCACCATCCGCCCGAAGGCAGGTCCAATCCCGCTCGTCCGGTTGTTCAGAATTACCGGCCTTGACCGTCAGAGCCTCGAAGTCCGACTTCACGGAACGACCGAGCTCGATGGTCAGATCACCAGCCCGATCTTGTAACTCAAAAGGGTCATGGAAGTGGTCCAAGGTGACTTTGCCCACGACATCGATCGCCTTGTAGCCAAGAAGATTTTCCGCGCCGCGACTGAAGCTCTCCACCCGACCGTTGGCATCCGTGGAAATGATACTGTGGGCCGCGTGCCCCAGCACCCCGAGGTTGACCTGCTGCTGACGTTGTCGCTGTCCGCGCAACCAGAAAACAATGCTCATCGAGACCAAGAGGCTCAAGGTCAGCGCGATAAACGCGCCCACGAGAGCTCCATTGCCGCCAGGAAGCTCTGGCGAGAGTTGCTCGACGAGGGCATGCAAACCCCAGCCTGCGCCCACCAGCACAGTGCCGGGGGCAACAAGAATCCAAGCGTGGTTGGTTGATCGAGAGTGTGGCATCAGCCAAGGAGCGCCTGAGCGCCCCGTACCTTATCGGCACGGATCAAATCCGAGTTGAGCGCCAATGCCGATCGGTTCTCCCCTCGGAATCCCCTTCCTCGAAGCTACGTGTCATCGATAAACCTGGGGTCAACCCCGCCAGCGCCGAAGGATGGGACGAAGGTCGGTGGATCGTGCCAATTCAGGCACCCGATGAACCGCAGCTTAAGACGCTCCTGCGCAGGTCGCTGACGAAGATATTCCCTTTGGTATAACCTTTCCGAAAATGTCATTGCGATTGCGCTACCCCCACCCGGCACGTAGCCGTTGCAGCGATCCACGTTAATGCCTTCTGAATCAAATCTTCGCAGAGCCTCCGGATGGATTGGTTTCGCCGTGGGCGCGTTCGGGCTGGTGACGCTTACCGGCGCGGTGAGCCGGTGGAATCCGATTGAGGGCGGAGATACCGCCACGCTCAATCCGAACGTCGCTCTCGTGGTGATGCTCTCCGGAATCTCTCTCTGGCTGCAGTCGGCGAAATTTCGGCTGACCGGCATCGTCTTCGCGGCGACCGTGCTGGCAATCACGTTAACGCTGGTTTTCCAAAGGGTGTTCGGCCTCGATCTTGGCCTCGATCAATTCGGTCGGATGTCCCTGAGCGTGTCCCTGGCGTGGACCACGGCGGCGCTTGCCCTGCTCGCATTGTCTCAAACCCGGGGCCGGCTCCGCTGGCCGCTCTCCACCTGGTGGTCGAATCTCGTGATCGCCATCGGAATGGCCGGGCTCCTCGCTCAGGTCCTCGCCACCGAAGCTGCATTTACCCGACCGCTCCGACTCGCCTATCTCAGTTCAATCGCGCTCGTTTTGATCGGGATAGGGATGCTGCTCGCCCGTCCCGACGACAAGAACGTCCGTCTGCTTTTCGAAACCACCACGGCCGGCATGCACGCGCGGCGTCTATTCTTCGGCGTCGCGATCGTACCGCTCGTCCTGAGTGCGTTGCTGGCTTGGGCACTCAGTCAAGAGTTGCTCGCCGTCAGCGACGGATTGCTGCTCCTGATCATCGGCTTGATCATCTGCGGCTTTGCGATCGCCCAATTTTCAATTGCCGCGGCTGCTGGTCTAAATGACGACCGTGAAGATGCCGAGCAGGCGCGACTGCTTCTCACCCGGCGGCTGCAAGAACAAGCCGACGACCTGCAAAAAACGGTGACCCTTCGTACACAGGAGTTGCAGGAGACCAATGCCCGTCTTCAAACCGTGGCGGACTCGAATGCGCTCCTCGCCATGGTGGCCCAACATACCATCAACGGCGTCGTCATTACCGACGCCGATGGTCGCGTTGAGTGGGTCAACGAGGCGTTCACTCGACTGACTGGTTTCAGCCTCGATGAAGCACGCGGTCAAAAGCCCGGCCAATTCCTCCAAGGCCCCGGCACCGATCCGGAAACGGTGGCAAAGATGCGGGACGCCGAACGCAATGGCACCTCCTTTCATGTCGAGGTTCTCAATTTTACCAAGGACCGCAAGCCGTTCTGGCAGTTGGTCGACATGCAGCCGGTACGCGATCGCGACGGCCGCTTGCTTAACTATATCGCGAATCAAACAGACATCACCAGCCAGCGGGCTGACAAACTCCGGCTGGAGCATTTAAATTCCCGGCTGGAACTTGCGACGCAAGCCGCCGAGCTCGGCATCTGGGAATGGGACGCCGCCACGGAACAGACCATCTGGGATGATCGCACCCTCGAAATCCATGGTCTGCGCCGTGAGGAGTACAAAGGGACCGACGAAGACTGGGCCCAACACGTACATCCGCAAGATCGCGTCCCAGCCATGTCCAAACGCAGCGAAACGATCGCCGCGGGCAGAGATCGTTTTGAACACGAGTTTCGGATCATCCGCGCCAACGACGGAGCGGAACGGATTGTGGAAGTTCGGGCGGTGGTGCAACGCGATCCGCAGGGACACCTCGTTCGGATCACCGGAACTGAACGTGACGTTACCGCCAAGCGCGAAGCCACGCACCAGGCGAAGGCATTGAATGAGCGCCTTCGTCTGGCGCTGCGTTCGTCAAAGTACGGAGTTTGGGAAATCGATCTCGTGAAAGGGCAGCGGTATTGGGACGAGCGAATGTTCGAAATTTACGGCCTTGCGGCCGATCAGTTTGACGGTTCGGAAGAAGCTTGGCGCAACACGTTTCATCCCGAAGACCTCGCTCCCGCGCTCGGCAAAATGGATCGTCTCCTTGCCTCGGGGGAATCGGACTGCGAGTTACAATTTCGAATCATCCGGCCAGACGGCACCGTGCGGCATGTTGAATTCCAAGGACACGTGATTCGAGATGACGCCGGCCAGCCCTTGCGTTTGGTTGGGTTGACCCGGGACCTCACCGAGCAGAAAATGATGGAACAGGCGCTCGATCTGGCCGAACAGCGGTGGCAACTCGCGATCGAGGGCACCAACGACGCGGTCTGGGATTGGGACTTGGAAACCGACACCGTGTTTAATGACGAACGGTGGGGACGGATGCTCGGTTATGAGCATAATGATTTTTCGAATACGAACTCGGCCTGGAAGTCCCTCGCTCACCCGGACGATCTCGCCGCCAACGAAGAGGCCCTGACGGCACATTTCGCCCAGCAGACTCCGTTTTATCAGCACGAGCTCCGGATGCGCGCGCAGGACGGTGGCTGGCGCTGGATCCTCGATCGCGGCCGAGTGGTGCGCCGCGCCCCGGACGGAAGTCCGCTACGCATGGCTGGCACCCATACAGACATCACCGCGCGGAAGCAACTCGAGGAGCGACTTCGGAAAACCGAAGAGCTTGCAAACGAAGTCAGCCGTCTCGCCCAGATTGGCGGCTGGGAAATTGATCTCGTCGCTTCAATGGTCACATGGACCGACGGCACCCGCCGCATTCATGAAGTGGACGATGCCTTTCAACCCACGGTCGAAAACATCTGGAAATTTTTCCCCCCCGAATCGCTCGCCACCGTCCAGGCTGCAATCCGGGACGTCACCCCCACCGCGCCCTCGTTCGACGTGGAGGTCCAACTTTTGAGTGCCCGCGACCGTCGCATCTGGGTTCGCATTCTTGGCCACGGTGAGTTCAGCAATGGGCGTGAGCTGAGCATCCATGGCGCCATTCAGGACGTCACCTCCCGCCATCAAAACGAAGACTCCCGGCGGGAACTTGAGGCCCAATTGTTTCAGGCGCAGAAAATGGAGACGCTCGGCACGCTGGCCGGTGGCATCGCCCA
>Ga0163152_10005210_pt1 | contig 15448 bp, 6 predicted proteins | sample OliLakLV19MP8IB2_FD_148635 | JGI IMG/M metagenome (GOLD analysis project Ga0163152, IMG submission 148635) | Freshwater microbial mat bacterial communities from Lake Vanda, McMurdo Dry Valleys, Antarctica - Oligotrophic Lake LV.19.MP8.IB-2 | ecosystem: Environmental > Aquatic > Freshwater > Lake... | reverse complement strand
GTAAACAAGAGGGCGAGCTTCCCTATCAATATTGAAGTTAAATAACATTGCCAGCCGCTTGATAGGGCTGTAAAATTTACAACGATATTGTAATAAACTAATTGCTGACCTAGAGGGAGCAAAAATAACCATTTAGGGATATTTAGTTGTGTTTCTATTTTCAGCAATACTCAAGTGTTAAGGATATGTAACATGATTAGATCGTTCAAATTTTTGCTCCTGGCTGCCATCTTAATCGCGTCATTGATCATGGCTCCAGTCACTACTGTTTATGCATTTTCCATACCGGCAGATATCAACCAGCAATTCACACCCATATTGATCGATGCAGGTGGAATTTCAATACTTAGGGTGACCATATTTAATCCAAACTTATTTCAATTAACCAACTCCAGTTGGAGTGATGATCTTGTAGGCGTACAGCCAGGCTTGAAGATCGCGAATCCGGCGGGGATTGTTAATACTTGCGGCGGCATTGTTACTGCGGTTGCGGGTACGGCAGCACTCTCCCTGAGCGGTGGTACCGTTCCTGCCCAGGTCGGGTCCACGCCCGGTGAGTGTTACGTGGAGGTTAATGTCATATCCATAACTGCAGGCGCGCTCATTAATACCATTCCGATAAATAATTTGTCTGCTTTAGGCAATGATGGCGGTGTTCAAGTGACGATCACCAATACTTCACCATCCAGTGCGACCATAACGGTGATTTCAGTCCCGGCACCTACTTTGACCAAAGGCTTTAGCCCAAATACGGTTTGGGTCGGACAGGTCAGCACGTTGACGATCACGATCAATAATAACGATACGAATACAAACTTAACTCAAACTTCCTACACTGATACTCTGCCCGGCAGTGTGGTTGTCGCCAGCCCTCTTTCCTCAACTCTTACCAACTGCGGCGCTGGGGCTATCCTGACCGCACTTGCAGGGACAAATACGGTTGCTTTAAGTAATGCGACTGTCACTCCGAACCTAAATTGTATTGTGACTGTAAACGTCATCTCCGCTACCGCGGGAGTATTTAACAATATCATTCCCGCAGGACCTGGAAGCCCAGGTTCGATCGTCACTCAACAGGGAGTTACAAATGGCAGCCCGGCTTCGGCTCAATTAAATGTCCAGCCGGTTGGCATCACCAAAGTTTTTTCCCCAGCGAATATCGCAGCTGGAAGTACCAGCACCTTAACCATTACCCTGCAAAACCCAACCGGCTCCGATTATACCGGCGCCGCATTAACTGATACCCTGCCGTTGGCTTCAGGTTTAACAATTTCTGGAACTCCTGGTTCGACGTGTGGCGGCACAATAACCAATACGGCTACATCGGTAACGCTGAGTGGTGGAACGATCCCGGCCAGTGTCAGCCCTCCCACACCTTTGGGAACTTGTACCATTACAGCCACTGTGCTGGCAGCGGCGAATTCTGCAACCGCGACCCGAACAAATACGATTCCCGCTGGCGCTCTAACAACTGACCAGTTGGTCTCAAACCCAGCACCCGCCAGTGCGCCTCTAAATGTTCAATCTGGAATTACCGTTCTCAAGACATTTGCTCCAACTTCAATGACCACTGGCGGAACCAGTACCGTTACGATCACTTTACGGAACCATAGCGGGGCAGATTTTACGGGCGTGAATTTGACAGATACTCTGCCGGCAAACCTTGCTGTTTCTGGAACGCCAACTTCTCCACAATGTGGAGGAACGATTACCAATACAGCGGCATCTGTTACCATAACGGGAGGCATCATTCCTTTTAGCGCCACGCCTCCGGGAACCTGTACCATTACATTTCAGGTTACAAGTTCGGTTGCCGCAGTTTATTCAAATACGATCCCTGCCGGTGATTTAACCACTTCAGTAGGCGTTGGAAATACATCCACCACTACCACCCCCACTGGCTTGACGGTAAATAATCCAGGTGGACCTGTTTTGGTTGCCAAAGCATTTCAAACCAACCCAATCGTTCCTAGCGCCACCAGTCGACTCAGGATTACCCTCACAGCGCCGACTGATATCGGGGTAAGTGGAATTAATTTGAGTGATACGCTGCCCGGCGATCTGGTAATCGTTGGACTGCCTACAGCTGCGAATCCCGTTACTACCTGCGGTGGGGCATTGACAGCAGCCGTCGGTACTCAATTGATCAAGTTAATCGGCGGCGCGATTGCCAACCCTTCTGGAACCTGTACGATCACGGTGTTTGTAACCACGAATACTCCAGGGACTTATCCAAATACAGTTCCGATAAATAATATTACAACGACCCAGGGACGCACCAATGCCACTGCTGCCAATGCCACTTTGACCGTCACCAGTTTGTCAATGAGCAAGGCTTTTCTCCCGCCCATTGTCAATCCCAATGGGTTTTCAACCTTAAGGATCACGCTTCAAAATACAACTGACTCACCCTTGATCAATGTCTCACTTTCAGACACATCGCTGGGAGGTAACACAACGAATGGGGTCATCGTTGCGCCCGGTCCAATCACGAGCACGACTTGTACTGGCGGAGTTATCACAGCAACCCCAGGCACCCAAACCATTACAATGACCGGCGGCATTATCCCCCCACAAGTCGGAGGTGTAGCGGGTATTTGTACGATCAATGTCGATGTTCAAGGGGTAGGCGCTGCTGGTAATTACACCAATACGATACCTGTTGCGAATGTCTCTGGTACTGTTCAAAGTACTGGGAATGTGATCCGCCCTGCGGCAAATGCGCAATCGACTTTGACCATTGACCCGCTGTCCATGCAAATCGTAAAAGGGTTTAACCCTGTGCTTGTTTATGGCGGTGAAGCCTCGACACTAAGCATTCAGTTGGTCAACCCAAATCCTTCTGCGCAGTTAACGGGAATCGCTTTTACAGATGACATGACCTTGCTTGGCACCGGCATGAAATTAGCCACCCCGCCCAATTTTAATGTCGGTACCTGCAGTGGCGCCTTTGCGCCGGCGCTTCCTGGCGCTTCTTCTTTTTCTTATAGCGGTGGTGTTCTTCCTGCAAATTCAAACTGTGTTCTGACTCTTCGTGTGGTTATGAATGTCAATGGAAATCTCACCAATCAAATCCCGGCTGGCGCGGTGACGACTTTTAATGGCGTAAGTAACCCGCAACCAGTACAAGCATCGTTGACCAACCAGCCAGGTCTGAGTATTTCCAAGGTCTTCAACCCAAACCCGGTCATCGTCGGAGAATATTCATCCTTAACTATTACCATTAGTAACTCAAGCACTGTCCCTTTGGCTGGAATGGCTTTAACGGATGCCCTGCCAGTATTACCCATAGGTTTGCTAATTGCAGGTTCCCCTGCTCCATTACCAGTTAACAACTGCGGCGGAGCACTTGTGGCTGACGTGGGAACTCAAACGATTACATTGACAAACGGGTCTCTGGCTGGGAGTCCTGACCTGGGGGTGACCCCCGCGACCTGTACGATCGTAGTGAGCGTGGCAAGTAATGTGCCGGGTGTTTATGTAAATACGATTCCAAAAGGAGGACTAACAGCAACCGGAAGTTTCCAGAATGAAAACCCCACATCCGATACTCTTGAAGTGACTTCGCCGTCATTTAGTTTAGGCAATCGCGTGTGGTTTGATACAGATAACAACGGCGTGATCAACGGCACAGAAGTTGGCATAAATAATGTGGATGTTCAGTTATATGCTGCTGGTAATCTGGGCACTGTTCTCGCCACGAAAACAACCGCCAATGGCGGCTATTATCGCTTTGACGATCTTGCAGCCGGTGATTATGTTGTCATGATCCCGTCCAGTGAGTTTGGTGTAAGCGGCACATTGGATGGATATTGGAGCAGCGGCACCACCTTAAGCGGGGCTGGCACAACTGAATTAGCAGCACCCGACCCAAACAACAACATCGACAGCGATGACAATGGTACTTTGCAAATCAGTGGAGATGTCATCAGCGGTACCATTACCCTGGGGCCCACTGCCGTTGAGCCGATAAACGATTCGGATGCTGATCCAACCAACCCGTCGGGCGAAGCGATTGACAGTCGAAGTAATCGCACCGTGGATTTTGGCTTCTATCGTATGCAATTGGGTAACCAGATTTATACCGATGCAAATATTGACGGCACCTACAATGCTGGCGACGTAAAACTTTCCGGGGCCACGGTCCAGTTGTTTACCAGCGATGGAGCTTTGGAGATCATTGTTGGGCCGGATGGTATTTGGGGCACACCAGACGATGTCGCCGGCGGTGTGACCACTGATGTAAATGGCACGTACCTTTTTGGCGGATTGCCACAGGGTGATTACATGGTGAAGGTTACTCCGCCCCCCGGTTATTCGAGCACAGTGGATACTGCCAATAACCTTGATACCGCTACCCCGAACACGAATATCAATAATAATGATAATGGAATTGGAACCAATAGCGGGCAGGTTTCAAGCGGCATTGTCACTTTGACCCCTGGCAGTTTTGGCGCAGCCACAAATAATAGTGTCAGTAATCTTTCAGGGACTACCGCCAATCCCACTTTGGATTTTGGTTTTACCATCCCATTATTTAGTTTGGGTAACCGTGTTTGGTTTGATACCGATAACAGCGGAACGATCAACGGATTGGAAGCAGGTATTAACTTTGTCACGGTGCAGTTATTCCTGGCCGATGCAGGCGGCAACCCGACGGGCGCAGTATTAAGTACCAAAACAACGGCCAATGGCGGGTATTATCGGTTTGATAATCTCCTTGCCGGTGATTATGTCGTTGTAATTCCGTCGCTTGAATTTGGTCCAGGCGGGGCACTGGATGGATACTGGAGCAGCGGTACTACCTTGAGCGGGGCTGGTACAGCAGAGACAGCAGCTCCCGACCCTGATAATGATATTGACAACGATGACAACGGCACTTTGCAGATTAGTGGAGCTGTAATTAGCGGTGCCATTACCCTGGGTCCAACCGCCACTGAACCCATAAATGACACAAATGCAGATCCAACCAATCCGCCAGGCGAAGCAGTCAATGAGCAAAGCAATCGTACGGTGGATTTCGGTTTCTATCGATTGCAACTGGGCAATCAGATCTATACAGATGTGAATAACGATGGAACGTTTGACGCCGGCGATACAGTCCTTGCTGCTGCAAATGTGCAGTTGTTTGCAGGTAATGGTACAACCTCGATCAATGTTGGGCCAGATGGTATCTTAGGCACGCCTGATGATTCGGCAAGTGGTGTAACAACAGGCGCAGCGGGCACATATTTGTTCAGCGGTTTGCCTCAAGGTGATTATGTTGTAAAGGTGACCCCGCCATTGGGATACACCAGTACAGTGGATACGGCGAACGCAGCGGACACCACAACTCCAAACACAAACATTGATGATAACGATAGCGGCATTGGCATAGGCAGCGGACAGGTTGCAAGTAATGCTGTAACGCTTACGCCTGGTAGTTTGGGCGCTGATACAAATAACACTGTCAATAATTCTACAGGCACCACACTCAACCCCACACTGGATTTTGGTTTCAATTCGCCATTATTCAGTTTGGGCAATCGCGTCTGGTTTGACACCGATAATAGTGCCACGATCAATGGAGCGGAAGTTGGCGTTGACCTTGTCGCTGTAGAATTGTATGCAGCCGATGCCGGTGGAAATCCCATTGGCGCTGTTTTGGATACTCAAACAACAGCTAATGGCGGTTACTATCGTTTTGATAATCTATCTGGCGGCGACTATGTAGTTGTGATCCCATCCAGTGAATTTGGTGTTGGCGGAAAACTCTTCGGCTATTTGAGCAGTGGAACGACGGTCAGCGCAGCAGGCGTTGTGGCTGAAACAGTGATTGCGCCAGATCCAGACAATAACCTGGATAGTGATGACAATGGTACTCACCAAATAAGCGGTGCCTTCAACAGGGCCACAGTCAGCGGCGCCATTACCTTGGAACCAACTCCTAATGAGCCGATCAATGATGCGGATGCAGACCCAACCAATCCGCCAGGTGAAGAGGTTAATAATCAAAGCAACCGCACGGTGGACTTTGGTTTTTATCGCCTGGAGTTGAGCAACCAGATATTTATAGATGGAAATAATAACGGCACATATGACGCGGGCGATGGCAAACTCTCAGGGGCCACGGTCCAACTATTTGCCAGCAACGGATCCGCTGAGATCAACGTTGGCCCTGATGGCATTTATGACACAGCCGATGATGCTGTTGGTGGTGTAACCACTGGATTGAACGGTACTTACCTGTTCGGCGGTTTACCGCAGGGTGACTACATTGTGAAGGTCACGCCGCCAATAGGTTATGCCAGTACCGTCGATTCGGCTGATGCTGCAGATACCACGGCCCCGAATACAAACACGAATAATAACGATAATGGCATTGGCACAAGTGCTGGGCAGGCATCCAGCGACGCTGTGACTCTCATACCTGGCAATGTTGGTGCGGCAACCAATAATACGGTTAACAATGTTTCAGCCACCACTACAAACCCAACGATGGATTTTGGATTTGTTTCGGCAAATGGCCTGACTAAAATCATTGCCGGCACAAGTGAGACCTTTACAACAGGTAATGATGTGGCGATTGGTGAGGTCGTGACCTATGAAATCACAATTGATCTTCCAATTGGAATAAGCCTTACCAATGTTACCGTTACAGACCAAATGGATAAGGGACTGGCTTTTGTGGATTGTTTGTCCGTCAATCTGGCTGGAGCAAATGTAACCGGTACGGTTTGCCCGCCCACGATTTCTTCGATCACTGATCCCGGTGACCTTGTAACGAATCCCGCAAATCCCGGCAGAGAAGTTCTATTCAACATTGGTAATATCCCTGCGCCAACTGTGGCATCCACCCTGGTGATTCAATATCGTGCCATCGTTCTCGATGTAATTGAAAACCAACAAGGCGATACATTAAATAACAGCGTCACCTGGGCGTGGACGGGCGGTTCATTCACAACGAGCGCGCTACATGTAAACATTCTTGAACCTGATCTGGATATCGATAAATCAGCGACTCCAAATAATAATGTAGCGGTCGGCACGCCTATTCTGTTCACCCTCACCATTTCCCACACGGCGCCAAGCACTACCGATGCCTTTGATGTTGTCGTAACCGATGTTTTGCCGGCAGGTCTTGTTTATAATCCTTGTAGTGTCACCTATGTTACTGGATTGGCGCCAACGACTCCACCGCCTCCCGCTTTTTGTGGCCCGGCTGCGAGCTTTACTTTTGTATGGGACTCCTTCCCGCTTGGGCAGACCTCAACCATCACTTTCAATGCGTTTCTTGATGGGACGCAACCGAGCGTAACCAATATAGCCGAGGTAGCCTGGTCTTCGCTTCCCATTGACCCCGGCCTGGGCGGTGTTCCTGTACAGCTTTCCACACACAACACCGAATCTACAGAACGCCTCTATGACCCAGGCGACCCGGTCAATGTTTATCAGGTTTCCGCCAGTGTCACGATCAATCCCCCGGCGGCGGCAAATCGAAATAATAATGTGGATTTACCGGACCTCCTGCCTTTCACCGGCTTTGCGCCTGACATGGTCACTACGTTGCCCGAACAGCCAACAGAGAAGTTATATGCGGCCACCGATATCTGGCTGGAGATTCCAAGCCTGGGCATGAACATGCCGATTGTGGGGGTGCCATTAGCAGCCGGGGATTGGGATGTGTCCTGGCTGGAGAAGCAGGCTGGATGGCTGGATGGAACCGCCTTCCCCGGCTGGGAAGGAAACAGTGTGCTCACCGCGCATGTCTATCTAGCCAACGGCAAGCCTGGTCCATTTGTGGGAATTGGCAACCTCAAATGGGGCGATACGATCATTATCCATGCATATGGGTCTGCTTATACTTATGAGGTGCGTGAGAACCGAACGGTCAGCCCGACGAATACCACGGTGCTCAAGCACGAGGATGATTCATGGCTGACTTTGATTACATGTAAGACATATAACGAAGCCACGAATAAATATTCCAGCCGTATTGCGGTACGCGCCACTCTTGTAAATGTACAAGCGGATGAACTGGAGAGTATTCCGAAAGGCGGCCGCTAATTTCAAGTGAATCGAAAAGCGGCACACACTTCCAATCGTGCACCGCTTTTTTGTAATCTAATCAGCAGGTATATAGATTGCAAAGAACTATTAATTTGCTTCCACCACCGCGAGAAAAGCATCAACAAGCCTGGGTTCGAATAGTTCCCCTGATTTTTCACGCAGATAACCAACCACCTCCGCTTTCGGAAGTTGTTTTCTATAAGGGCGGTCACTGCACAGCGCGTCCCATACATCTACAATTGCAAATAACCTTGCAATGAGAGGAATATCCTCGCCTTTTAATCCACGCGGGTAGCCGCTTCCATCCCAACGTTCGTGATGGCAATAGGGGATATCCAGTGCGGGGTGAAGGTATGAGATCGGGGAGAGCATTTCATAGGCATAGATTGGGTGAAGGCGCATCTTTTCCCATTCCGCTTCATTCAAGGGACCGGGCTTTTGGAGGATCTCATCAGGGATGGCCATTTTCCCCATATCATGCAGCAGAGCGCCGCGGCGAATATGAGTGAGTTCCTCTTCAGAGAATCCAAGCGTTCTCGCTACTCTAATGGTTAACTCTGTTACGCGTTGGGTATGGCCCTCTGTTTCACGGTCACGCAAGTCAAGTGCGCGCACCCAGCCTTCTATGGTGCGCTGATAAGCCTCTTGAAGGTGGCCATGTGCGTCTTGCAAGGCTTTTTCGGATTTCTTTCTTTCGGTAATGTCGCGGGACGCAATTTGTATCTCGCTGATGGCGTCTGTTTTACGGTCCAGGATGGCGCGGGCTGACGACTCCAACCAGACGAAGTGTCCGTTCTTATGCAATGCTTGATACGTGATTGTATAGGTTGCGTCGTATCGATTTCCATTGAGAAGGTTCTTAAAAAAGGAACGGTCGTCTTCGTGAACAATATCAAAACTGATCGTTCCAGTGAGTTCCTCGGGTCTATACCCAAGGATGGTTTCACATGCCGGGGAAATATATAACACGCGTCCGTCAGTTGCCAGACGCGAAATCATATCACTGGCATTCTCGGCAAGCAGACGGAATTGGGACTCACTTTTAAGCAGGGCTCCTTGCATTATGACGCGTTCGGCACGTACAGACCATTGTTCCATGGCGCGTTTGGCCAGATGAGGCATATCCAGCATGGATTCAGGGGACTTGACCACATAATCCAACGCGCCGGATTTTAGCGCCTCCACAGCAATGCGCTCGTTTCCATAACTTGTCATCAGGATGATGGGAGTGGCGAGCGGGTCGTGATGGTTTGGCAGTAGTTCCATGCTCTCGCCATCGGGCAGCCGCCAATCTGCGATGATGAGCGCGGGGTCTTGCATGAGAATATGCGCGCGCGCTTCGGTAAGCGATTTTACGCGATGAATAAGAACGTGGGATTCCTGGTCTTCGAAGGCGCGTTGAATTAATTCTGCGTGCGGGTCTTCATCTTCAATTAATAGGATGTTGATTGGATCTTCCTTCATTTTTTACTTTCAGGTGGATGTGTGTTAGATGCGGGGGTGTGTATTCCAGCCCAGCCAGTAAAAACCAAGATCGTTCATGAGCTTGCTGAATTCTTCAAATCCCACCGGCTTTACAAGGTAACTATTGACGTGATTGTTGTAGGCGCGCGCAACATCTTTTTCGGCTTCTGATGTGGTCAGGATGATGACAGGAATATTTTTTAATTCCTGCTCTTCTTTTATTTGGCGGAGAACCTCAAGCCCATCCACGCGGGGGAGGCGCAGGTCCAGCAGGATCAGATGGGGGCGGGGGCTGGTTTCAGGATTGGCATATTCATCGCGACGAAGCAGATAATCGAGCGCGATCTGGCCGTCGGCAAAATGCTGGATCTTGTTGGCGATGCGATGATCCTCCAAAGTCCTGATAACCAATTCAGCGTGGTCGGCATTATCCTCCACCAGCATGACAAAGACAGGTTCACCCATCATGTTTTTCTCCTTCGTACTATTGCATATGACCATTGCTGATCGCACAGGCTTCCGTGCTGCAGCCTCTCGAACAAAGGTATAAATTTAAATTCCAGTCTGACAGATCACGCGTTATCCTGTGATTGTAAGCGATTAATTTCAATTCAAGAGCGATAATTCCTTCAAAAAAGAATACGCGTGCCCATAATTTCGTTTACGAGAACGTGATATAATTTTGAAAAATGATAGAACCATCTTGCTGACGGAGGAGTACCATGGAAATCACCACTCAGGAATTCAAGCATTGTGACTTAATCAAAGTGAAAGGCCGCGTTGATAGTTCCACCGCGCCTGATTTTTCCAAAGCGCTTGAAAAGGCCAACGATAATGGTCATTATAAGCTGGCTGTTGACATGAGCGAACTCGAATACATGTCCAGCGCAGGCTTCCGTGCCTTGCTCGGATCCCAAAGAAATTGCAAACGCTATAACCGCGGGGAATTGGTTCTTGTGAGTGTCCCCGAGCGTATTCGCGAAGCGCTTGAATTGGCAGGCTTTACCGAGCTCTTCAAGACCTTTGACGATTCCATCGCGGCAGTTGGCAGCTTCTAATCACATACGTTTGGTGTGCTCCAAAGGATAAACCAGGAAGAAACGCCGCCTCTTTGTCTTAACGGATGGAGGCGGCTTTCTATTCTACCCATGTCAAATATCACATTCCCAGCCAAGTTTGATCTCCTGGATGAAATTCGCGAGTTTGTCGCAAAGGCAGCTCGCGAGGGCGGGTTTTCAGAAAAAGCCATCTACTCGCTGCAACTCGCAGCAGATGAAGCCGCATCCAACATCATCGAACATGCGTATGAAGGTATCTCAAACGCAAACATTGATATCAGCTGTGATATGCAGGGCGAAACACTCGTCATTACCATGCGGGACACAGGCAAACCTTTTGACCCATCCAAAGTTAAACAGCCCAACTTAAAAGCAGATCTTTCGGACCGCCAGATTGGGGGACTTGGCGTTTACCTCATGCGGAAACTTATGGATGAAGTTTCCTACGTATCCAATTCCAAGACAGGCAATTTACTGACAATGACCAAGCGGAGGGGATAAACCGCATGAACGCCGCAACACGTGCCGAGCGCCCGCAATCATGGGATTGGCGTCAACTTGCCAGCCTGGGCGAACAACTTCGCAACGAAGATTCCATCAGCGCGCAGCGTGACCGTATTATTTCCATGACGGGCCGCCTCATTGATGGGGCGGTGGATGTTTGGTTAAAGGAGGAAGTCTTCCGTTTACCCGATTGGGATGCCCAACTCGTTTTTCCTCCCCAGCCTCCCAAAGGCGGGATGCGCCTTGCCATCAAAGCGGGGAAACTTACCACTCAAAAAACAAAAAGGACGACAAAAACCGCTTCACGCCTGACCTTTGCCTCGGTGCCGCTCGAGGACCAGGGGATTACGCTGGGAGCGCTTCAAATTACCCGCTCCAAGGGGCCTGTTTTTTCCACCGAAGAGTTGAACCTGCTTCAAGGCCTTGCCCAGATCGTGGCGATGAGTTTATTTACATCACATCGCGCCCAGGTTGAACAATTCCGTCTCAGGCAGCTTAACCTGGTCCGCGAGGTCAGCACCCAGATCGCAAATGTTCTCAACGTAAACGAACTTGCCACGCGTGTTACCGAACTTATCCAAAAAACATTTAATTATTATTATGTCGCCATTTTTACATTGGAACCGAATTCAACCGCGCTTCGTTTTCGCTCCAGTGCCGTTGCACCGCGCAAAGGGAAAAAGAAAGCATCCATTGCGCTTGAAGTGGAAATAGGTCAGGGGCTGATTGGTGAAGCTGTTCTGCATGGACAACAGATCATCTGTGACGATGTTCATGCAGATGCCCGTTATCGATTTATTGACAGCCTGCCTGAAACGATATCGGAAGTTGTCATCCCATTAAAGTTGGAAGACCGTGTGCTGGGTGTATTGGATGTGCAAAGTAACCAACCCCATGCCTTTCACCCAAATGATTTATTAATCCTTCATGCGCTGGCAGATAATATTGCTCGCGCGGTGGAAGGCGCGCGCTTATATGGCAGTCTCCGCCGCCGGGCGGACCAGCTTACACTGGTTTCGGAAGTGAGCAAAAGCGTCACGTCCACACTTGACCTTTCGGAGATCATGCATGACGCAGCCACCTTGATCAATGAGAAGTTTGGGTATCCGCATGTCTCCTTGTTCACCGTTCATCCCAACCGTCGTTTGATCAATTATGAAGCGGGAAGCGGCAAGCGCAGCAAGAAACTGACAGGCTTTGCGATTCCATTGGATGATGTGGATGGGATCATGCCATGGGTGGCGCGGAATGGCGTCACCGTGCTCGCCAATGACGTTACCAAGGATAAGCGTTACATTCCTTCGCCTTTGCCTCCCAAGAATACACAATCGGAACTTTGTGTACCCCTCATCTTTAATGAGGATGTTATTGGTTTATTGGATATTCAATCTGACAAATTAAATGCCTTCACTGAAGATGACAAGATGATGTTCGAAGCCGTGGCAGATACAATGGCTGCGGCCATCCGCAACGCGGACTTGTACCGCTCTGAAAAATGGCGCCGACAGGTATCGGATAGTTTGCGCGAAGTGGCTGGTTTGGTCTCCGATAACGTGGGCGTGGATGAAGTGCTGGAGATGATCCTCTCTGAACTGGATCGCAACCTGCCTATTGATATTTCCGCGATCTGGTTATTACAGGATGATGAACTTTGTCTGTCTGCGGTGCATGGTACCGATGCGAGTCAGCTTGAAAGCGTATGCATATCCAACCCGGATGCGATCTATGCAATGGCTGAAGCGTTAATGTCTGATGTACCCATGATCCGCCGCGCCGATGAACCCTTGTGGCCCGCTGGGCTGGCCGCTGATTATGAAAACAATTACTCGTCCATCGCCGCGCCGCTGCGAGTGGGGGAGCGTTCACTGGGTGTGTTGACTCTCTCGCATCACACCTCGGGCCGTTATGGACATGAGGCGCAGGCGGTGACGACCACCTTTGCGAGTTACGCCTCGGTTGCCATTGAGAATGCGCGCTTATATGATTCCGCGCAGGAGCAGGCGTATGCTTCGGCAGCGTTGTTACAAGTGGCGCAGGCAGTAGCCAGCCTCGGTGACCTGGATGAGACCCTCGGCACGATTACACGTATCCTGCCAATTCTTGTGGGTGTGCATCGTGTGGCTTTGTATCGCTGGGATGCAGAGCGTGAGTCTTTTACAGCCACACATGAATATGGTTATTCCGAAGATGAAGAATCTTCGAACACTGAAAAAGAATTTAAGTTGGGTGAATTTCCTCTGCTTGATTTTGCGCGCGAACAAGGCTATATGATCACGCATCCGATCGAGCTAAAAGCGGAACCCATGTCGTGGTTGAGTATCATGCCAGAGATTAAGGAAGAAGCGGAAGTAGTGAATGCGGGTCGCCTGCTTATGGCCGTCCCGCTATCCATTAAGAATGATATGTTCGGCGTCATGTTGATCGAAGAGGCAGAGAATGGACGCCGCTTCCGTTCGCGCCGCATCGAGATCATCAATGGCATCGCACAGCAGGCCGCGCTCGCGATACAGAATGACCTTTTGCAGCAGGAGATGGTGGTGCGCGAACGCCTTGAGACCGAGGTGCAGTTGGCGCGCCAGATCCAGCAGACGTTTATTCCGCAGACCCTGCCTACGCATCCAGAATGGCAAATGGCCGCGCGCTGGCGGACTGCGCGTCAGGTGGGCGGTGACTTTTATGATGTGATCGAATTGCCGAATGGAAAGATCGGACTCTTCATTGCGGATGTTGCCGATAAAGGCATGCCTGCCGCTTTGTTCATGGCGCTCACGCGCACCCTGGTGCGGGCTGCTGTCAACGAGATGGATTCTCCAGCTGACGTATTGCGCCGTGTGAACGACCAGCTATTGCCTGACACCCAATCAGGCATGTTCGTGACGGCGGTGTATGGCGTGTTGGATACTGTGAGCGGTGACTTTACTTATGTCAACGCGGGACATAACCCGCCGTTTTGGGTGACAGGAAATAATGAGATCGAGAAACTCACGCGTACAGCCGTTGCGCTGGGCGTGATGGAACAACCCAATATGAAGGAATGCACGGTCTCGCTTGCGGAAGGGGATACCTTATTGCTTTACACTGACGGCCTGACCGAAGCCTTCTCAGAAGCTGGAGAACTGTTTGGCGACTCGCGTTTAATGGATGCGCTGAAAGCCATCCAAACGCATTCTGCCGATGAAGTGCTTGTGCTGGTTGAACATCGCTTGAACGAGTTTATTGAATCGGTTCCCCTCGGAGATGACTTGACCATGTTGGCGGTGAGGAGGGTGTGAGAGGGATGCGGGCAAGTTTTGTTTTATGATTTGCTGGATTCTACATTCTATCCTGCACCATCTGTTGTAAAAATAATCCTTCGAAAAGATTGGCATAAAGATATACTAACTCACCTTATGCAGTTTTGCCTGCTCATATACTGTACCGCGACATTTATGTCGCTCTTGAGTGAAAGGCGACATAAATGTCGCGGTACCTATGTAGGATGAAACCGAATCGCGTAACGTGAGATACTAAATGATTTGTATCATATGAATATCGATGCGGCCTCATTATTCCCAGGATTAGATGGTTTTGCTCGTTCATTGAATTTTATTATTCAAAGTAACGAATATACGCCTTTGGAAGAAGGCGGACGTAGGTAATCACTTAATAAAGAATGTATTGTAATAGTGTCAAATTCTGCATCCGTAGATATTCTAGATTTACAGGTGCGATATCATCCCCCTGTGGGACGCACTCACTTTGTTACCTTACGCGATCTTTCTTGCTTCCATATAAAAGCGTTTCTCACGCGCCTCGCCCATTGAAAAAGTTTTTCTCGGCAGTGCGCCGTCCACGATCACGGTCTTGAACAACTCAGACTTGTGCATGCCCGCCAGATAAAAGCCCGCGTTGGGGGACTGCAAAGCCAGCCGCTCCACCACATCTTCGCCGTGTACGTAATCAATTTTCTCCGCGCCGCCATCTTTCATAAACGTATCAATGAAGGCTTGGATGGTTCCGACCGCTAAATTTGATGACGGATGTGCGATCTCGATCACGCCAAAGCGTTTCCCGCCTCCCACCAGACCGATAGCCTGCTTTTCGTCACCAGCAGAGTCTACTTTTTGAATCATCTCTTCGCCGTTGGCGACTTCTGTATAAGTGAAGTTCTCGCCGAAAGTTTTCTTGAGTTCCGCGAACAAATCTTTCTTCAAATTGAATAACACGCGATGAATCGGTTCAAACTCCAGCCCGTCATCATGGACGTTTTCAATTTCGACCAAAGCATAACGCGACGGATGGTCCATGCCAACTTGGGGCTTCATCTTTTCCCAAATGGCTTTGGCAGTTGCCAGCGAGTGATTGCCATCTCCCATTGCAAATAATAATACTGG
>Ga0163152_10005209_pt1 | contig 15448 bp, 19 predicted proteins | sample OliLakLV19MP8IB2_FD_148635 | JGI IMG/M metagenome (GOLD analysis project Ga0163152, IMG submission 148635) | Freshwater microbial mat bacterial communities from Lake Vanda, McMurdo Dry Valleys, Antarctica - Oligotrophic Lake LV.19.MP8.IB-2 | ecosystem: Environmental > Aquatic > Freshwater >... | reverse complement strand
CGGAGGTGTATTGCTGCTTCGGTATCTTCATCGTCTCCCCTTTCATGGTGACAGCGATTATACGTCACCCGTGGAAGACGAAATTTCGGGGGAAGCTCACAACATTCTCCCGGTCGAATTGGTCTTGTGGGATCGAGAGACCCCAGCATTCCGCTACGCCGCGACCCCAAAAAAAAGGGTGATTGCGGCGCAGTAGGGGATCATGGAACGACGCAAAATCCACACCGCTCAGCTCCAGGCGCTTCGTGTGTCCCATCGGCGACCTATCGCTTGGTGGCCTCAAGAGCTGCCCGCCCACCTTACCGTCGCGCTTCCGCTGCTCGAAGCGACCCGCATGACGACCCTCATAGGAGATGGCCATGCTGTCTGAGGCGGCGCCGACGAATGATACAAACACCCCCTGAACTTTGACCTCAAATTGGGTAGCCGGCAGGTCGTGCAGGTTCAAAGTGAATTAGAGATCAAGGTTGTTCCTGAATTTCTGGATTAGGTCGGGATCAATGAACAAAAGGCGGTGGGCATCGTTATCTAACATCTTGGCCCCTTTGTCGAAGCAGTCCGTAGAGGCCTTCTGCATCTTCATGGGTTGCAGAAGGCCGACACCCCACGAGTTGATACTGGCAGCAATGAGTTCAGCAGAGCCTCCCGCCTCGGTGTAGTGACGCTCTATGTCCGGATGCACGTAACCCGTGTCCCAATGCAGACTGCTGGCTCCGGATTGGAGCGTATAGATACTCCAGCGACCGTTGGGCCAAGAAAACAAGACTCAACAGAGAATCCAGCTGCATTCGGACGTTGTGGACAACGCTGATCCCCGCTTCTAGGAGCGCAGCGTTCTCCTTGCTTAGCCCACTGATGGCACAACGCCGGCCAACGCGAAGTCTGTGGCATTGGTGCACCCGATCCTCGGCATGATCATACAGCGGAAGCGGTATCGAGCAGTGCGGACACGACCACGCCGCATCCTCCCGGTGCCCCTTGTAAGGCCGCCATCCTACCCTTCAGGTTACCCATGCGAAACCCGGAAGCGTCTGTTTTGTTTCGTGTAACGATACAATGGCCCCAGAAATCACGTCTTAAACCGCTGTGCAACTAATGTCTTAACATCTTCAGTACTTAGCTCTTATTCCCCGATCCGCCGGCGGGCTCCGTGCTCTCCTTTAAATCCCCGACTGCGAGATCTGATTCGTGACCCTCGAGACGGCGTCCAAACACTCGACATAGGAAATTCTGCTCGTTCAGGCACTAACTACCGTTCACCTCTGTTAAAACCATTAAGTCAGTCAGCTGATTGAACCGGGCTTGGCTCATGATGACCCCCTCAGTGCTGATTTCTTTTTGAGATCCATCTGGGCGAAGAAAAGTAAATTTGCTCGTTAGGGCAGGATCGAACTGATATCGCTTGGGACTGATTTCTTTAAGAATGCAGCGAGGACTACCTTGGTGGTCTAATACCTCTTGCAATTCTTTGAAGACCCAGGTCTTCGCCTTTTCTCTGTCTGATGGTGTAAGCAGATATTTATCGAACAACTTATCCATATGGCTGAGTTCTACAATTTCAGAGGTTTGCCCATTGCCAAAGGCAAGCTTTACACCGCGTAAGATCACGAGGGTGATGTACTCCTGAGCAAGTTGGGCATAAGCCAAGCTAATAGTTCGAGAAGTTGGGTTGGCAATACGCCGCGTCCAAACACTTTCAAACTCATTGACCTCCTTATACGATGATCCAACCGTGTCAACTGTCTGTTTTCGGTTTTCAGAAGTGTTTTGTACTTGTTTCGTAACTCCCTTTTCAGCAGCCTTGGAAAACTCTTTCCGCACATCATTCGTACCACCGTTCACGCTGAGTGAGGCATTCGCATCTGTAGAGCCAAGGCCAACACTTAGTTCACCCTCAAAGCTCGATTCAAGATGATAGTCGTACTTCTCCTCCGATGCTGTATCTGAAGAGCTCTCCTTAATAGTCTCATTTAAGTCGTTCACCACCCTTTGATCTTGTGATTCTAAGACCGTGCTTGTCTTCGTAATATCTGTCTCCGTCGTCCGCTTGATTCTCACAGTGAATGTATCCTCTGATCCAGGACCAATATCTGGTCCATCGGTCAGTTTGCCTGGGGTAAGATCACCATAATATGTGGTCATACGATAGGACTCGACAAGGAACAGCTGTGGTTTGCATACGAATTGAGCCAATCCGGGAAATCTACTAAAAATGGGGCGAGGAGCAAGCGAAACTTTGGAGTTCTTGGTGTCATAACCGAAACACTGATCTCCTCGGAAAAAGAACAGTATCTGTGATTCCGTGCCTACTCCGTAAAAGGCGAAATCTACGCCTTTGCTAAATGGCTCTGGAAAGTTCCACTGCTCCTGGATTAGAATGGGCTTAGGCATGCTATCTGACAGGCCATTATTTAAATTATGACGCAGGTACTCCGACCCTTTAAACAAGTGGACCATGCCTGCGTGCTTCGTTTCGATAGCATGAACCGCTGCCCCGGGGCCATCCGTCATCCAATTGCCCCTTGCTGTGGTCCAGTCTTGGGTTATTGGAGTCGGCCCGACATCGACTTTTTGTTGGGCTACACTGAAACGGATATAGAGTGTGCCCTTGAAAAAGTAGACAATATTCGGGAAAATTGGCCCACCCCACAGGGCAGCCTCGATCCCGGAGGCAAATATCAAAGGAAAGCTCGGACCTCCCCATTGCTCGGTTAAGCGAACCGGGCCTTTCTCAACTTTCCCTGTCTTAACATTAAACAAATAACAATCCTCTCCTCTGAAAAACCACACACTATCTGGATGTTGCGCGCCTCCATCCAGGACGGCGTCGCACATCTTCGCGGTGTCAGAGTTGCCTCCGCAATCCGCATTGAAAACGCTGCTACCCAGATTCAGAGAAATCAAACAAGGCGCTAGATCCACACTGTGCGCCTCTCCACGATCATGAGCTATGTTGATTAGGTACTTTTTATTTTCCTGACCCGTTAATTGTATGGGTGGGGAAGTTACTTCTGGCATTTGGCCTCCTTTGGCGTTATTAATCCGCGTATCGTTCACGTGGATCCACTCTTAAACTGCCGCAACGGCTAGCAAGTCATTTTTTTGTCCCGAGCAGCTCTCTCCTCGTCAAAATACGAACGTCAATGAACGGGTTCTGTCAGATGTGTGCTTCGAAAGGTGATCGCTATCCTTATCCTTTTTGATTGTTTAAAACAACGAATCATTTGCCATGTCGTTTTTAGCGAAGACCTGCGCGCGATGCTCGAAGGAAGTGGGGCTCCACACCGCAAGTAACTAGGTATACATATAATTTATACAGGGTCATTGTGTCAATTATCGTGCTATGCATTTGACAAAGAGTTACTCGTCGCAGAAGGGATTGACTCACTGGTCGGCATATGGCATGCACCCACTCTTTCAATATGTAGTAGCCATCCTCAACAATGTGGTTATGAAATCCCTCAGCACGAGCCACAAGTCCATTAATTGAGGGAGGCGCATTTCCTTGGTTGTTCTGCTCCACGTTCCTGCTCCCGAGTGAGCTTGTGACCGCGACTCGCGCGAGTAAGACCGCGTAAGATGCGCAAACTCGCTGTGCGTTGTCTGCTCCGTCTTCATGCTCAGATAAGCAGAAGAGCGTCCTAGCTCATGTGCGTGACCGCCCCCACTAGACCTGTGATGTTTGCCTGCACCAGTGATTAATACAGAATTCACCAGCGAACCTTGTGATGGGCGCGTCATCGAGCCGCCGGAAAGGTAGCATCGCTCCTAATCCAGCGATTGTGAAACCGGAACGTGCCGACTCCAACTACCGCTGGGTATTAGTAAGACACGCCATACTGTACAGATCGTTATGCACGCGCCGATTGGATGTCCCTTAGGAGTATGGCCTCGTTAAGTTTCTTGTCTTCACGTGCGCGATGGTGGATGGCGAAAGACTTCAGCTGCCGATCAAATACTGGCGATCCTGAATTTCCACCTTCTGTTGGGCTACGATATCGAACGTACGGGTTTTCGTATTCCTCCAGACTGTTATCGTAGAGTGACACAGCGAGTTCTCGCCCGCCAGGATGTCCGATGACGTAGATGCGTGGTCGAACTGGATCCTCCGGGTCAATCTCCGGCGCATAAGGAGATGGCACAAGTGTGCCAGAACCGCTGGGTGGAGAAAGGGTCATGATGCTGACGTCAAGCTGGATGCGTGGAGAACTGAACAACAGCTTGTCGAGCGTGACTTTCGGGCGGCCAGGAAGCCGCGTAAATTCCGCACTGGCTTCACCTGGTCTTAATGGGGCCTCATCCGCCGCATTGGTACTAATGACATGAGAATTGGTGAGGAACACCGGCGCCTCACCCCATTCTGGTCGAAACAAGGATCCCTGGGCCACAAACCCAGTCCCTTTTGGTGCCCCTGTAGCCGTATCGCTGATTCGAGCGATGGCGTTGCATCGTGCATAGAGGGAATCAAGCCAATCTAGATACACCACAGCCTCATCGCCCCATACGGCCTCAAATCCCTCCGTCTTGATCTTCCCTCCCAAGTTCAGCGGCTCCACCGAGCCACCTTCTTTTTGTAGTACCGCGTATTCCAGAACGGGGAGCAGCGTGTGGCCGATCGGAGTCTTTTCCAGTTGCCAGACTTCTCTGAGCTGACGCAGGGTGCTACCGATTTCAAACGCATCCGCGCCAGGGTGTCGAAGATATTCTTTGGTCCATTTCAGGGCTGAGTCCTGATTCCCAAGAGCGACTGATGCCTCCATGGCTGTCGCATAATCCCAGACACCTGTAGCACCCTTGTCATCAATATCTTCCAGAATGGTTGTTGCAATCTGTTCAGGAGTGTCCGCCACCGTGACGTCAACTCCATCGCGCTTCCCACGAGCAATGAGGGCGGCGAGATTGATACCCTGCCATCGGTAGTCCCCACGCCTGGCCTGCCAGTCGTCCTGATACGAAGCGACCGCTTGCCGAAGATTGTCTGGCCCGCCTTCGTTCACATAGCGCTGCTTGTAGGCTCGTCCGATCAGGCCGCGAACCTCGGGCCCTTCGACTGGGTTAGCGTGAACCTTCTGTGCGATGTCTCTTAGCGCCCGCAACCCTTGCTCCACTCGATTTTGATCGAGTAACGCCTGCGCCCATTGTCGTCGAATAATCGGTTCGGTTCGTCCGGATACGGTGAACAATCCAGCTAAGTGCTCAAGGTCGACGAATCGCCGCTTGCGGCGCATCATCCCAAGGGCCTTTTTGACTTGTGGCGGTGTGAAAGCCAGGGGGTCAATGTGTTCGGTGAGCGGGCGCAGTTCGTCGTAGTGATACTGGTCCAGCGCCGATGCGAGACTCTCGAGATATTCGGTTGGCTCCATCATGCACCCTATCGATCAAGAGGGAGGCGAGGTGGCTGCACGCATTCTGTCCGCAAGAATCAGATGAGAAGGCGACCGCCCCTCAGCCGCATTGACCCTTGTGTCCCCTGCGTGCCGGACATCTTCTCAAGAACCCATGCCAAACTACCTATTAGATAGGGAGGTTGGCGAGATACTCACTGACATGGGTCGTAATCTTTTTCCGCACAATATCCCGCACGTCTGAGAGAACTTGATCATTGATCGTGACCTTGCCGGAGCACTTCTGCAGATCGACTTCGTCATTGCGTATCTTGAAGAACAGTATATTGGTGAGGGTTGACTGTGCGTTGAGGCTGAAAGCCATCAACGACACCAAGAACTGGTCGTTCTCGCCTTGCTCGGCCAGCGCAATTTGGAAGTGTCCGGTCTTCACATGTTTGCTTTCGCGGTCAAATATCGTAATCCACGGCTTGCTGGAATCCATCGACTTCAGGGCCTCGAGAGTCGATATCACGACGGCGAGCGCAGCAGGAGCGGCTCCGAGGAACACCCCGGCAACTTTGAGGATCGCCTCGTGAGCTTCGAGGCCGTTCGCCTGCTCCGTGTAGGAAGAGAAGCTTCTGTCTTGAATCACCCATCCAGTATTTTCCAGCACGTCGAAGTAGGCGTTGTACCACTCAATAAAGTTCGTCTTATCAGGGACTTTCTTGTTGGCAACCAGCTGCGCGAGCAGACTGGTATTGACAATGTCTTGCCGCCGTTCGTTCGAGACGCCTTTCACAAAGGCCACAATATCTGACGCCACCACCATGGCCTGATCTTTCTGCGCCTTGAAGTCGATGATTTCTCCAACTGATTCGAAGCCTCCCCGTGTCGACGGCGGCAGATCAACGGCATTGAGAAAGGCACGAGCGGACTGAGGGGTAATCGTTTTCATACCAAATCCTCCGTAGTTGTCTGATGGGGTATTTTTTTTGGTCAATGATGTGCGGGCTTGTAACATACTGCCGGATTTTGTGCAATATCCTCGTTTGTGAAAGGATAGTGTGCAGTACGTATCTTGTGATACATGTGTTCGACACTACTGGGGGAATGAGGAAATGCTATGAGGCCGTTTGTGATTGGGGCGAAGTGAGCCGGGCTCCTAATCAGATAGTGAGATCAACGGAAAATGCCTCGGAGCCTTTCAAGCTGGAATTTTTGAGTGCAAGCAGAACCCTTGGTTCAGGTTAGTCGAATTGACCAGAAATCGTCAGCGGAGTACACTCGCGCCGCGAGAGTCTTAGGATGCCTTGAAGTGAGGTCACCTGAGATGATGTGTGCTCCATCACTTGGACGAGGGGCCGATTATTAACCAGCTCCAGCCGACCATGCTGCCACTCTGCTTCGTGCTCATGCCCTTCGGGAACAAGCCCGCCGAAGACGGCCGGTTGGCGGACTTTGACTCCATTTATGAGTTGCTCATCAAGCCTGCTGTGGTCGCCAGTCCTGGCAGGATGATTGTCGATGACTTTTGATATTGCGCAGCGGCGGAGTTGAGCTTGCGTTGCAGGAGATAAATCTCGCCCGATGTGCAGCCGGCCCAGAAATCGTTGCCGTCGCTCGCGGCCTTGACAAGAGGCAATACGTTGGCGGCCAGCCTTTCGGCTTCTTGCGATTCCCCCAGAAAAAGTGATTTCGCTGCAGCGTTGATTCCCGTGTGATAATCTTTTGGATCACCCTGGAAAGCGCTGCGGTACATTTCAGGCGATGCTCGAAGATGCAACGTTTTACCAGATTCCTGGTAACGTCTGTCCCATGCTGCTCCGAGCATGCCCATCGTCTCAGGATCTTGATGGCCTGCGGCCAACCGACGCTCCTTTTTCCTCCTCACGCTATGAACGGCCATTCCTCCTCGCTCTTCTGAACGGGGCGCCGTCGAAGTCATCACGGGCGAGCAGATGCAGAAGCGCAATCTCAAGACTGTCGCGGAAGCGCTTCGACTCGCTACCGGCATGGCGGTGTTTTCCAGTGGAGGCCAAGGTACCTTAACCGACGTCCGAATCCGCGGCTCCAACCCGCAACAGGTGTTGGTCATGATCGATGGTGCTATCGTCAATAGCGCTACGAGCGGACTTTACGACTTTGCCTTCTTGACGACCGACAATATTGAGCGCCTTGAAATTCTTCGCGGCAATCAAAGCATGATGTACGGGTCCGACGCGATGGGTGGCGTGATCAATATCACAACCAAGCGCGGGCGTGGCCCCCTATCGGCCGGAGGCTTTCTTGAATACGGATCCTACAATTCACTTCGCGAAGGGGGAGAGTAAGTGGAGAAAAAGGCCCATTCGATTTCTCCGCCACGCTGTCAACCCCACGAACGGAACGAGTGCGCTGTTCATACCGCGCTACACACTGCAACTCGTCCCAGGGAATGCTTGCCCTGACCCCTCTGTGGTCATCCGCGATTCTACGGGGGCAGCGAGCATCCTTCGTCCACTCTTTCACGGCCTCGATCGTGAACAGTTTCTAGTCGCCTGTCTCGATGCCAAACACGCCATCATCGGTGTCAACGTCGTGTCCATTGGCTCACTCACAGTCAGCATCGTCCATCCGCGCGAAGTCTACAAACCCGCAATCCTCCTGAATAGCGCCGCGATCATCTGTCGGGTAAGGATGCGGTCTTGCGACCGCATCCTCCCCTAAGAACCGGACTTGATGGTTTCCTCTCATCCGGCTCAGGCCGTTGCGAAGCCCGGCGGTCACACCGAGCCGGACGATCACGACGGAGAAGATGGGGGATGGGACCGCCGACGCGATGGTCGCGTCGCAGATCGACGGTCTTGGAAGTACGCACGCCACCCCGGATCGTAGGGATGAGCCTCCGCCCGGATTTTGAGGTGCCTGCGGATCGTCGTCTTGTTGGCACAGACCAACTTCAACCAGTCCACACGGCCCTCCGGCGTACGATGACCCCCGGCGGCCGCAAAGCGCCAGCTTCGCCCGTCGACCGGATGCCAGTATCGATGCAGCACCCAATCGGCGGTCTTCTCCTGATGCCTGCGTCGCGCCCATCGCCAGAGACGATGCCAGAGCACATGATCGACTTTCCGGAACGTGCGCGTCGCCACAATGTGCCGGTGATACATCACCCAACCGAGGATCACCCGGTTCAGTGCGTAGATCAGCTCGGCTTGTGACGCCGCGCCGTTCGCTCGGATGATCGCTCGCACCTTCTGCAGAAACGCATGCACGTTCTGCCGTGAAGGCGTGACCAGCAACTTGCCGTTGTACTTGCGCAAGTGTTGGCCCAGGAAGGCGAACCCCTCGTCGATATGCGCAACGCGGGTCTTTTCCGACGAGAGCATCAGCCCTCGGACGGCTAAGAACCGCTCAACCAGTGGCCTGACTTCGTGCTCGAGCACGTCTCTCGACGCTCCCGTGATGATGAAGTCATCGGCATATCGCACGAAGTTGACCTTGGGGTTGTACTTCCCGCGCCCCCGCCCGAGGTCTTTCCGAGGAAAGGCCCGTTGCAACGCGCGTTCGAGTCCATCCAATGTCATGTTCGCAAGTACCGGTGAGATCACGCCGCCTTGCGGCGTGCCCTCCTCCGTTGCGAACACGGTTCCCCTCTCGACGTAGCCGGCCTTGAGCCAGCCCCGCAAGATCGCCTTGTCCGTCGGAACATTGTCGAGCAACCACGCGTGGCTGATCCTGTCGAAGCAGCTCACGATGTCGCCTTCCAACACCCACGCCGGAGCGCTCTTGCGGGAGAGCAGCTTGAAGGCCTGCTCGATCGCGTCCGCCGTCGATCGCATCGGCCGAAAGCCGTAGGAGTTGCGATCCGCTGTGGTTTCCGCGATCGGATCGAGCGCCAGCAGGTACAACGCCTGCATCGCCCGATCGTGCATCGTGGGAATACCGAGCGGCCGCCACTTCCGGTTGGCCTTCGGGATATAGACGCGCCGAAGCGGTTGCGGCCGGTAGCCGCGCCGTCGAAGCGATCCGATCGCCCGTGCCTTGGTCTCGGGGGATCGCCACACCGCCCCGTCGATCCCCGAGGTCTCTTTGCCTGCATTGTCCGTCACTCGCTTCACGGCCAAGGCTCGGCCGGAGAAGGAGTGGGTGAGCAACCATTGCAGGGCGTTCGCCCGGCCCTGGCGGCCCTCCCGTGTCGCCTTGACGATACGCGCTTGCAGCCGCCGCACGTCGCGTTCACAGTGTCGCCAGTCAATCTGACGCCACTGCGGCGCTTCGCCGGAGGGCGCACACGCGGCTTGCGCTGCGTTCATTTGCCATTCCCTCCCAAGGCGGTTCTCCCGTCTCTCTCGTCACGAACGACCAGCTGGAAGTGGGCCTGCTTTCGCAGCGGCGTGATGGTGCCGAGCTCGGCGCCACGCCTATCCGCTCCATTACAGAGCGGCCTTTGCTTTCTCCAGCATCCTCTGCCCGCTGCCCCGTCAGCGTCCCTTACGGGCACGCCTGCTCCCTCGCGAGAGCGAGACATCGGGTTTACCGTGTTCCGCGTCGATGACACGAGTGGGGTAGTCCCTGCCAATACACCGGCGGTCTTGCGTGTCCGTGTGCTCCGAGTGCGCCGGCGGAGCAACCGACCGCGATACCCTTTTGGCCTGAGCCTCTCAGCATCTTTGGCTCGACTGATTTTGACGGTGCCTGCACGGCAGTTCACGTGCGTTGGACATACCACCCAGCCTAGCCCCTGCGCCGCCTGATGCTGGCAGCACTGGCGGTTCCCTCACGGCAGCCGCCACGCCCTGACGGGCGAGGGTACGTTGTCTCGGCAGCTTCAGACCCGACCGTTACCAGCCGCGCCTGTGCCGATAGGCTACTGCGCACGGAAGCGCAGGTTCTCTTACGGACCTCCTTGTTCGTATCGAACAATCATCAACGCGACTTCACGTCGCACGCGCCCACAATCATCCTTCCGGGGATCCGGCACCGAGTGCAGAAGATCGTGTGCTCACCGCCCGGCTCCGTCAGGCCGGTGACCTCATCGGCATCACCCTCCTCGACCATCTTATTCTCGGCGACGAGCGTACCTACAGCTTTGCAGATCAGGGGTGGCCGGCATAATACAGCGCATTGCCAGGAGCGCCATATCGTCATCATTGCTCGATCCCTTGCATACATGGTAACCCTGATCCGCATGAGCTCCCTTGAATGGGACTGACAGTAGGCACTCCAGGCTTCAAGAAGTTTTTGATCGGCCTCGACTAAGCAGAGGACGCATAACTGTCTGGGCTTGAAAGCCTCTTCCACCTATTGGATGGCGAGATCCGCGCCTCTCCTTTGCCAGTAATTTTTCTGAAAGATCTCCAAGTTGATCCATGGCAGTTCCAATAGATAAATTCGTCAATTTTTGGTTTTATCAAAAGCAAAATAGAGACTAGATGTTTTGTTTATTTCGGTTGTTGCGTTTATTTCGTTTATCTGGTAGGCTGGTTTTAGACCACAGGAGAAAAATCCATGGCCACAATGACCACTAGGACGAGAGAACCGATTGTACCGACAGCTCAGGATGCTGCGATCGCGCGTGAGGCCAGCCGTATGCTTGCGCCTTATGTCGAACACCTAGAGAGCCTTCGCTTTCAGATGGGCGAGGAGAAGAAAGTCACCCAAAAACTGTTGCTGCCGGCAACGGCTATCCGGCTTCTCCTTGATCTTCTTACGGAAATGGCGGCAGGGAATGCCATTACGCTCATTCCAGTGCACGCGCAGCTTACCACGCAACAGGCAGCCGATGTCCTGAACGTCTCCAGACCGTTCCTTGTGAGTCTCCTTGAACAAGGCAAGATCCCCCATGTCAAGGTTGGGACACACAGACGCATCCTTTTCGAGGACCTTATGCGATACAAAAAAGATATCGACAGGGAACGCCAGAAGGCCCTTGATGAACTCGTTCGAGAATCCGAGAAACTGAACATAGGATACTGACGTTGGCTACTTTCACTGCACTATACGACGCATGCGTCTTGTATCCTGCGCCCCTTCGCGACCTCTTGATGGAGCTCGCACTTACCGATCTCTTCAGGGCCAAGTGGTCTTCCATGATTCATGACGAGTGGATCCGCGCCCTTCTCAAGGACCGACCGGATCTTTCTGTCGACAATCTCAAGCGCACACGGGAACTTATGGACATGAACGTCCGTGACTGCATCGTCGAGAACTTCGAGGACCTCATTCCCGCGCTGCAGTTGCCCGATCCAAAAGACAGACACGTTCTGGCCGCCGCGATACGCGGCCGGGCCGATGTGATTGTCACGTACAATCTCAAGGATTTTCCTGAAAAAGACCTTTGGAAGTATGGCATTGCGCCTGAGCATCCCGATGAATTTCTCACACATGTTCTCGATCTGGCTCCGGGCAACGTTTGTGCTGCAGTGAAAACTCACCGTAAGAGGCTCGGAAATCCCGCCAAGTCTGTTGCCCAGTACCTTGAAGCCTTGGAAAGGCAGGCCCTTAATGAATTCGTGGCCAAGCTGCGCGAGTTTGCGAACCTTCTTTAGGGGTGGAGAAAGCTGTGGGATCAAAATCCATCACGTTGACAAGTGAAATGCCAAAATCGACATCTCCGATCGAGGACGTTACCTCACGGAACGTTCCCGAGAAAGTCCGCCTTCACCTCTTCGTCGTCGCGGGAGGCCACTGTGAATTCACCGGGTGTAATGACTATCTTATAGAGCACCATCTCACCCTGACCCCTGGGAATTTTGCCCAGGCTGCCCACATCGTGGCTTTCAAGGATAAAGGGCCAAGAGGAAATGTCTCTGACCGGCCGGACGACATCAGTAGCATCACCAATCTTATGTTGTTATGCCCAAAGTGTCACAAGCGGGTTCTACCCCATTTCCACGGACAGTTGAGTTAAGAGTTTCTCCCCCTGTTGCTGCTGATCGAGTCTCCGCCGCTGTCGGGGATTGTGCCAGCGCTCGATGTAATCAAAGATATCCGTTCTCGCTTCGGCTCTCGTCTGGTACTGCCTCCGATTGACCCGCTCCCGTTTGAGGACGCCGAAGAAACTTTCCGCCGCGGCGTTGTCTGCACAACTGCCCACCATGCTCATGCTACAGGTCACCTGGTGGGCCGCCAGGAACTGTTGGTATTCCGCCGCGGTAAACTGACACCCCCGATCTGAATGGAGAATGACCGGGGTGCGAGTGGGCCGCTGCCAGATGGCCATGAGGACCGCTTGGACGACCAGCTGGCAGTCTTGCCGTGCACTCATGGACCAGCCCACCACGAGCCCCGAATACAAATCGAGGACGACACACAAGTACAGCCAGTGTTCGGCTGTCCGCACATAGGTGATATCGGTGACCCATTTGGTATTGGGCGCCGTGGCGGTGAAGTCCCGCTCCAGATGATTGCGGGTTCCCGCCGGAGGTGTCCCTGACGGCTTGGTCCGCCAGCGTCGCCGCTGCGGCACGCCTCGCAAGCCCGCCCGGCGCATCAGACGGGCCACCCGGTGACGCCCACACCGCGTCCCGGCGTAGCGCAGATCCTCCCAGATGCGCGGGCTCCCGATGACGCCGTCGGAATCAGCATGGAGCTGACGAATCCGGGTCAGGAGCCGAGCGTTCTCCTGGGTCCGCGCACTCGGGGACCGCGTGACCCAGCCATAGTAGCCGCTGGGCGACACCCGCAAACAGCGGCACATCAGTCGGATGGAAAATGCGGGGCGGCCTCGTTGGATCATCCGATACTTCATCGCGACGCACTCGCGAAGAACGTGGCCGCTTCTCGCAAAAAATTCCGCTCCTTCGTCACGCGGGTAAGCTCACGTTTAAGGTGTCCGATCTCTTCGTCACGCGGACGGCCTTGCCCTGGAAACACCCGGTCCGTCTCCTGACGGAGTTCCCGCCGCCAGCGTCCCAGCACCGCCGCACCAATCCCCAGCTCCGTGGCAATCTGAGTAACGCTGACCCCAGGAGCGTCGAGCATGCCCATCGCCTCACGTTTGAACTCTGCTGAAAACCGCCTCCGTTGTGCCATGACATCCCTCCTGGCCCATTATGAGCCTTAACTGGGTGTCCGTAAAAGCGGGGCAGAACCCCAAGCAACATCAGCCGACCAAGCCTTGGAGTGCGTAAGGTACAAAAACTACCCTGGTTTGAACAAGATCCTGCATTGCTGGATGATGTACGATATGCACTTCGCGAGTCAGAGTATAAGTGGCTTCATCTTCACCTTGACCAAGGCACAGCGCGGGTCCAGGGTACGATCACGGTTCCCGAGGATCGCTACAGCATCGAAATTCTGTTCTTAAATGACTACCCTCTGACATTACCGCAGGTCCGGGAAACTGGAGGCAGGATCCCTCATACGTCTGACCGTCATGTTAACCCCAAGGACGGAACAGCATGCCTGTGTATTCCTGATGAGTGGTTCATCCAGCGCCCAGATGAATCTTTCCTGACCTTCCTCCGTGGCCCACTTTACAATTACTTCCTCAGCCAAAAAGCGTTTGAATCCATTGAGGAATGGCCACTCGGCGAAAGGCGCCATGGCAATGGCGGTGTGCTTGACTTTTATCAGGAATGTCTAGGAACCAATAATCCACACGTCATCAAACAATACCTCCTCTGTTTATCTCAGGTTACAGTGAAGGGTCATTGGGACTGTCCTTGTGGAAGCGGCAACCGAATCCGGAATTGCCATTATGAAAGAATAGCTGACCTGCGAAAGAAATTGTCTCCGCACATAGCTTCTAATGCCTTGAAATATCTCAGCGGCGTCTCTTAGACAGACTACACAGAGCTTGAGCCGATCAATCCCGTAATATTTTTTAGAAATATAGGAGGGGGAGCTTCGTTTCCAAATAACGTCTTTTTTACGGTGAGTTTCCCATCGTTCGAGGCGATTGTTTATCTGGTGAGTAATACTGGGGAAGAACAGTTCAGGCGGAGCCTCCTGAAACATGTACTTTTCCTCCCACACTTCAAACCTTCCGTCTACGATCTTGGTAAACATGACACTGTAACGCCAAAATGCCTGATTTGTTTCTGCCCTCGATATCTCGTCGAACCAATGCCGTGCCCAATTATTGCGTTCATAAGCGTTTTGCGCAGCCTTCTTCGCACTTCCTATCAGACCCGTACTGTCGTGATATTTTGCTAAAATCTTGTCGTTGAATTCACTTCGATCGGAGAATCCGGCGACCATAATTGCGCGCGCGATTTCTGCCGGCTCTTCCCTACTCATCTTAGTCTCAATATAGGTCTTCAGTAATTCCTGCTGGTCATTCATCAAGGCCGCTAGCACTTTCTGGGCCACATCGTAGTCCGTTGCTGCCTCGTCAAGGCGTAAAAAACGCAGTTCATCGAGAACTGGATTGCTAAAGCCCGCCCAAGCGGCCATCGCATTAAGTTCAACTCGGGCTCTGCCGAATGTAACCCGCACCAAGGGCTCGCTGCCCTTGATCAGGATGAATAAATCCTTTGCCCTCGCAGGGTGTTTCTTGCCCAAAGCCTGCGCGAGCAGAATTATAAGATTGTGAACGGCTGACAGCTTGCCTTTGGCAATGTTCATGAAAAGGGCAAACCAGTTATCAGCAAGTTCTCCGTTGGCTTCGATTACAGCTTCAAATTCATTGAAGGCGAAATGATCGAGAATAATACGAGCTTTGGCCTGCGATAGATTGGACTTGAATAAAAGAAATGCGTCGAACTGGCGTCTTTGCCGTTGCTCATAAGTCTCATGGTTCTCCGAAAACTGCTTCATCATTTCCCTGATATCCACCTTTTCAGCGGCACGCTCACTTACTGTAAACAGGCTAGGCCCAAGAGTGTTTGCAGGTTCAATCTGGAGTTCGATGTCCGATACCATAACATTAGTTTCTAGGCCGATGGCATGCCGAATTGATTCGTCAAGCCTTTGCCCAATTTTCCTCACAGCACCTTTGTCAAGCATCCCAGCTGCCCGGCCATAGAGACTGGGTGAAATGCGTTCGATCACCCTGTCATGATCGATATGAGCTTCCCTCTGTTTTTCGTCTTCCATCAGGCGGGTTTCATGCTACCAGGTTTTCCTCGTGTTGAGCCAGACGCCACTCATCCAGGAACTGCATCGGTGACTGGTAGCCCAGCGTCGAGTGTCGT
>Ga0163152_10005204_pt1 | contig 15458 bp, 17 predicted proteins | sample OliLakLV19MP8IB2_FD_148635 | JGI IMG/M metagenome (GOLD analysis project Ga0163152, IMG submission 148635) | Freshwater microbial mat bacterial communities from Lake Vanda, McMurdo Dry Valleys, Antarctica - Oligotrophic Lake LV.19.MP8.IB-2 | ecosystem: Environmental > Aquatic > Freshwater >... | reverse complement strand
CGAAGGGCTGCACCCAGTAGTCGCCCGCCGGCAAGGCTCCGAGGGTCGCCACGGGATAGCCAGGCGTTTGCGGACTGAACCGGACCTCGGTGCCCGGCGCGGCCTGATCCACCGGCACGGCAAACAACGGAGTGCCGGTCGGACCGGCCTGTCGAATCGGTGGTCGATCGTTCACGCGGGAGATCGCCACGTACATGCGGCCAGTCACCGGCTCAGAGCGCGCCGACGCCGCAAAGGAGACGAGGAAGACCGGCTGCGCGTTTTGATCGGCGGCCAGGTCCAACACGGGAGCCGCGATGGTGGCCAGAAGGAGAGAGAAGGCGATTCGACGGAGCATGAGCGGATTCTGGCACAAACAAAAAAGAAAGGCCCAGCAGCAGGTGCTGCCGGGCCCAAGTCCGTACCTTTAGCCTCTGACCTTTGGCCTTTAACCTTTGGTCTTTGGCCTTCCCCTAGTTCTCGCCCACCCGGAACCGCGCGAAGCGCGGCACCGCGACGTTTTCGCCAAGCTTGGCGATCGCGGCGGTGACGATCTGACCGATCGTGACCTTGGGGTCGCGAATCGACGGCTGGTCCAGCAACACGAACTGTTCGTAGTAGGAATTGACCTTGCCTTCGACGATCTTCTCGATGACGTTCGCGGGTTTGCCGGAAGCTTCCATCTGCGCGCGGTAGATCGCTTTTTCCTTTTCGATGACCTCGGCCGGCACGTCTTCGCGACGCGCGTAGAGTGGGGACGCGGCGGCGATGTGCATGCCGATCTCCTTCACGAGGTTCTGGAAGTCGTCGGTGCGGGCGACAAAGTCCGACTCACAGTTGACCTCGACGAGCACGCCGATGCGTCCCCCCATGTGCAGGTAGGACCCGATGACGCCCTCGGACGTGGAGCGGCCAGATTTCTTAGCCGCCTGTGCGAGTCCACGCTTGCGCAGGACGGTGGTGGCGGCATCGAGGTCGCCGTTGGCCTCCACCAGAGCGGCCTTGCATTCCATCATGCCCGCGCCGGTGGCGTCGCGAAGTTGTTTAACGAGCTGTGCTGTGACTTCTGCCATCTGAATACCCTTGCGCTTGTGAATGAGCCAATTGGCCAATGTGGCAATGTGGCAATGAACAGGACTGAACGGACAAATGGGGCAATGGGCCTCATTGGCTCATTGCCCCATTGGCCCATTGCCTAATTAACGAAGTGTTTAGACCGTCGCTGCGGGCGTTTCGGACTCTTTAGCCGACTCGGCCTTGGCGGGCATGTCGTCGGCCGCTGCCGATTCCGCCATGCCGCGACCCGAGAGAATCGCGTCAGCAATGCCGGCCGCGAACAATCGAATCGACCGCAGGGCATCGTCGTTGCCCGGGATCACGTAGTCGACCTGGTCGGGGTCACAGTTGGTGTCCACGACACCGATGACCGGAATCTTGAGCCTGCGCGCTTCGTCGACCGCGATCTGCTCGTTGCGGGTGTCGACGATGAAGAGAGCGTCGGGCAGACGCGTCATGCCGCGGATGCCGTCCAGGTTCTTCGAGAGCTTGCGACGCTCCTTGTCGAGCCGGGCGATTTCCTTCTTCGAGAGCGTGTCGTAGCGACCATCGGTGGTCATCGCTTCGAGCTCACGCAGCCGACCCAGCGATCGCTGAATCGTCGTGAAGTTGGTGAGCAGGCCCCCCAGCCAGCGCTGGTTCACGTAATACATGCCCGCGCGCTGGGCTTCTTCCGCAATGGCATCCTGTGCCTGACGCTTCGTGCCCACGAACAGGAAGGTCCCGCCCTGCGCCGCCGTGTCGGTGGCAAACTGCGCCGCTTCTTTGTAGAGCTTCGCCGTTCGACCCAGGTCGATGATGTAGATGCCGTTCCGTTCGCCGAAGATAAACGGCTTCATCTTCGGGTTCCAGCGCTTTGTCTGGTGACCGAAGTGGACGCCGGCTTCGAGCAGGTCTTTCATCGCAATTGCACTCACTCAAGTCTCCTAAAACTAGCGCTTGCTGAACTGGAAGCGCTTGCGCGCGCCCTTCTGGCCGTATTTCTTACGTTCCTTGGCGCGCGGGTCGCGCGTCAGCAGGCCGTCTCCACGCAGCGTCGACCGGAGTTCCGCGTTGAACTCCAGCAGCGCGCGGGCAATGCCGAGGCGCAGCGCACCGGCCTGGCCGGCGACGCCGCCACCGGCGGTGGTGGCCACGACATCAAACTGTTCGGTGGTCTGGGTGGTCACGAGCGGGCGACGAATCACCAGACGAAGGGTTTCGGTGGGGAAGGCGACGTCGACAGGTTTGCTGTTGACGGTGATGGCGCCGTTGCCGGGCCGGAGGAACACGCGGGCGGTCGAGGTCTTGCGGCGGCCCGTGCCATAGAACTGAGTGCTTGCTGCTGTCACGTTACGCTACCTCGCGTTTTTTGGGCTGCTGCGCCGCATGCGGATGTTCGCTGCCGGCGTACACCTTCAACTTCCGATACATCGCGGCGCCAAGCTTGGTCTTCGGCAACATGCCGCGCACGGCCTCTTCCACCAGACGAATCGGATGACGCTGCCGCACAATCTTTGCGCGCGTTTCCTTGAGTCCACCTTCGTAGCCAGAGTGCTGGCGATAGATCTTCTGTTCTTCCTTGTTGCCCGTCAGCTTGACCTTGGCCGCGTTCACCACCACGATGAAGTCGCCACGATCAAGAAACGGCGTCCATTCCGCCTTGTGCTTGCCCTGCAGCAAACGTGCCGCGTCGGTCGCAATGCGTCCCAACACCTGGCCGTCCGCGTCAATCACATGCCACTGCCGGTCGATCACATTGGCAGAGGGGGTAAACGTGCCCATCTAACGAGTCCCTTCTTTCACGCCACGTCGGTTCGTCGCGCGGCCGCATCACCCTGCGGAACAATCCAGAGGGACGGCAAACCAAAAGATTAGCCATCGGTACCCAAAAAGTCAATGTAGACAACGGGAAACGGGCGGCGTGGGCGCTTACAGTTCTGGAGCGCGGACCCACAATCCGCGTGGGTCGGTCCAGGCCCACCGAGTCCGTTCGGCCATTTGCCCCGCGTCCGGCCATGGCGCGGGTCCCGGTCCTGGCGGTTGGCATCAGGCTTGCCCTAGTCATGGCCGCAATGGGAATCGTGTCGGCCTTCAAACCACCCCTCGTCGGGCTCGACTTGGGCACCCACGCCGTCCGGGCCGTGGCACTTCGGCCCAAAAGGCGAGGATGGGTGCTGATCGCGGCGGGCGAGGCCTTCATGCCAGCCGGGGAAGAGGCGACCCAGACCGAACTGGCCGAGACCGCAGCGACCCTTCTGGACTCCCTCGGCCTGCGTCGGGCGCGGGTGGCTGCGGCCGTCTCCGGCCACGCCGTCATCGTGAAGCGGCTGACCCTGCCGCCAATGGACGCGCGGGAACTGGCCGACACCATTCCCCAGGAGGCGGCGCAGTACATTCCGTTCCCGCTGGCCGACGTTCAGCTCGACTATCAGGTGCTGGAGGGGCCCCGGGCCCTGCCGGCGGACGCGCTGGACGTGTTACTGGTTGCCGCACGCCGGGATCGCGTGGCCGAACGGGTGGCGGCGATGACGGCGACGGGACGGGCCCCGGTCGTGCTCGACGTCGAGGCCTTTGCCCTGGCCAACGCCTACGAAGCTAATTATTCGGATCGGACCGACGCGCTGGTGGTCCTGGTGCACATCGGGCACCGCGGCACGATCGTATGTCTGGTGGAGCACGGCCAGGTGGCGTTTACCCGCGACATCAATCTGGGTGGCTCCGCCTACCTCGATGCCGTCGAACGGGACCTCGGTCTCGATCGCACGGCGGCCTTGCGGCTGTTGAGACAGGAACACCTCAATGACGAGGGCACGATGGGCGTGGTCCGTGATCTCCACCTGCAACTGATGCTCGAGATTCGCAAAACGATCGACTTTCACCGGGCCTCGTCCGCCGTCGAACGCGTCGACCGCGTGGTGTTGTCTGGCGGTGCCTGTCAGATCGACGGACTGCGGCATCTGTTGTCGGCGGAACTCGACGTCGAGGTGGAGGTCGCCGATCCGTTTCGACAGATTGATCGCCCGGCGCGCGTGATTGGCGCCGATGTGGACGGTCCCGCCTACGCCGTGGCCGTGGGACTCGCCCTGCGCCGGGAGGGGGACCGATGATTCGCGTCAACCTCATCGGCGGAGCCGAGTCGCGACGTCAGTCCGGCCTGGTGCGATTTTTCATCGTGCCCGCCGAACAGCGGGCCGCGTTGTTTGGTGTCACCGTGCTGATGGCAACCGCGATCGGTGTGGCCGGCTGGTGGTGGTCCCTCGACGCGGCGCGCCAATCGATGGACGCGGAGATCGCGCAGCAGGAGAGTGCGCTTGTGCAGTTGCAGGATGCCGCGCGCCTGGTTGAGACATCCGAAGCGCGCGAGAAGGCGTTGCGGGAGCGCCTGACGCTGATCGATCGTCTGCGTGCCACGCAGCGCGCGCCGGTGGTGCTGCTCGAAACGGTGAGCATGAGTCTGCCCGACGGGCTCTGGCTGCTGGAGTTGAAGCAGCAGGGCGCGTCCGTGCGCATCGAAGGCCGCGCCGTGTCACTCACCGCACTCACCGACTTCATCGATCGGCTGCAGACATCGGGTCGCTTCCTGCAGACTCTCGACATCGTCACCACCAACATGGAAACGATCGGCGAGGCGTCGGTCGTGCGGTTTGCGATTCGTGGTGATGTGCGCGCCGATCAGGTGGCCGGGAAAGGGGGGGCGTGATGGCGGTCAGCTTCCATCAATATTCGCCGAAGGCACAGGCCGGTATCTGCTTCGCGGTCGCCGTCATGGCGTTTGGCGCGGCGTGGCAGGTGCTCCTGGCCCCCGAGCGCGCAGAACTGGCGTTGAGGCGGGAGCGTTTGGCGGTCGTGCAGGCCGATGTGGCGCGGGCGACACAGACCGCGCAGCGCCTCACACAGGTCCAGCGTGAGGTCGCCGCGCTTGAAGCCGCATTGGTTGGCACGACGGCGATCCTGCCCGATGAAAAAGACGCGCAGGACGTCCTGCGGGGGTTGCATCAACTTGCCAGCGAATCCAACTTGAGCATCAACAGCTTCACGCCCAAACCTGCGGCGGAGGGCGCGCAATTCACCGAGTGGCCCATCGAACTCGGTCTGGAGGGCGGCTATCACGAGCTCGGCGTGTTTTTTGATCGCGTGGCGGCGGAGTCGCGGCTGATTTCCGTCGCCAATCTGCACCTGCGCACCAACACCGCCCCGGCCGGCGCCAGGCGCGGACTGGTGTCGGCCACGTGTGTCGCCACGACGTTTGTGTTTGGAAAAGGACAATGATCCATCGGAGAGTTCTGGGAGTCGTGTTGCTGTGCCTGTCGGTCTCGCTGACCGCGCAGGAGACGATCAAGATCGGCACGCGGGTCGGCATGCCCGTCTCCGACTATGACGGCCAGAGTCGACGTGATCCGTTTGCGCCGCTGGTGTCACCGCCGACGCCGCAGGCCGCGGCGGGTGCGGCCACCACACGTCGAGCGCCCGGCCTGGCCGGGATGACGGCGGCCGACGTGGTGCTCAAGGGCATCATCTCGAGTGGGGCGACACGGATGGCGCTGCTGGAGGGCCCCGACGGCCGGACGTATCTGGCGCGGGCACAGGATCGGCTGCACGATGCGGTCATCAGGCGCATCGACGCGGATGCCGTGGTGCTCCTCACCACGGCCACGCCTCGCGGTGGCGGACGTGAAGTGCGCAAACCCCTGCGCCCCCTTGGTGAAGGTGGTGGGCTGTGAGGCGTGTCCTGCGGTGTGTGGCGGCCTGGCTCGCGTGTGGCCTGGTGTTGACCGCGCAGGTGCCGTCGGCGCTGACGGCGCCGGCCGGGCAGCCGCGGCAATACACGGGGGCCCCGGCTGATTTCGATTTTCAAGGCGCCGACCTGCGGATGGTGCTGCGCTCGTTTGCCGAACTGGGCGGACTCAACCTGGTCATCGACCCGTCCGTGACGGGCACGGTCGATATCAAGCTCACACGCGTGCCGTGGGATCAGGCGCTGGAGGTCATTCTCAAAACCAGCAAACTCGGCTACATCGTCGAAGGCTCGGTCGTGCGGGTCGTGCCGATGGGGGTGCTCGCCGCCGAAGAAGACGCGCGACAAAAATTGATCGATGCCCAGGCACCGTCGGCGCTGGCCGTTCGCACCTTTGCGCTCAACTACGCACGCGCGGCCGATCTTGAGCCGCTGCTGAAGGCGGCGATTCTCTCGAAACACGGCGACACCAGATTTGACGCGCGCACCAATACGTTGATCGTGCGCGACCTGCCCGATCAGCTGGAGGCGGTGGCCGGACTGATCGCCACGCTGGATCGCCCCGAACCCCAAGTGGAGATCGAAGCGCGTGTCGTGCAGACCAATCGCGACTCGGCGCGCGCGCTTGGTGTGCAGTGGGGCGGATCAGGGCGCGTGTCGCCCGAACTGGGCAACACCACCGGTTCGGCATTTCCCAATACCGGCGCAGTCAGCGGGCGCGCGGCGGGCGATGGCTCCACGGCGGTCAACCTGCCGGTGTCGGGCGCGACGTCGGCGGCCGGACTCGCCCTCGGGTCGATTACCGGTGCGCTCAACCTGGACGTGGCGCTCACGGCGCTCGAACGATCCGGCAACGGCCGCATCCTCTCCACGCCCCGCGTCACCACGCAAAACAACAAACAGGCGGAGATGACGCAGGGCGTGCAGATTCCCATTCAGACGGTGGCGAACAACACCGTGACGGTGACATTCAAGGACGCGGCGCTCAAGTTGCTCGTCACCCCGCGCATCACGGCCGCCAACACCGTGATCATGGATGTGGAACTTGAAAACGCCACACCGGACTTCACGCGACAGGTCAACAACATCCCGCCCATTGATACCCAACGCGCGAAGACGTCGGTGCAGGTCAGTGACGGCGCGACCACGGTCATCGGCGGCATCTATGTCAGCCGTGAACAGTCCACGCAGGATCGCACGCCGGGATTTCATCGCGTGCCGCTGCTGGGCTGGCTCTTCAAGCGCGACACGGTCCAGGACGAAACACGTGAGCTGCTGATCTTCATCACGCCACGCATTCTGCGGAGTGGGTTATGACGCGATCGTTTGTGGCACGCTGCGGCGCGGTCGCGCTGCTGATGTCTGGTGCCGGATGTGCCGCCGCCGGCCGCCCCGGTGAGGCCAGCAGTTATCTGATCGTTGAATCGTTTGTCGCGGCGTCCGGTGCGACCGCCACCACCTTCGGCGGCACGCTGGGGTCCGATGTCCAGACGCTGGTGAACGCCAGCATCAACGGTGTGGACATGCGCGTGCCCACCGTCTTTGAGGATGTCGGGCAGGTGCGATTCCGACTCGCGATGAAAAATCCGTCGCTCACCGCGGCGGCCGCCAACTTCATCACCGTCAGCCGGTATCGCGTGGTCTTCCGTCGTGCGGACGGGCGCAACACGCCCGGCGTGGACGTGCCGTTCGGGTTCGACGGTGCCGTCACTGTGACCGTGGGCTCCGAGCCGATCTCGGCGGCGTTCACGCTGGTGCGCATTCAGGCGAAGTCGGAGTCGCCACTCCTGGCCCTGGTCGGCGGTGGGGGAGCGATGGCGATCTCCACCCTCGCCGAGATCACCTTTTACGGCACCGATCAGGCCGGCCGCGACGTGGTGGCGACGGCGAACATCAGTGTCAATTTTGCAGACTGGGGCGATCCCGAGTGACGCACGGTCCACGGTTCCAGGGTCCACGGTCCACGGTTCGCAAGGCATCGAGGCAACAGCAATGAGACGTGCAGTGATTTGGTGGGGAGTGAGTGCGCTGCTGGCGGTGTCGGTGGGGTGTGCGGTGGACTCGGTGTCCACGCCGGCACCGACGGGGCCGTCGGAGTTCTCGACATCGCTCGGGATCTCGGTGACGCCCGACATGATCCGGCAGGACGGCTCGTCGACGGCGACCGTCGCCCTGCATGCCCGCGATGCGACGGGGTTGCCGGTGGTCGGTCTCTCCGTGCGCCTCGATGTGCTGGTGGGGACCACAGTCGTGGACTTTGGCACTCTGGCCAATCGCACGCTGTCGACAGGCACTGATGGCCGGGCGACCACCACGTATCAGTCCCCCTCGGCCCCGCCACCCTCCGTGCAGGACGACACCACGGTGACGATTCGGGCGACGATGATCGGGACCAACTATCAGAATGCGCTACCGCGCACAGCGGAGTTGAGGCTGGTGCGACCCGGTGTCATCCTGCCGCCCAATGGCACACCAGTGCCGAGCTTTTTCATCTCGCCATCAAGCGGCCGCGAAAATGAGCCGCTCCTCTTCGATGCCTCGGCGTCGTCAGACGACGGACAGATTGTGGGATACACGTGGGCGTTTGGTGATGGCGGGACCGGGACCGGCCGCACGCGCACACACACGTACGAATTGGCCGGGACGTATTTGGTACGGCTGACGGTGACCGATGATCGCGGCCAGAGTGCCGCCACGGCGCCGACGCCAATCACGGTGGTCGCGGCCGCCAACCCTGTCGCAGCGTTCACCTTCTCGCCGACCGCTCCTGCCGTCGGTACCTCCATTGTCTTCAATGCCGCCTCGTCGACGGTGCCGACGGGCAGAACCCTGGTGGGGTTTGACTGGGAGTTTGGCGACGGCAATCAAGCGTCGGGCTCGGCGCCCATCCATACGTTCCGTGCACCGGGGACCTTCACGGTGGTCCTGACCGTGACCGACAACACCGGGCGGAAAGCGGTGGCCACACGAACGGTGACGGTCCTGCCGTAACATGCGTCGCGTATGGCTGTGGCGAACTGGCAGGCGCGACTCGACGCGTTGCGCGCGTCGTGGGCGGCGACCGGCGCTGACGTCTGTCTGATTTCCTCGCCGACCAACATTCAGTACCTCACGGGCCTTGAGGCCAGTGCGGGGCTGCTCCTGCAAACGGCGTCGGGCACACAGCTGCTCCTGGACGGCCGGTACACCACTGTGGCTCAGGAGATGCAGGCGGATGGTCGGCTGGCGCCCGTCATCATCCAGACGGTGGACCAGGGGTTTGATCCGGCGCTGCATGGGGCTCTGCACGGGGCCGTGGCCCGACGTGTGGTCTTTGAGGGGGAGCACACCACGGTGGCGACCCTCACGCGATGGCAGCAGGTGTATGAGGCGGACTGGCAGAGTCCCGGCCCGCTCGTCGAACCGCTCCGCGTCCGGAAGGATGACCACGAGTTGGCGATCCTGAGACGGGCCGGCGCCCTGCTGTCGGGGGTGGCCAATCGGCTGCCCGAGTGGGTGCGGGCCGGCCGCCCGGAGCGGGAGGTGGCGGCGGACATTGACCGGGCCCTGCTCGAGGCCGGGTTCACCAAGCCGGCCTTTGACACCATCGTGGCATCCGGGCCCAACAGCGCCCATCCACACGCCCGCCCGGGGCTCCGGCCATTGACCGCCGGGGACCTCGTCGTGCTGGACTTCGGCGGCGTGTTGGACGGATACTGCGTGGACCTTACCCGGGTGGCTGCGGTCGGTCGGGTGGGGCCAGAGCTTGAATCGCTGTATGCAGCGGTTCGTGCGGCCCACGGGGCGGCTCTGGACGCGATACGGGCAGGGATTCCTGCGGTGCGTGTTGATTCCGCGGCCAGGCAAGTTCTTGAAGACAAAGGACTTGGGGCTGCATTTGTTCACGGAACCGGCCACGGTTTAGGCCTGGAGGTGCACGAAGCGCCCCGGGTGTCTCGACTGAGTCCTCCCGAAGAGGTACTCGAGGCCGGCATGGTCTGCACCGTGGAGCCTGGCGCCTATGTGCCGGGACTTGGCGGTGCCCGATTGGAGGATGACGTGGTGGTGACCGATGTGGGCGCCGAACTGATAACCACGACACCTCGAGACCTCATTCAGATTCCCAATTTATGAATCTCGACGACATCAAACAACTGTTGGAACTGGTTCGCGAACACGACCTGACCGAGTTCGAACTCGAGCAGGACGGCCTCAAGATGCGTGTGCGCAAAGCGGGGCCGGACGTGATCGTCACGCATGCGGCCGCGCCGCCTGTGCAGCCGGTGCAGCATCTGCAGCACCATGCGCCCGCGCCTGTCGCGACGCCGGCGCCCGCTCCTCTTGACGAGGGCACGCCCCTGGCCGTCATCAAGGCGCCCATTGTGGGCACCCTGTATCGTGCGCCCGAACCGGGCGCGCGTCCGTTTGCCGAAGTCGGCACGATGGTGAAAAAAGGCCAGGTCCTGTGCGTCATCGAAGCGATGAAGCTCATGAACGAGATCGAGTCCGAGGTGGACGGCGAAGTCGTCGGCGTCTACGTCGACAACGGTCAGCCGGTGCAGTTTGGCGATCGGATTTTCACGATCAAAGTCTCATGACATCAAGGAACTAAGTGTTTAACAAAATTCTCATTGCGAATCGTGGAGAGATCGCCCTGCGCGTCATCTGCGCGTGCCGCGAAATGGGGATCAAGACGGTCGCCGTCTACTCGGAAGCCGACGAGCATTCGCTCCATGTTCGGTTCGCCGACGAGGACGTGTGTATCGGCCCCGCGCGCAGCGCCGACAGCTACCTCAGTGTGCCGGCGATCATCAGCGCGGCCGAGATCACCGGCGCCGACGCGATCCATCCCGGCTACGGATTCCTGTCCGAGAGTGCGTATCTCGCGGAAGTGTGTGAAGCGTGCCACATCAAGTTCATCGGACCGAATCCCAACGTCATCCGGTTGCTGGGCGACAAGGTCCGCGCACGTCGGGCAATGAAAAAAGCGGGCGTCCCGATTCTGCCAGGCAGTGACGGCCCCGTCGCCGGTGAAGAGCAGGCGATCAAGATCGGCAAGGAACTCGGTCTGCCGCTCATCATCAAGGCCGTGGCCGGTGGTGGTGGTCGCGGCATGCGCATCGTGCGCAGTCACGACGAACTTCCAAAACTCGTCAAGGTGGCGATGCGCGAAGCGGAAGCGGCCTTTGGAGTCGGCGACGTCTACCTGGAACGATACCTCGAAGCGCCGCGCCACATCGAAGTGCAGGTCATGGGCGATCACCACGGCAACGTGGTGCACCTCGGTGAACGCGAGTGTTCGGTGCAGCGTCGTCACCAGAAGCTGGTTGAAGAAGCGCCGTCGGCGGTCTTGACCGACAAACAGCGCAAGAAACTCGGGGCCACGGTCGTCGAGGCCGCGCGCGCGGTCGAATACGCCAACGCCGGCACGTTTGAGTTCCTGCTCGATGACACCGGGAACTTCTACTTCCTCGAAGTGAACACCCGGCTGCAGGTCGAACACCCGGTGACCGAGTTCATCACGGGCATCGACATTGTGAAGGAACAAATTCGGGTGGCGGCCGGTGAAAAGCTCGGCTATCGCCAGAGCGACATCGAGTTCCGCGGTCACGCGCTCGAGTGCCGCATCAACGCCGAAGATCCGGTCACCTTTGCGCCCAGCCCGGGCCTCATCACGGCCTTCAGTGTGCCGGGTGGACCTGGTGTGCGTGTGGATACCTTCGTGCACTCCGATTGCATGGTCTCCCCGTATTACGACTCGCTCATCGCGAAGATCATCACCTACGGGCGCGACCGCAACGAAGCGATCGCCCGGATGCGCCGTACGCTCGAGATGACCGTGGTCGAGGGCATCAAGACGTCCATCCCTCTGCAGTTGAAGATCATCAACGACCCGGACTTCCAGGCCGCGCGCATCAATACGGCGTTCATGGATCGCTTCATGCCGCCGGCCAAACCGGCAAAGCCGCTCGCGGAGTCGGCGTAGTCCTTTTTTTTACAGGGAGGTACGGAGACACGGAGGTTGTTTTCATAAAAACCCTGAGTTCTCCGTTTCTCGGTGCCTGCCTGTGAATACGTCTCTTCCTCGTCTTTATCCCATTCTCGACATTGATCTGCTCGCAGCGCGCGGGTTGGACCCACTCGATGTGTGCGACGTGTGGCTCGAGGGTGGCATCCGCCTGATTCAGCTGCGCGCGAAGGCGATGGCGTCTGGGCCGCTGTTGGTGCTGGCCGAGGCGTTGCTCACGCGCACGCGGGCGGCGGGCGCAAACCTCCTTGTGAATGACCGTGCCGACATTGCCGCGATGTGTGGTGCCGACGGCGTCCACGTCGGACAGGACGACCTCTCACCGGCAGAGGTGCGCCGCCTGCTGGGTCCAAATGCCGTTGTCGGCCTCTCGACTCACACCGATGCACAGGTGGCGGATGCCGTGACGCAGCCGGTGTCGTATGTCGCCATAGGCCCGGTGTTCGGCACCCGCACCAAGCAGACCGGGTACGACGCGGTCGGCCTCGATCAGGTGCAGCGCGCGGCTGCGGTCGCGCATGGCGCCGGTCTGCCGCTGGTGGCGATTGGCGGCATCACCCACGAGCGCGCCTCCAGTGTGCTGGCGGCCGGCGCGGACTCGCTGGCCGTCATCAGCGACATGGTGGGCGAGTCGCTGTCGTCCACCGAGACGCGAGTCATCCAGTGGATGCGAGCGCTGCCGCCAGCCGGCTGACGTTGTCGCAATAAAAAAAGGGCGCCCGCCGAAGCGAGCGCCCTTCCGTATTCCCGAACCCTGGACCGTGGACCCTGTGTCGGACCCTGGACCGTCCGTCAGTTCCCGATGCGCGCCCCCGTCGTGGGGTGGTCCACCGAGTATTCCTTGCCGGTGCCACTGAAGTAGTCCTTCGTGATTTTCCTGACGACGGGCAGCAGGATGGCGAGGCCGATGAGGTTCGGGAAGGCCATGAAGGCGTTGAGCAGATTGCCAATCGCCCACACGAGTGGCACGGAGACCACGGCGCCGACCATGATCAGGGCCACAAAGAGCACCCGGTAGACCTTCGTGTACGCCGGTCCGAAGATGTACTCGAAGCACTTCTCACCGTAGTAGCTCCATCCGATCAGCGTTGAGAAGCCGAACAGGAAGGAGCAAATCGCGACGACGACTGTCGCATACGGAATGGTCTGGCTCATCGCCGCTGCGGTCAAGTCGGCGCTCTGGTAGAGACCGGAGGTCCACAGCCCCGACTCAAGGATCACAAACGCCGTCATGGAGCAGACGACGATGGTGTCGATGAAGACTTCGAAGACACCGACCACGCCCTGTTCAGCCGGGTGTCTGACGTCGGCGATGCCGTGCGCCATGGGCGCGCTGCCCAGGCCCGCTTCGTTCGAGAGCACGCCGCGGCTCATGCCCATGGCGATGGACTGCGCCACGGTCGCTCCGGCGAAGCCGCCCACGGCGGCGGTGGGCGAGAATGCCTCGGAGAAGATCAGGCCGAACACGTGGGGGAGTTGTCCGGCGTTGATGATGACAAAACTCACGGCCGCGATCAGATAGAGCAGAATCATCGCCGGCACGAGCTTCTCGGCGACGTTGGCGATGCGCTTGATGCCGCCCAGTAACACCAGGCCGACCGAGACCGTGATGAGCAGACCGGGGACCCATGTCGGAATGACGTTGCCGGTCACGGCCTTGAACGCCGCCACGAAGGAAATGGCGACCGTGTTGGACTGCGCCATGTTGCCGGTGCCGAACATGGCGGTGGCGATGCCGAAGAAGGCAAACAGCCACGCGAGGGTCTTGCCCAGGCTGCTGTTGCCCAGGCCGCGGGTGATGTAGTACATCGGGCCGCTGGCCAGTTCACCGTTTTCGCGCGTGACACGGTAGTGCACGCCGAGCACGGCTTCGGCGTATTTGGTGGCCATGCCGACCGTGGCACAGACCCACATCCAGAAGACCGCGCCGGGGCCACCAATCAGGATGGCGGTCGCCACACCGCCGATGTTGCCGTTGCCCACGGTGGACGCCAGCGCGGTCGACAGCGCCTGGAACGGCGTGATCGTCTTGGAGTCCTTCGCGGATTTCGAGAAAGCCCCCTTCATGACCATCCGCAGGGCGACCGGGAAACGCCGAATCTGAACGAAGCCGGTGGCCACCGTCAGAATGCCGCCGACGACCACCAAGACAAGCGGCATGAAGGTCCAGTGCCATACCGTGGCTTCAATCGATTCAAACCATCGAGTCAGTGCCAACACATCCATCTGTAAATCCTCAATCCTTTTTCGTTAACCCAGCAAGTCCAGCGCGGTGAACACAATAACCATGAAGATCGCGACCGGGCACACCCAGCGGATCAGGAAACTCCACAGGGGCGCGGCCGGCATCCGGCCGCCCACGTTGAGTTCCTCGAGCGCCTTGTCGGCGCGCCAGACGTGGCCGACAAAGATCGCGAGCAGGAAGCCGCCAATCGGCAGCGCAAAGTCATTCCAGATGATGGCCATCAGACTCAGGAAGTCCATGCCGACGCCAGGCACGTTGGAGAAAAACGCTGAGGCGCCGTTGCCCAAGGCCGACGGAATCGCCAGCACAAAGGTGATCGTGGCCAGCACCAGCACGGCCTTCTTGCGATCCCAGCCGTGCGAGTCGATCAGGTGGGACACCGGCACTTCCAGGAGCGAGATGGTTGAGGTGATCGCGGCCAGCGTCAACATCACAAAAAACGCGACGCCGACCAGCTGTCCGCCAGGCATGGTGGCGAAGAGTTGCGGCAGCACCACGAAGATGAGGCCGGGACCGGAACTATTGGGATCAAACCCGGCGAGGCTGAAGCCGGCGGGGAAGATGATCAAGCCGGCGGTCAGCGCGACGAGTGTATCGATCACGACGACCCACATCGCCGACTGTGCCAGGTTTTCGTTCTTCGAGAGGTAGCTGCCGTACGTGATCATCGCGCCCATGCCGAGGCTCAGCGAGAAAAAGGCCTGGCCCAGTGCGGCGTTGATAACGCCGATATCCAGGATTTTTGAAAAATCCGGGTTGAGATAGTAGGAGAGGCCCGCGTCGGCCCCCGGCAGCGTGACCGCCCTGACTGCCAGGAGGGCCAGCAGGATGAGCAGGAGCGGCATCAGGGCCTTGGTCATCCGTTCGATGCCGCCCTTGACGCCACCCAACAGCGTGCCTGCGGTGATGGCCAGGACGACAAACGTCAGGCCGATGCTCAGCGGGGCGTTGCCGACAAACTGCGTGAAGTACGCGCCGGTGGCGGCCGAGTCACCGGTGACGGCCCCCGTCGTCATGTAATAGACATACGCGATCGTCCAGCCGGCGATGACCGAGTAGAACGACAGAATGCCGACCCCTGCCAACACGCCGAGCGCGCCGGTCAGCCACCAGGCACTGCCGGGTTTGATGAAGTTGAAGGCCCCGACCGGGTCCTTGCCCGAGCGGCGGCCGACAGCCAACTCGGCGATCATGATTGGCGCACAAATCAGGAAGACGCACACAAGGTACACGAGGACAAAGGCGGCCCCGCCGCCTTGGCCGACCTTGGTCGGAAATCCCCAGATGTTGCCCAGTCCGACAGCCGACCCGGCGGCCGCCAGAATGAACCCAAACCTCGAGCCGAAGCTGCCACGCGCGCCTGCCATCAAACACTCCTGTTCGCTACCCGGAAACGGTCCGTGGATTCTACCCCTATAATGTCGACGCCAGTGCCCACGTCAGGGCCTATACCC
>Ga0163152_10005200_pt1 | contig 15466 bp, 11 predicted proteins | sample OliLakLV19MP8IB2_FD_148635 | JGI IMG/M metagenome (GOLD analysis project Ga0163152, IMG submission 148635) | Freshwater microbial mat bacterial communities from Lake Vanda, McMurdo Dry Valleys, Antarctica - Oligotrophic Lake LV.19.MP8.IB-2 | ecosystem: Environmental > Aquatic > Freshwater >... | reverse complement strand
CGCCGTTTCCACCTCTCCTGTAAATGGATTGCCCGCGCAACCCGTTGATGGCGCTGCACCTCAGCCGCTATCTTTTGGAGAGGTCTTAAAGGTTGAAGAAAAGAAATTGCAGCAGGAGCAGGAAATCAGCGCCCAGTCTGTTGCCGCTTTACTTGCGACGATGCAGCCGCCAGCCGTGACAGAATTCATCACCGAATTTATTGCAGGCGTTGAATCCATGCCCGCCCAAACAAACGATCAAACCGCCCTGAAAACTGATTCCGTCCAACCGGCCAATGCCACACCCAGGCAGGATGCTCCCACAACCGGCGCACAGATACCAACCGAGAAAACTGGGGCGGGAATTTCCGTTCACAAGCTGGAAAGTAGTTCAACATCAACACCTGCTTCATTCAAAGTTAACATCACGCCGCCACAACCGGAGACTGCGCCTCAATTAACCTTTAAAACTGAAAAGCTGATCGTTGCCAATCAGCATGAAACCACACCTGCCGTTATTGATGGCGAGGCAAAAGTATTTACATCAGAAACCTGGTCAGTTGAACCCGCACAAGCAAATACAGTTGCCGCTGAAATTTTACAGCCTGCCAACAAGATGAACATCTCAACTGCCAAGGCAGCTTCCTCGAACATCAGCGGTCAAGGCAAGGTTGTGCCCGTTTTCCTGGAAGGTGAGATTCAATCCCCCCGGAATGCGCCTGCTTTTGAAATTCAGCAACCTGTAGAAAAAACCATGAGCCAACTCAAGAATGTCATCCTGAGTGATGGCGCAGCATTCCCGGAAGGGGAGGGATCTCTGCTTCAGAATAACGAGACTCTTCAGCCGCAAGGAACACTCCCTAAGAGCGACAAGCTTATTTTTGAGACAGTTTCCAATACTCCAGTTGTAAGAGCTGTTTCCTCAGAGGCTGCTACTCAAAGTGAACCTGTACCAACGAAGTCAACGGTTGCCGAAAATTTGCAGACTCCAGGCAAGGCGAACACCATAGCCGCAAAAGTGACTATGGTGCAAGGCAAGAGCGAACCCATTGTTGCTGACACCAAACTTGAATCCAATCAGAAAACATTTACTGCCAAAACGAAACAGATTGAATCAGTTCAAGTAGGCACAACTGCGGATGAAGTTCTGCGATCTGTGAGCAAGACCACTAGCCCTGTCTCGAAAGCGACTGCCGGGCAACGCGAAAGTGAACCTGTTATCGTCGATACAAAATTTGAAACCATTGAGCTGCCTCAATCAAAAGTAGCTGCAACAAGCCATCCTGAGAATGTCGTTCCGAGCGATGGAGAGGAATCACTATCCCGGAACTACGAAACTACTTTGCCGCAGCGAATGCTTGAACAGCGTGATGCGATTGTTTTGGAGACAAACACAAGCAATTTCGATGCTCCAATCTCACAACCTGCGGAAAAGACAAATACGCCAACGACCGCAGTCTATGAACCAGTAGCCGTTGACGAAACAACCAGAATAACCAGAGAACCATCTGCCGTAGGAGTAAATACAAGTACGCCAGATCAAACAAACATGCCTGTCTTTGAAACCTCTCAGCCTGCCGAAAAGGCCAACCTTCCACTGGCAGCAGCGCTTCCTTCAAACACCACAAATATGACACCCGATGTTGAGGAGCAGGTTGACGTAGAGCAAAAATCATTCGCCGCAGAAATAAGATCATCTGCGCCTGCAGAAGCGAACATCGCTGCTGAAAAAGCAACTATGCCCGCCAGAGCGGAAGTAAAAGCAGCCGTGTCAAACCAGGCGAACGTTCCGATAAATACAACTTCTCGATGGGTACAAGAGACTGTTGTTCCTCCTGTAAAGGCAGTTGTAAGCAACGATCAAGTCACAATTGAAAAGAAGGCGGCTGTAATTTCTGTGGATGTTGTCAACCAAAACAAATTTGAGGCAAGTTTCAGTCAGAGCGTTGTTGAAACTCTCCAACCTGCGGCAACAGCCGGAGTTTCAAACACAAAAGTGATTTCTTCAACCGTGCCCATTGCGACACCTGTGAAAGAGAAACAGCTTGAAACACAGCAAAAACCATTTGCTGTAGAGATGGAATCAGCTGTGCCTACAGACATGGGTGTTTCCACAGAAAAGAAAACGATACAGGTCAAAAGTGATCAGCCAGTTGCAGAGGCGTTAGAAACAGCCATAGCAGAGTCGCAACTGTTAAATGAAGTGTCTCAGCCTTCTAAAGCGGCTGCGGCGTTGAAGCCTGCTGCGTCAGCACAAGTGGGTTTATCCGTCAGTGAAAATTCTCAAGTTGCGAAAGAGACTGTTTCTCCCACGGTGAAGGTTGATGTGCAAGTTGATTCTGTTGATACAAAAATATCGGATGTGAAGGCCGAGACGAAAGTTACCGAAATATCGCGGCCTGTGACCAGCCCGGTTCCTTTGGTTGAAACGGAAGAATCAATTTTGAACAACAAAGATGGCAAGGCTGTGACTTCTCTACATGTTGGTGCTGCTACAGTGGAGAGTCACCTTGAGAGCGGGAGCAGGCCGCAGGTTAGGAATGAGGCGTTTGCTATTGGTCCGGAAAATGCTCCCGCGCAGATTCAGCCTAAAAAGGCCGCCCAACCGGTTCGCGTGGAAATCAAATCCGCTGAAAAGGTTGAGGCAAAAGAGCCAGGTTTGGAATTGGAATCAAGCGCCGCTATTGCTGGAACTGATAAGGGAACGGCCGCTGTGGATGTAGTGAAGAAATCATCTGTGGCACGGGTTGAACCGATGCTTAGTGATGTGATTGAACAAATTACGAGCCAATTGAAGGTTCGGATTAAAAGCGGAGAGACTTCGATACGCATGAATTTAAACCCGGAAACATTGGGCGCGATCGAAGTGCAGATGACTCACAGTGCGCAGGGGATCAGCGTGAGTTTCATCACAGAACAGTCAAGTACGGGCCAGTTGCTTGAATCACAAGTGAGTCAACTGCGTCAGTCATTGAAGGATGCAGGCGTGCAGCTTACAAACTTGAACATCAGCCAGCATCAACATTCGAATCAAGAAGGAGGTGGTTTTAAACAGAGCCAGCAGTTTGTGCAGACTTCACAGCGGGGTGTTCCACAGGTGGATGAAGCCATACAACCGCAGCGCGTTGGCCTGACCAGTGAAATAGATTATTTGGTTTGAAATAAAAATTAGTGGAAAAGGAGTAACCGTATGGAAGTAAATAGTGTACTAAGTAGTTATCAAGTTGCTGCGAACAATACAGCAGGCGCAAATACTGCAAGAAGTAACGAACTCGATTCGAGTCAGTTTATGCAGATTTTGCTGGCGCAGTTGACGCACCAGAATCCGCTGGAGCCGATGGACAATGCCGAGATGATGTCGCAGTTTTCACAGTTGAATTCGCTTCAGGAATTGCGCGGAATCAACACCTCAATGGAAACCGTCTCTGCGGCGAGCCAGACCACGTACATGACCAGCCTGATCGGCAAGATGGTGAAAGCCAGCCGCGCTGACGGAAAGATCATCGAAGGCGTGGTGGAAGGTGTGATCACCGATATGGAAAATCCTCAGGTTTTGATTGGGGATGAGAGAGTGGACCTGATCGATGTTCTTGAGATAAAGGCGGAATGATTATGGCAGATCCATTTCACGTTCAACTCGGACGGGCAAATGGGGTTGGCGCACAGCCTGCAACTCAGGCCAGTACAGTCACATCCAGCGCATCCAGCACAGCCACATCCGCAGAGAGTTTGAGTTTTTTGGAGACTCTCGAAAATGCTCAGCGCGTCCACTTTTCCAATCATGCGCAAAGCCGAATTCAAAGCCGCGAGATCAATATGAACAGCGATAATGTCAACCGTCTTTCAGATGCAATTGACAAGGCGGAGAAGCGCGGCGGGAAGTCATCGCTTGTGATGGTGGATGATTTAGCCTTCATCGTCAACGTCCAGAGTCGCACGGTCGTCACGGCATTGGATAAAGATCAGCGTGGCGAAGGTGTGTTCACTCAAATCGACAGCGTCGTTTTTGCCGACCCGGCAAACGATAGCCCGAAGTCTTTGATCGATATAAAAGGATAATCCTTTTACAAATCAATTCAATCAGGCTGGCCCTCCTGGAGGAAGCCTGAAACTAATCACTAGGAGAAAATATAATGATTCGCTCAATGTTTACCGCTATTAGTTCTTTGAACCTGCACCAGAAGTACCTTGATGTCGTTTCCAACAATCTGGCCAATGCAAATACCAACGGTTACAAATCCAGCCGCGTGTTGTTCCAGGATCAATTCGCTCAGATGCTTTCTCCCGGATCTGCTCCTACAGCCACTCAAGGTGGAACCAACCCGACTCAGATCGGTCTCGGCGTAGGCATGGGATACGTGTCCCCCGACTTTACACAAGGCACGCTGCAAAGCACTGGCCGCAATCTTGACCTTGCAGTGCAAGGGGATGGCTTCTTTGTGTACGGGCAGGATGCGGGCCGCCGCTATTCACGCGAAGGCTCAATGGGTCTCGACGCTGAAGGGTTCCTCGTTAATGCTGCCACTGGGTTGCGCACGCAAGGCTGGCTGGCAGATGCCACTGGCGCAATTGACACGAATGGCACTGTGGATGATATTCAGGTCGACGCAAGCAGATCGCTTGCCAAGGCGACAGGAAATGTTTTCATGGGCGGCAACCTGAGCGCGAACATAGATGGCGCAGGTACCGCCAATTTGACGATGGGAGTGTACGACTCGCTCGGTGATTTGCAGCAAGCTGCCGTTCGCTTTACTCGCGGCGGTGTAGCGGGTGCCCCGACCAATGTTTGGACATGGCAGGTGATGGATACGTCCGTCACTCCGCCTGTGGCCGGGACTGGAACTGGAACCGTCACGTTCGATGCGAATGGACAGATCGACGCGGCCACTCCCCCAACCGTCACAACAGCTGCCACGATCCCTGGCTCAGCTGGTTCCACAACCCCGACGCCCGTGACCCTTGATTTCGGAAAGATGACCCAGTTGGCCGCAACCACCAGTGCCACAGTCACCAGCCAGGATGGTCTCGCGGCTGGCACCGTGACCGATGTGTATATCTCACCTAATGATGGTGCGGTCTCCCTCGTCTATTCGAACGGTTTATCTGAAGAGATCGGACAGGTAGCGTTGGCTCGTTTCGCTAATTCTTCCGGTTTGATGCAGAGCGAAGGCACGACCTTTATGGCAGGCCTGAATTCCGGTGATGCACAGATCGGCGCCGCATCCAGCGGCGGGCGTGGCGGAATTGCTTCCGGCCGCCTTGAAGCCTCCAACGTGGATATGGCGCAGGAGTTCACAAACATGATCCTTGCCCAGCGCGGTTTCCAGGCTTCATCTCGTATCATCACGACGTCAGATGAAATTCTGCAAGAGCTTGTCAACTTAAAGCGCTAAGCGTATTAATGAAAATCCCCGATGCTATTTGGCATCGGGGATTTTTTTTGTAGTCACGACTTTAGTCGTGATATTCATGGGAAGGCGGCTGAAGTCGCCGCTGCGCATTTACTATTTTTGAACTTTGTTCGTCACTCGGTAAATATAAGCCAAGACCTGAGCCACCACTTGATATAGCTCTGGGGGAATCTCTTCGCCGAGATTAACTGTGGATAGGGCGGAGGTTAGCGCGGTGTCTTCGTAAATGGCGATGTTGTGTTTTTTTGCTTCGGCAATAATTTGTTCCGCGACCTTGCGCTGGCCAGTGGCGACCACTCTTGGCGCGCCGCCTTCTTCGGAGTTATATTGCAGAGCGGTTGCTGTCAATAGCCTGGCTTCGTTCTCGTTTTGGCGCTTGATCCTAAATCGTTTGGTTCCCATGTTATATCTCGATATTCACCGTCATCAAGTTGATGCTGCCCGTGCCGCTTTGGATCCTGTGGAATGGCTGCGGAGATTTCACATCCACTTGAAAATTTTTGAGGGTGTAACCAAGTTCGTTGAGCGCATCTGTCAATGACGGCAGTTCATTTTGCGCCTGCTCGCACCATGCGGGGTCTGACGACTTCACCAAAGTTTTTATCTGTTTGCCCGCGAGCGCAAGATCCACTTCCACGGTTTCGCCGGATTGAATATCCACTTGAAGGATCAGGCGGGCGTTGGCAGGGTTTATTTTATGGTTGTCTTCTTTGGGTTCGCGTCCAATGCGCAAACGCGCCGATGAAAATTTCTCGTCCGCTTTTTGTGCCGCGCTTTGAAGCATAAATCCGATCTCGGCCCATTCATCATATCTGCGCGAGGGTTCAGGCTTTACATTCATAAATTGTTCGCGATGAATGTCGGTTAGAAATTCCATGATCGATTGAGCGGTTTCCTGTTTGCCCAGCTGCCCGAGCATATTTTGTAACTTCACAAGCGATGCCAGACTTTTCTCTGAGATGGATTTTTCGGGGTTTTGGATTTGCTCCAGCAGGACATTTTCCAACGACCTGCCAAACGCTTCAACTGCCGCCTTGAGCTGGTCGGCCAACTGGGAAGAATTTCCGTCTGCTGTGAGGATGAGCGAGTTCAGAGTCTGCAAGTTGGAGGTGAGCTGTTTGAGGATTTCTTCGGGTAGTTCCCCGCCTTCGGCCTGGGTTAGTGTGGCTATCAGCTGGGATAATGTTTGGGCTGTTTGAGCAGGCTGCCGCGCGGAAAGAGCGAGGCTTCTTCCTGTCAACGGCAGTCCGGCAGATTTCATGGCCGCAGCCAAGTCTGCTTCTGCTTCGCCCCAATCGCCATAGCTTGAGAGTGCGCTTTGTAATTCGTTGAGCAGTTCCGGCGTTACGGGCAAATGCTGTTTGAGCAGGGAGCGGGTCATGATTAAGTTGGTGATTGTGATGGGGAGATTGTTGCTTTCAAGCATCCGTTCGGCAAGTTCGGGGCCATTGGCAACGACGCCAACCAAAACAGATTGCGCCTGTTCGTTTTTTATAAACTTGAGCGTGACAGATTGGTCAGTTAGTTGTGTGACAATGAATTGCGCTGTGCTCTGAGATGCGAGAGTGGCTGCCTGATCGGAAGAGCTGAGTTGGGCGACAACGGGGTGCCCATCCACTTCGAGAATTGCGGTGGTGCCTGTTACTGAAATGATCTGCGCCGTGATGCGCTGATATGCACGCAGACCAATTTGCTGGTCGGTCGTGTTATGGATCGGCGAAATTGAAATGGGGCCGGGGAAACTCATGAACTCACCTTAAGCCACATCCCGCAATGTGGAACAAGCAGACTTTTTAACGAGTGTTACTTTTGCGGTTATACAAATCCTCAGACAGGATGCGAAGACCCTTGATGATCTCTGTTTGGCGGTGGGAGATGTATTGCAGGATCACCATTCGGCTTAGATCCTTGAAGAATACCTGTGCGCTGACACGAAGGCGGTCTGTTTCCAATTCAGGCCGGACGGCAATCACTTTTCCATTGGCGGTAATGACGATTTGTCCGTCCTGCCCGCCGGTTGGGTTTGCGCGCAGGGGCGCTGTCAGCACTTTCCTACCTTCGTTTCTGCTTTCGCTGCCCGGCCGTGGTGGGAGTTTTTTCATTTTACGGGCTACGAAATCTGGGATTGAAATGGTCATCATGAATTCATTCCCAGGTTGACAATGCCGCGCAGGAAATATGAAGCTTTCAAAATAGACGCTGACTCCATTTGCTGAAATATCGGCCAGGGGGGCAAGGAACTGGTAGGAAGAACCTTTAAATTGAATGGAAACGACAAGCGGGTCATCAGGTTCGACCCGAATTTGTTCGCGTTTTCCAATGTTGTTTTCGGCTATTTCAAAATTTGTAAGGACGGCGGAATCTTGAGCCAGATTCAGGCTTTTCACAGTTGAATGAATCACGGCAGGCAATTCATCACCTTGCAAATAGGATTCACCCTGATAATACAAACAGGCGATATGGCTTTTACTGCCAGTCACCTGAATTTCGGAAAGGCTGATCGAAACGATATTGGTAGCATAAGAGATGGGTAAGCCCTTATAAATATTCAATAATCGGATTCCCGATCTATTTCTGGCGGCCTGTCTTAATACTTGTAATAAGTCCATGCTGGGTATGAAATGGGCGATATGCAGGCGGATACTTTTACGTACCGAGAGTCGCCGCTGTGGGATTGATGACGACATTGTCTTTGCGGATTTCGTAATGCAAATGTGGTCCCGTGGAGTTGCCTGTGTTTCCAGACAGGCCAATGGGGGAACCAGCGGCTACCGAATCTCCCACGGATACGGGAATGCTGGAAAGGTGGGCATAGTATGTTTTGTAATCTCCATTTTCCACGATTACCAGATTACCGTACCCCTGATTGTTCCAGCCAGCGTAGGTGACTTTGCCGTCCATCGTTGCTTCAACAGGTGTGCCAACGACAACTCCAAAATCCAACCCATTGTGACCGGGATGAAATTCCTGGGTTAAGAATCCACCCACAGGGCGGCCGGATGGAATATTTTTTGAAACCTGAGCGGATGCTGTTGCGGCGGAGGCGGTTCCCGTTTGCATAGCGCTTTCAGGAACATCCAGATCCATTTGACTTTCGACAAGTTTTTCAAGCAGAATGATCATCAACAACGGTGTCATCAGATCGCCGATCCCGGAACCGGTTTGCTGTTCAGAAGACATCCCGTTATTCACTGTCATCATGGTTGACAGAATCTCCTTGAAGGAGGATAGAAAATCGGATGTTAAAGGATCTGTACTTGTTGTTCGCGCGCTTAATCCTGAAAGACCATAGGTGGTGGAGGTTTGATTAATGGTATTTATCATAGTACACCTATTCTACGAAGGAAGCCTGATAATGGGAGTAAACAGCGCATAAAATTTCTATTATTTGTGCATAAATTGTTTATCCCATCTTTACGCAATATTCAGAGATGATTTATAGGATAAGACTTATCCCTGCACTATACTAATCAAAATTGTAGATGGAAATAAAGACGGTTCTACGAAAGGCAAACCGTCACCGTAGTTATATGTGACCCACAATAGTTCAATTGGTGATGCCATGCAACCCGAATTAAAAGTTAGAAAAATTTTAGGTAAAACATACTTGAACGAGAATCGCCTCGCAGACGCACTGGATGTCTTTAGCAAGATCTTGGTGGATTACCCGGATGATATTGAGACGCTTCACGTTCTCGGGAATTTTTATCTTGCAAGCGGCGATGGGAAAACAGCAAAAGGAATCTACCTGCGGGCTTTGCAGTTGGACCCGAATAATAAAGTATTCCAGCGCCAGGTTAATTTGGCAGAGGAGATCGGTGATACAGGTTTAGAAGAGCCTCTCCCCACAGATCTTCCCGCAGTGGCGCGACTGCTCCAGCGTTTAACCGGCAAAGCCCAAAGAATTAGCGAAGCCGATATTATGCGGGCGGCTGAACTGCTTGAGAAAATTATAAACAGCGAAAGCCCTGCAGATTTGGTTGCCATTCATCTGGATGAGATTGATGAACTCCTGCCTGCTCTGATCGAATTGAATATCCGGCAGGCGTATGCCGATAGCTGCCCCGAACTTGCGGAATCACTACGCGGTTTGCAGCTTAATATTGATTATCAATTGACCACCAAAGAGGAAGATGCATCCTTTTCGGAGAAAAACAGCGCTCTGTCCAATCCTCATTTCAACGGCAGCATCCTATTCCTGTTGCCAGAGTTGGAACACAAATCCAATCGAATGGCGCTTTTGCAATCAACACTGGAATCCCTTGGCTGCAACGTCTTGGAAAAGAGGGAGTATGTCGCTACTCGTGATTCCAAGCCGGATGTTGTCATTACGAGTAACCCGCATCTGAACCCGGCGCTCCTTGCGGGCCTGTCTTCATTATCCACTGCTGGTGTGCCGATCATCCTGGATCTGGACACTGATTTTGAAAAGCAGCCTATTTCTCACCCTGAATACAATACGAAAGGGCTGGGCACTCGGGCACGCAGCAATGCCTATACCTCTTCGATCTCGCTGGCGCGGACAGTAACAGTCCCTTCTGAGGCCAATGCAGATTCTTTGAAGAATTTGGTGGAGAATGTCTGTGTGATCCCGGACGGGTGGTCTACTCAGAACAAACTTTGGAGAAAAGAATCCCCTTTGCGAAATACCATCAATATTGGCTGGGTGGGCACGAATGGTCAACTTGAAGATCTGGTATTCATCCGCCGCTTCATTATACGGATCATCCGCGAATTCCAAAATACACGCGTCGTGATCATGGATAATCCGCAGGCGTACCGTCTGTTTGAGAATTTACCGGATAACCGAAGGCTGTATTTACCGGCAGTTGCCCATGAAGAATTCCCCTACCTGTTAAGCCAGGTGGATATTCTTCTAGTTCCATTGCGTTCCACGCCATACAACCTCTCCCTGCCTGATACGCTGCTAATGGAAGCGGGAGCCAAAGGAATTCCATGGGTCGCATCTTCCATCCCATCCTTCCAGCGCTGGAAAAAGGGCGGGGTCATCTCCGAAGCTTTGGATGAATGGCATCTTAATATAAGACACCTGATTATGGATGAGGATCTTCGCCGCAGACTGGGGAATGAAGGCAGATCCGCTGCACAGGCCAGGGAGATGAAACATACCGGAAAGCTGTGGCTAAAAATGATCAATCAAGTAGCGCATCAGAGAGTGGATCTATTATCTGCTGCTGAAAAAACGATCCCGTCGTCTCTGGTGCATTAAAGTGATCGTCACTTATATCCATTCCAATCGCCCTGCAGATCAAATCAGAATTCAGGTACGATGCCGGAATCTGGTTGATGCAATTAATCGGACAGGAATTCACCGTGCAAACCTGCTGGATATGGCCTCGTTCGTTCAAAATACGGCTCAAGCTCAAAAGGTTTGCGGCGCGTCTGATCTGCTGGTCATTTATCGTTACCTCTACGGGTCAGTCCTTACTGCCGTTCAGTATTGGAAAGCGCGCGATAAGAAAGTGATTGTTGACTTTGACCAGACTTTCAACTACCTGACGGAGAGCCAGCCAGCCTACTTCTTTTGGTTTATGGGGAAACCCTTGGATGGCCTCGACTTTGAGAACGCTGTCATTATAGACCCGCCGCCCATTGAGCAGTTCAAGTGGGGCCTTGCCATGGTTGATGGGGCTACGGTGTCATCAGTCCGCCTGGTGGATGATTGGTCGCGCTTCACAAATGTCCACAGGGTTGTGGATTATATAAACACTTATCACTATCCAACTTTGGATCAAACGCATGGAAGTGAAATTTGGGTCGGATTGGGAAGCCGCGTGGAGTATGACTGTTTTGAAAGAAGTGGATTGCTCGCTGCAATGGAAAGTGTTTGTCGCAAGTGTCCCCGGGTGAAATTCGTGTTGTCCGGAATGGAGGATGCATCCACGGCGATGGATATTAATTCGGAACAATTGAAAATATATTCTCCGAGTTCTTTTGAAGATTGGGTTGGAGTTTCGCTCTGCCTGGATATTGGGCTTATGCCCGTATCTGATGAGTACGATCTTTGTTTGGGCTCTTATGATCTGCTTGCGTTTATGATCTCCAAGATTCCGTGGATCGCCAGCGAAGAAACGCATTTTCATAATCTGTCACAATATGGACAATGGGTGCCAAACACACCAGCCGCCTGGGAGAACGCGATTCTCAACACAATAGAGCAGTTGCATGTCCATCGAAAAAAGGCGGTTGGTGAACCGTTTCTATTTGCACTCAACCAGGACATTAGCGTAAATATTTCCAGAATACTAAAAGTGTACGATTCTATTAGCAGCCACTAGGAATAAGGTACAAAATGACAGATTCAAATCCAAAATTAAATGCTGAAGGCTGGGAAGTCGTCCCAAGATCTCCTCATAAAATAAAGTCGTCCTCCCTGATCGAAATTCCTGCAGGTAGTTTTCTGATGGGAACCAGCGACGAGGATATTAAGTTGTTGCAAATAAAAGAATCAGATTGGGCATATGAATGGTCTGACAACGATTTGTTTACGGCCGAACAACCCCAGCATAGAATTTCCTTGCCTGCCTTTGAGATATCCCAGTTCCCGGTGACGAATGCCGAATATTACACCTTCATTTGGGATAATGGACATCGCATCCCGCGCAACTGGCCTGGATACACTTTCCTCGAAGGGACAGATGATCACCCTGTGGCGGGAGTTTCCAAAACCGATGTGGAAGCGTACATCCAATGGATCAATGAAAAAACGGGGATGATCTATCGCCTCCCAACAGAAGCGGAGTGGGAATACTCGGCACGCGGAAATGATGGAAGAATTTTTCCCTGGGGAAATACTTTTGATCCCTGGCGCTGCAATACGGTTGAAAGTATTAAGAAAGGCACCACCCCGGTTGGTTTTTATTCCCCCAGCGGCGATAGTATTTATGGTGTGGCAGATATGCTTGGAAATATATGGGAATGGACGCAATCGTTGTTCATGCCGTATCCCTACCGTCCCAACACCAATCGAGAGGAAGTCAAGCCAAACGGACGCTATGTTGTCCGTGGAGGAGCATGGTATTACTCACGCAAATTGGCCCGTTGTGCTGTGAGGGAGGGCGTATTACAGAATCATCTTTCCCCGTCCATAGGGTTTCGCCTGGCCCGCTCCATGGGTTAATAATTCTCGTCCCGTTGAATCTCCGGCAGGGTGATAATAAATTTTGTGCCTTTGCCAGGCTTGGTTTCAAAGTCTATCGTCCCGTGATGCTCTTTTATGACTTGAAGGCTTACAGACAAGCCCAGACCGGTTCCCTCACTGGCCTCCTTGGTCGTAAAGAAAGGTTCAAATATATGTTCCTGATGTTCCGGCTCAATACCTTTGCCATTATCTGAGAAAATAATGCGATATTCATGATTTTCGTAGCGGGTTGAAATAGAAATGACACCTTTTGCATTTTCAAAGGCTCCCAGGGCGTTTATGATTAAGTTGATCCATACCCCCTTCAATTGACTTTGATGGGCAACAATATTCGGCATTTCTTTGCTTAAATTAAGCTTGACCGTTACATTGCGGTTTCTGATCTCGAAATTAGCCATCGAAAGCGCATCGATAATCGTTTCGTTTAATGGAATTTCCTCAAACTCCTCCCTTTTTTCCTTGCGTGCGCTTTTAAGAAGGTCTCTCACTATTTTTGCGGCCCGGATACCCGCCGTTTCGATCAACGTGAGCGCTTCACTTGTATCTTCATCAGCATCGACAAGGTCACGCTGTAATAATTGAGCGTTCGCAATAATGGCGGAGAGAGGGTTGTTGATCTCGTGCGCCACATTGGCTGCCAACTGCCCGATCGTCGCCATTTTTTCTGACTGGATGAGACCCGCTTCCAGGATCCATTTTTCGGTGATATCCTCATCGAAGACGATGGCACGATTGATGACTTCGATATTTTCCCGAATCGGGATGGTGGTAATTTCCCAGTGGATGAACGATTCTTTTGGCCCCCATTCCCTCAAGTTACGGACTGCTGGTATTCCATCGAACGCCTCTGCAACACGGCAAAGGGCACATGGAGCAGTAATTCCATATAATCCTTCATAACATTTGGTGCCGACAAGTTCCTGCGGCGTTTTGTGAACCCTGTCACTACGATGACTGTTTATGATCATGATTGTATAGGAACGGTCAACAACATAGACATAGTCGGGGATGTTATCAAAAAATGTTCGCAGCGTATTGCGGGAGTTTATGATTTCCCACTGGCTTGCCTCCAGCGCAGCCTTGCTGATCGTTAATTGGCGGGTATGCTCCATGGCAAAAGAGGCATTTGCCACACCTTTAACCATGAGCTGTAAAAATCTGGTTCGTCTGTCGTCTTTTATAAAATCAATCAGAGGATTGATAAAGATCATGGCCCCCAAAAAGTTGTTATTCACACTTAATGGAGCCAGGATAATATTCCGGATTGGATTTGTAAACGTATCACTAAGAACCGGTTCCATCTCGCCGAAGGGATTGGCACTATAGTCGATCAGGGTAATGGCTTGCGGCATGGCGCCGCAAAGTTTGCTCTCCTTAATCAGAAACGTGTTCTCGTATTTCCAGACAGGCCCAGCACCCAGGATTTTCTTTGTTGCCAATTCGGTATTTTCAGAATCAAACACTACCAATAGGGCATCGTCTGCTTCGACGTATTCACGAATATGGCTAATGGCATTCGCTTGTGATGTGTTTTGGTCGCTAAAATCGTTTTGTTTGTTTACAAACGATTCGTAAAATTTAAGCTCAATCGAATTGTATAAAGTCTGCTGCCTGTATTGATTCAAGCGGGTTAAATTCTGAACACGGAGGCGCAGTTCGTGTCTGTCGAAAGGCTTTGTAACGAAATCATCTGCTCCAGCTTTGATACCGGCCATTCGCGATTCCTGGTCATCCAATGCCGTGACCAGAACAATCGGAATTTCGGTTAGGTATGGCATAGCGCGGAATTTTTTACAGACCTCAAACCCGTTCATGCCGGGCATCATCACATCCAGCAGGATAATATCCGGGCGAATCTCGGCTGCCATGACAAGAGCTTCTGTTCCGTTTTCAGCAAAATACAGTTCGTAATTTTCCGATGACAACATCGCTTCAATAGTGGCTCTTGAGCTTGGCTCATCATCTACAATTAATACTCTCGGTTGGCTGACCATGCTTGCTCGTCCTTTATCATTTGTAATATGTTTCATGGGGTTTATTCTGGCGATGCTCTGGAATGGAAAAATCCATATTCATGGCGGTGCGAGGCAATGGTTGAATTATTTTAGAAATCAGATTAAAACAGAATTGAAAAGTTCAGAATTCTGTTTATTTATAAATGCCGCCGAAAGCGGCGGCATCTCGTTTAAGCGATAAAGATTATTCTTCAGTTTGTATTGTGTATCCATATCCTTGGACGGTTTTTATAAAGACCGGGTTCTTAGGATCCTCTTCAATACATTCGCGGATGTTCTTAATGTGAACACGGACAAGGTCGGCGCTGCCAGTATCGGATGGATAATCCCAGACTTCATCCAATAGGAGGGAAGGGGAGAATATCTTGTTGGGGTGGGTCATCAAATGATACAACAGGGTGTATTGAATGGGAGTAAGGCGGATCTTCCCCTTCGCCGGGCTGGAGAACATATACGTGCGTGTGTCCAGTGAAAATTCACCGATACGAATCACAGGATCAGCATCAGTCATATTAAACGGGCGGGTCTTGGGATCTGCACTGCTCTGTTCAGCTTGGGATGCAGAATTGTTGGGCAGGGAACGCCGCAGGATCGCTTTTATTCGCAGGAGCAATTCATCCACGTTGAAGGGCTTTCCCAAATAATCATCTGCACCGACACTCAGGCCAACGATCTTATCCTCGACCTTGTTCTTGGCCGTCAGGAAAATAATGGGGACGTTCTTTAGGAGTGCGTCTTCTCTCATTTCCTTGCACACCGTGTACCCATCCATACCGTGCATCATCACATCCAGCAATACCAGATCCGGTATTTTGCGGCGGGCAGCTTTTAAACCGGCTACCCCGGTATTTACCACTTGTATATGATATTCATTCCCCCGCAAACATCGTTCGATCGTT
>Ga0163152_10005199_pt1 | contig 15468 bp, 10 predicted proteins | sample OliLakLV19MP8IB2_FD_148635 | JGI IMG/M metagenome (GOLD analysis project Ga0163152, IMG submission 148635) | Freshwater microbial mat bacterial communities from Lake Vanda, McMurdo Dry Valleys, Antarctica - Oligotrophic Lake LV.19.MP8.IB-2 | ecosystem: Environmental > Aquatic > Freshwater >... | reverse complement strand
CGATAAGATTTCGGATGGATCCGATTCCCGGCACGATGGACGTCTACTGGCCCCGCGTGTCGCCGGATGGTCGTTTCCTGATGGTGATGGCCACCGACTCGACCGGCAAGGGGCAGTTATTCGTCCGGCCGATGGACCAGGTTGCCGCGCTTCCGATTCCCGGCACTTCTGATGTTCGACGGGCCTACTGGTCGCCCGACAGCCGCGAGATTGCCTTCATTCGGGATGCGAAGATCCAGCGTGTGGCAATTGGCGGCGGGACGCCGGTGATCGTCTGCCCGGCCGGGGGCGGCGCCGATCTGAGCTGGGGCCCGGGCGGCTTGATCCTCATGGACGGGCAGTCGAATGACTCGCTGCAGGTCGTGCCGGCCGGCGGGGGCGAACTCCGCCCAGCCACGCGGATTGACCGGGCTGCCGGCGAGGTCGGCAGTGCCTGGCCCTGCTTTCTTCCCGATGGCAGGCACTTCCTCTACATCGGCACGCGCGGTGGGCCGAGCGGCAACATCCGCCTCGGGCAGATCGGCTCGCTCGATTCGAAATTGCTTGGCACCTCGGATGGCCGCGTGGAATACGCGCCGGGTGGGTGGGTGCTTTTCCTCCGGAACAAGACCCTCGTGGCACAGAAACTGGATCTCTCGGCCGGGGCGCTAACCGGTCAACCGATCACGCTGACCGATGACATCTCGGTCGGAAGCGGGCAGGGGAACTTTTCCGTGTCGCCCTCCGGTGTGCTGGCGTTCAGCCCCGGGAACGTGACGGGGACCGGTGTGATTGCCGCCTTCGATCGAACCGGCGGCATGATCGGTACGCCCCTCCTCAGCGGCAGCCTGTCGAATCCCGAAATTGCCCCGGACGGAACCCGGCTTTTGTACGTGCGATCGACGACTTCCCAGGGCTCGGGTGGGGAAATCCATGTGTTTGACCTGGGGCGCCAGACGGACACTCGGCTGACCTTCACCGGGGGAACGGCCAGCTCGCCCAAATGGTCGCCCGACGGGCGTCGTTTCGGCTTCACGACGCTGAGTTCTGCCGGGAGCTCTCAGCTTCGCATCGGCTCGGCGGATGGTCTGGGCGCCCCGGATTCCATCGGCGTCACCGGGATCGGTGCGCCCATGCTCTCGCAGTGGGCGGTCAATGGATCCCGGCTGATCCTCTGGTCCAGCAGCACGGACAACACTTTCCACTGCTCACCCGATAACGGCGTGCGGGACGTTCGGGTGCTGGTCGATTCGACGCTCTCCCTGGTCCAATCACAGATTTCTCCCGACGGGCGCTGGCTGCTCGGCGTCAGAGGGGGGGCCGGCGGCTGGCAGATCTTTGTCCAGAGTTTGACCGGCCCACCCGGGCGCTGGCAGATTTCGCGTTCGCCCGGCGGCTACTTTCCGCGCTGGGCACGGGGCGGACGCGAGATTCTCTACCAGGGAACGGACATGCAGCTGATGTCCGTGTCGATCGACACCGACGGCGGGTTTCGCGCCGGAACGCCCCGCCCCCTTTTCAGGGGCCTGACGCCTCCATTCAGCCCCGACGCCGGCACCTGGAATTGCGACGAGTCCGGAGAGCAATTCTTTCAGTTCATTCCGCCCAGGCACAATGCCACCAGCTCCATCGAGGTGATCTCCCGGTTCGAGGCTTTGGTGACGCGAAAATAAGGGCGCCCGCGCCTCGCGCGGAAGCGCCATGCCCCCGGCCACGCCTTGACGCCGCCGCGGGGGGTTTGTTAGCCTCTTCGCTCCCGTAACTGTTTGAAAATAATGCACTAAGGTCGAATTTACGTCCGGCTGGCACCGGAGATGCTTCTACTTATAGAGGCGTTTTCGTGGCCCGGGGTGCCGGTGGCCAGGCCGGGCCGTGCCGGCGATACTCCGGAGCCAAAGTTCGTTGAAAATCCTTGTCATCTCCTACCGAGACATGGAGCACCCGGAGGCCGGGGGCGCCGAAGTCATCATCCAGGAAATCATGGGGCGGCTGGCACAGGCGGGGCACGCCATCACGATGCTGACCGGCGCGTTCAGGGGGGGTGCCGCGCGGGCCCGTGTCGCTGGGGCGGATGTCCATCGCACCGGCAACCAGTTCAACTTCAACTTCGCCGCGCCGGCCTATTACAAACGGCATCTCAAGCCCCTGGGATTCGACGTCATCGTGGAGGACGTCAACAAGATCCCATTTTTCATGCCGATGCATGAACCGGACGTGCCGGTGGTGGCCGTCGTGCCCCACCTATTCGGAACCACCGTCTTCCAGCAGGCGTCCATCCCGCTGGCCGGGTACGTTTATCTTTACGAACGCTTCATCCCCCTGGTTTACAAGAATTGTTTCTTCTCGGTACTGTCCGAAAGTACCCGCGATGACCTGATCGCGCGGGGCCTCCGGCCTGATCGGCTCCGACTCATTCATAGCGGCATGGACCACGGCCTCTACTTTCCCGATGGTCGAAAACCGTCCGCGCGGCCACCCTGGGTGGCCTACCTGGGACGACTCAAGAAGTACAAGGGGATCGATCTGGTGATTCAGGCCATGCCCGAGGTCGTCCAGCGCGTGCCGGAAGCCGTGTACAAGATCGTGGGTGAGGGGGATGACCGCCCGCGTCTCGAAGCCATGACCCGGAAGCTGGGAATGCAGGCCCACGTGGACTTCACCGGCTGGATCTCGGGATCGACCAAGGTCGACCTGCTGCGCAACTGTCGGATCCTGGCGTACACGTCGCCCAAGGAAGGGTGGGGGCTGTCGGTTATCGAGGCCGGTGCCTGCGCCGTGCCGGTCGTGGCCAGCAACTCGCCCGGACTTCGTGAATCGGTGGTTGATGGCAAAACCGGTTACCTTGTGCCGCATGGTGACGTGCCCATCCTGGCCAACCGGATGATTCGCCTTTTCTCCGACGATCACCTGGCCGATCGAATGGGCGCCGAGGGAATTCAATGGGCGGCCACGTTCAACTGGGATGAGACGACCCGGAAGACACTCGAGCTATTACAGGAGTCGGCCGCCGAACGGCGGACCGAACCCGGTTCCGCTCAGGTCATGAGGGCCGGCTGAGTTGGCCGGGAGCGGCGCCCGCTGGTGGGTGAAGTGGAGCCTCCTGACCGCCAAGATCGTCCTGTCGGTGGTGCTGATGGCCTGGGCGCTTTCCCGGGTGCAGCTCGATCACGTTCGGGAACGGGTCGGCTCGATCGACATCGGCTGGCTCGTGGCCGCGGCCCTCATGTTTGCCCTGAGCAATGTTCTTGGCGCCGCGCAGTGGGGCTGGCTGCTTCGCCTGTCCGGGGCCGGTTTGCCGTTTCGCCGGGTACTCTCGTTTTACTGGGTGGGTCTCTTCTTCAGTAACCTCCTGCCGGCCAACGTGGGCGGCGATGTGATCCGCGTGGTGGATGTCTCCCGATCGACCGGCAGCCGGCGGTCGGCGGTCGGGGCCACGCTGCTCGATCGGCTTCTCGGCTTCGTGGCCATAGCGCTCCTGGCCCTGCTCGCCCTGCCGCTGTTGCCGCGCGGCACGGTCGGCCCCTGGCTCTTCGGCGTCGTGCTGGCCTTCAGCGCAGCCACGCTTTTCCTGTCGCTGACGATCTTTGTTCGCGGGCTGTTCGCGCCGCTGGAGCGGCTGTTCGGCGGCATTCGAGTCTTTGACATCGGCCGGCGGTTGACCGCCGTGGCCGACGAACTGCACGCCTACCGACGACATCCGGCGAGCCTGCTTCAGCTTTTTTCGCTGGCGGTGCTGGTCCAGGTGATGCGGATCGGGGTGCATCTCATGATGGCGAAGAGCCTCGGCATCCGCCTCTCGCCGGTCTACTTCTTCGTGATCGTGCCGATCCTGGCCATCGTCGTCGTCCTGCCGATTTCGGTGGCCGGCCTTGGCGTTCGTGAATCGGCGGCGGTCGGCCTCTTCGGCCATGTCGGGCTGTCCCCTTCGGATGCGGTGGCCCATCAGCTCGCGACGTTTCTGATTTGCCTGGCCATCAACATGATCGGCGGCATCCTGTTCGTGGCCCGCTCGTTCGGTGGCGCCGGGGCGGCGCCGGCCATGGCCGGGGCGGAAAACCTGGCGGGCGGGCCGGCGGCCGGGCCTGGGCGGGAGGCTGGGCCATGATGGGGCGACTCTGGCCGGATGACGCCCGCGGTCGGTGGAATACACTGACAGGGAGCGTCGTCTTTCTGCTGACGCTGCTGGTTTACGCCTGGTGCGTGACGCCGACGGTGCCCTACTGGGATTCGGGCGAGTTCATCGCCACCTCGTACATCCTCGGCATACCGCACCCGCCGGGAACGCCGCTTTACGTGCTGATCGGGCGGCTCTTCTCGATGGTGCCGTTGGGATCCATCGCCGTCCGGGTGAATCTGCTGTCGAGTCTCTCCTCGGCGGTGGCGGTGCTGTTCACTTACCTGATCATCGTGCGGCTGGTGAAGAAGAACATGCCCGGCGAGGGGCACTGGTGGATGGCGCTGGCCGGCGGCGTGGTCGGCGCGCTGTTCATGGCCTTCGGCACCACGTTCTGGGACAACGCCATCGAAGCGGAGGTATACGGCTCGGCCTCGGCCATCATGGCCTTCTGCGTCTGGCTGGCGCTCCTCTGGTGGGACGGCCAGGGTGATGCGATGAACGATCGGATCCTCTGGCTGATTCTATACGTTCTCTTCCTGGCCATCGGCATTCACCTGGGCACATTTCTTGTTTTTCCCTGCATCTATCTCCTGGTGACGATGGTGCACTGGGAGCGCGTGAAGAAGTGGCACTTCTGGGGTTCCGCGGCTCTGTTCGTCCTGGCCACGCTGATCCGCTTCGCCATCGTGTCGACCATCGACGACGCCGACGCCCGCATCGTCGATCTCTCCGTGGCCGCCCCCGCCATCCGCCAGAACGCCGGCCTGTTGACCCTGTTGATGGGCCTCGCGCTGATCTGGAACCTGATTTCGGTACTGGGTATTCGCTTCACGCTGGGCATTGGAGCGCTGGCCATCGTGGGAATCAGCGTTCACCTCTACCTCCTGATCCGGGCCGGGCTCGGCCCCGCCATCAACGAGGGAGACCCAAGCAACCTGCAAAGCCTCTGGTTGCTACTGTCACGCGACCAGTACAAACCCCCCGAGGCCATCTTCCGAAAGGCAAAATTCGGCTACCAGTTCACCGAAATGTACCTGCGCTACTTCACCTGGCAATTTCACCTGGCCGACATCCTGAATGGCCGCAGCTACTGGATTCCGATCATGGTCGGCCTGTTCGGCGCCTTCCTGAATTTCTTCCGCGATAAAAAGTCCTTCGCCCTCGTGGGCACCTTGTTCCTCATCACCGGCCCGTTCCTGGTCTGGTACCTGAACTTCAAGGAAGGTGAAGTCCGCGAACGTGACTACTTCTTCGTCGCCAACTTCCACCTATTCGCAATCTGGATCGGAATCGGAGCCGCAGCCCTGATCCAATGGACAGACGAACTATTGGGGGGGCGCGCCGATAGTCCCGCCCCGGCGAGTGTACTTTCGAGCCGCGGCGGGACTATCGGCGTGCCCCGGCGCCGACCCCATCCGGTGGTCATGTTTACTGCCGCGGCGCTTGTTTTTCTATCCACCATGCCGTTGTGGGCTGGCGAGAAGAACCAGAACTTTTTTCGGCATGATCGTCGTGGGAATTACATTGCTCACAACTATGCCTGGAACATGCTTGTGGGGCTGGAGAAGGACGCCATTCTCTTTACCAATGGCGATAACGACACGTTTCCGCTCTGGTATCTGCAGGTGGTGGAGAAGTTTCGGCCGGATGTTCGCGTGGTCTGTCTGTCACTGCTCAATACGGATTGGTGTATTCGGCAGATCCGTGACGAGGAGCCGCGCGTTCCAATGGCGATGAGCGACGACGCGATCCGGCGCCTGTCGCCGTATCGCGACAAGACCGGAAAGGTCATCCTGGTCAAGGACATCATGGTCCAGAACATCCTGACCACCAACCAGTGGCGCCGTCCGGTTTACCTGGCGGTGACCGTGCCGGATCAGATGGGGCTGGAGCGTCAGCTGGTCATGGAAGGACTCGTCTTCCGGGTTCACCCCGAGGCGATGCCGTTCCGAATCGATATCGATCGGACCCGGAAGAACCTGGACGAGACGTTTCAGTACCGGGGCTTCCTGAACAGCGACGGCAACTGGGACACCACGGTGTACAAGGACGAACAGTCGACCCGGTTGCTCCAGAATTATGCGGCGGCCCGGGTGCAGCTCGGCCTGTCGCTGTACGAGTCCGGCAATCTGGACCAGGCGCTCCTTGAACTGGAGAAGGCCCGTCGCATCTCCCCGCACTTTCCGGGTATCGTGGCGGCGCTCGGTTTCGTGTACGAGCGGCTGGGGCGGTGGACGGACGCGGCCGACCACTACGAGGGGCAACTCCTGGCCTTCCCGGGCGATGCGGTCCTCCTGGGCAACCTGGGACGCGTCAAATCCCGGCTGGGGGACACGGCCGCCGCCATCGACCTGCTGGAAAAATCGATCGCGGCCGAGCCGTCGACCGATTTTGCCCCCTATACCGACCTGGTCAACATTCTGTTCACCCGGGGGGACCGGGCCCGTGCGGCCTCCCTCCTGACACAGTGGCTCCGCTATCATCCCGACGACCAGCGGGCGAAGAATTCGCTCGGGCTGATCCAGGGATCCATGACACGTCCCTGAACGACGTCGATGTCACTCCTTCCGGGAGATCCTTCGTGAACGTTGCAAAAACCGCCGACACCCTTCCGAAACCGGCCGCGCGATCGTGGTCCCTTCTGCCGGTCACGGCCGAAGGAAAACTGAATGCCTTGATCGGGGCGCTGGTGTTCCTCGTGTCGCTCTCGGTGTACTGGTACTGCGTCACGCCCACCGTGCCCTACTGGGACTCCGGCGAATACATCGCCACTTCCTACATCCTCGGCGTGCCTCACCCCCCGGGGACTCCGCTCTATGTCCTGATCGGGCGATTGTTCACCTTCCTGCCGTTGGGGTCGATCGCCGTCCGGGTGAATCTTCTCTCGGCTTTCTCGGCGGCGGCGGCGGTGCTCTTCACGTACCTGATCACGGTGCGCATCGGCCGGCGGAACTGGCCGGATGCCGGTTGGCTGGCCTACGTCGGCGGGGTAATGGCGGCCTTCTTCATGGCCTTTGGCACCACCTTCTGGGACAACGCCATCGAGGCCGAGGTCTATGCCTCGGCCTCGGCCATCATGTGTTTCTGCGTCTGGCTGGGTCTCCTCTGGTGGGAACACCAGGACGAAGCACAGAACGACCGGATCATCTGGTTGATCCTCTACGTACTGTTCCTGGCCATCGGCATCCACATGGGCACCTTCCTGGTGTTCCCCTGCATCTACCTCCTGGTGACGATGGTTCACTGGCAGCGGGTCAACAAGGGGGCCTTCTGGACATCGATCGTCATCTTCCTGCTGGCCGCCCTGATCCGAACCGGGATCACCGTCAACGCTCACCGGCAGTTCGATGTGGCGGAGCTGTCGATGGCCCCGGAATCATTCCGGACCGGGGCCTCGCTGATGACGCTGATCATGGCGGCGGCCGTGGCCTGGAATGTCGTGTCGGTCCTCGGTGTTCGATTCGCCATCGGGATCGGCGCCCTGGCGGTGCTGGGTGTCAGCGTGCATCTCTACCTGCTGCTCAGGTCGCAGCTCGATCCGGGAATCAACGAAGCCGATCCTTCCACCTGGGATGCGTTGAAACTGGTTCTTTCGCGCGACCAGTACAAGCCGCCGGAGCCGATTTTCCGAAAGGCCAATCTGTTCCTCTACCAGTTTCCCCACATGTACTGGCGCTATTTCGAGTGGCAATTCGTACTGTTCAAGGCCGGAAGCCTGCCGACCTATTGGCTACCGATCCTGCTCGGCGTCTTCGGCGCCGTCCAGAACTACTTCCGCGAGCGGAAATCGTTCTGGCTCATGGCCACGCTTTTCCTGATCACCGGACCGTTCCTGGTCTGGTACCTGAACTTCCGCGAAGGCGAGGTTCGTGAGCGGGACTACTTCTTCGTGGCCAACTTCCATATCTTCGCCATCTGGATCGGCCTCGGTGCCGTGGCCCTCATGCGGATGCTGGCCGGTCCCCGTGAAAAATTGGCCCCCGGAGCCCTGCGCCGGCCGCTGGTCATGGGCGCGGCCGCGCTTGGACTTGTGCTGTCGGTGCTGCCGCTGGCCGTCGGAGAGGAAAATCAGAGCTTCTTCCGCCACAACCGCCGGGGCAATTTCGTGGCGCATGGCTACGGCCACAACATGCTGGTTGGCCTCGACAAGGATGCCATCCTCTTCACCAACGGTGATAACGACACGTTTCCTCTCTGGTACATGCAGGAGGTCGAGCGTTTTCGGCGTGATGTTCGAGTCGTGAATCTCTCGCTGCTTCAGACAAGCTGGTACATCAAGCAGTTGCGCGACTACGTGCCAAAGGTGCCGATGCGCTTCGACGACGGCCAGATCAACGCCCTGCAGCCCTACCGGGAGAAGAACGGCAATATCGTGTATGTCAACGACCTCATGGTCGACCACATCCTGGAAGTCAACGAGTTCAAGCGGCCGGTCTACTATGCCGTCACCGTGCCGGACCAGCGAAACCTGGTGGGTCGGATGAAGATGGAAGGGCTGGTATTCCGCATCTACAAGGATCCCGTGACCAACACGGTCGATGTCGAAAAACTGCGCGACAACCTGGACAACCGGTATCACTACCGTGGATTCCTGACCGCCTCCGGCGACTACGACAACTCCGTGTACAAGGACGAGCAGGCCACCCGACTGCTTCAAAACTACGCGGCGGCCCGGGTTCAGCTGGCCGTCGGCCTGCATCAGCTCGGCCGGACGAATGAGGCGCGGGCCAATCTTGATCAGGTCCGGAAATACGCCCAGTACTTCCCGGGCGTGGACGCGGCGCTGGGGGCCACGTACGCGCAGATCGGCATGGCCGACAATGCGATGGCCTATTATGGGGAACTGCTCAAGACAAATCCCAACAATGCCGGAGCACTGGCCATTCTCGGGCACCTGGAGATCGAGAAGGGGGACACCACCTCCGCTATCGCGCACCTGACGAGAGCCATCGAGCTCGACCCCGCGGGTGATTTCAACCCGTATGCCGACCTGGCCAACATCCACCAGACCCGTGGCGACGCCGGCGCCGTGGTGCAGCTGCTGCAAGGGTGGTTGCGACTTCATCCCGAGGACACCCGGGTGCAAAATTACGTCAATTCCGTGCTCGGGCGACCTCCGGTTCCCGGCTCACGCTAGGAGAAGAGTTTCATGACCAGCGACCATCGTCCCCTGGCCCTCGTAACCGGCGCGGCCGGCTTCATCGGCAGTCACCTGACGGAAGCCCTGCTCCTGGCCGGCTGGCGGGTGCGCGGGGCGGATTGCCTGACGAGCTACTATCCGGTCGCCTTCAAGAAGGCCAACCTCACGGCCATTGGCGACAATGATGATTTCGAGTTCATGGAGATCGATCTCAAAACGGCCGACATGGACTTTTTATGCCAGGATGTCTCAGTGGTATTTCATCAGGCGGCCCAGCCGGGTGTTCGGGCCAGCTGGGGATCCGAGTTCGAGGTTTACCTGCGTGAAAACATCCTGGTGACGCAACGACTGCTTGAACACTTCAAGGAGAAGCCGCTCCGGAAATTCGTGTACGCCTCGAGCTCCTCGGTTTACGGCGAAGCGGTCAGCCTCCCGATGAAGGAGACGGACCGACCCCAGCCCTACAGTCCGTATGGTGTCAGCAAGCTGGCCGCCGAGCATCTCTGTCGCCTGTACACCAGGAACTACGGCCTGCCGACCGTGTCGCTGCGCTACTTCACCGTGTGCGGTCCCCGACAGCGGCCGGATATGGCCTTTCACAAGCTGGTGCGCTCCATGCTCAAGGGGGAAGAGTTCACGGTGTACGGCGAGGGGGATCAGACCCGTGATTTCACCTTCGTCGGTGACGCGGTGGCGGCCAATATCGCCGCGGCTGAAGTGGGGAAACCGGGGGAGGTGTACAACATCGGCGGGGGCGCTCGCGTGACGCTCAAGGAAGCCATCGCCCTCCTGGAATCGGCAGCCGGGATGAAGGCGCGCGTCCGGTTTGAAGAGAAGCAGAAGGGGGATCCCTCCCACACGGTGGCCGACACCACCCGGGCCCGCGAAGATTTGAACTACAGGCCGATGACCCCGCTGGCCGAGGCGCTCCGCCTGGAGTACCGGTGGATGGCCGACCTGCTCGAGCGGCGGGGGAGTCTGCCGGCGTGACCAGCCTGACGCTGGCCGCCTCCCCCGGCCCGACCCTCCGGCTGACAGTGCTCGTTCCGGCATTCAACGAGGCCGAGAGCCTGCCGGAGCTTGTTTCGACGATTGGGGTCGAGTTGGCAAAGATTGCCGGAGGGACGGAGATCCTGATCATTGATGACGGATCTTCCGATGGTACTTTGGAATTGCTCCGCGGGATTGCCGCTGGCAATCCCCTGGTGCGGGTAGTTTCCTTTCGTCGCAATTACGGCAAGTCGGCGGCCCTGGCGGTCGGCTTCGCCGAGGCACGCGGGGAAGTCATCATCACGATGGACGCTGATCTCCAGGACGATCCGGCGGAAATTCCACATCTCCTTTTGCGCCTCGACGAAGGATATGACGTGGTCAGCGGCTGGAAGCAGAATCGCCAGGACCCGATCATGAAGACGATGCCTTCCAAGCTGTTCAACGCCGTTACCTCCGCCGCCTGCGGCCTGCGGCTGCACGACTTCAACTGTGGCCTCAAGGCCTGGCGCCGCGAGGCGGCCCGCTCGCTGGAGGTGTATGGCGAGTTGCACCGCTACCTGCCGGCGCTCTCACATCTGCAGGGGTTCAAGGTGACCGAGTTGCCGGTCCGCCATCATGCCCGGCGATACGGGGTCACGAAGTTCGGCAGCAACCGTTTCATCAACGGGTTCCTTGACCTGTTGGCCGTCATGTTCCTGCATGGCGGCTCCAGGAGCCCCCTCCATTTTTTCGGTCGCATCGGCATCCTCTTCGGCGCGATTGGCGGCCTGATCCTGGCCTACTTCGCCGTCATCTGGGTGAGTGGCCAGTGGCTCCGGGTCCGCCCGCTGCTGCTCTTCGGCGTGGGCCTCGTGATCCTGGCCACGCAGTTCATCTCGCTGGGGCTTCTGGGCGAGATGATTGCGCGGGGGCAACAGCAGGATCGGACATATGCGATTCGGGATCGCATCGGATAAAAAAAGGGAGCGCCCCCGAAGGAGCGCCCCCCATCAATTTCCTCGTTACCTAGTTCCCGAAGGGCAGCGACTTGATTGCGCCCCACGTGGTGATCGCGACCGGGACAATTGCCTCGTTCAGCGTGTAGACGCCCCACTCGGAAATCGTACCCGTGTCGCCGACGCCATTGTCGCCGACATGAAGGGTGAAGCAGCCACCCTTGCGGAAATTGTCGAACACCGACAGCGGGTCCGCATTGGCATTTCCCCTGTAGCAGCCGCCGGGGATGTTGAAGGCGCTGGTGCCGCAGGAGAAGGGCGCGGTGCCGATGACGGCCGTGGAAGCGTCACTGATGTAGATATTGTTGGCGGACAGCAGATTGGACGGGCAGCCGAAGCCGGTCCCGACGGTCGGGATGCAGCTGGCGCGGGCCGGCCGACAGATGAACTTGGAGCTGGCATCGGCCAGCCCATCGCAATCCTGGTCATAGCTGAGCGTGGCCACGATGTCGCCGAGCCAGGTGTGCGTCATGCGCAGGCTGACGATGACGTCCAGGAAGCGGGTGCCGTCGTTGGCCGTCGGCAACGTGCCGACCACGACGCCGCCCAGATTGTTGTCCGGAATCGCCAGCGGCGGCGAAACGGTCACGATGTCGCCCTTGTAGTTCGGAATGTCACAGGTGAGCGGCGGCGGGGTGTTGCAGGTGATGAACGCCTTGTACAAGCCGGCGCTGGTGGCACCGAAGCCGCGGATACGACCGTAGTAGGTACCGGTGTAGGTTGCGGTGAAATTGAGGAGCGAATAAGCGCCGGGGCCGGCGTCATCGTCGGAAGCCAGCTGCGTCGTGCCGTCCGCGGCGTACAGGTGAATGAACGTGTCGACGGTGGGCGTGCCATCGGCGTCGGTGCCGAAGGAGATGATCTGGCCGGCCGTCGCGGTAAAGACGATATAGTCGTTGTCAGCGGCCGTGATGGCGGCCGGGCGAAGCACATCGCCGCAGCTGAAGGCGTTGGCGGTGGGGGCCGTGTTATTCGGTTCCACTTCCGGCACGTCTGCCGCGACGGAGTAGGCGCCCATCTGTTCGGTCCACTTCGCCTCGTCCTCGATCTCGGGAACGTCGGCCGCCAGGGCCATGGTGGCGGTGAGGGCCAGTACGGCCGTCAGCGTGGTTGCCAGCACGTGGTAGCGTTTACGAGCCATGGTGAATTCTCCTCGGTGCTGCCCAGGGGATGGGCGGGGTGAGTAACTCGGAGACAGATCGCTGAACCCCGATCGCGGCAGGGACCTTCATTTGCGACGCGGCTTATCGGGGGGTCCTTAACGGCGCCACCGCGTCCCTCGCGTGCGGCACCTCAGATCGGCATCATAAGACTCGTTTACGGGTGGCACAATGGTTATTGATCAAAATCCAGTAGGATGTGCCACGTGCCGGGCGGTTCGTACCCGGATGGGGACGGGCGCCGATCCCCACGACCACTCAGGGGGAGCGGGATCTTGACGACACGACAGGCGGTGATTCTGGCCGGAGGCCTGGGAACCCGGATCGCCGCACTATCCGGCGGCCTCCCGAAGATCCTGCTTCCTGTGGCCGGGAGGCCGTTCCTTCACCATTTGCTTGAACACCTTGCCGGACAGGGGATTACCGAGGTCGTGCTGCTACTGGGAGTCGGCGCTGACGCCGTGGTGGCGGCGGCCCGGACCGATCCACTCCCAGGATTGTTGGTGGCCACCTCCGTCGAGCCCCGGCCGCTTGGGACTGGCGGGGCTCTCCGGTTGGCGGCGAATCAACTGGCTGACCGGTTCTTCCTGGTCAACGGCGACACATTGCTGCGGGCCGACCTCCCGGCACTTGAGCGGCGGCATGTTGCCGGAGGCTTGCCGGGAGCCGGGACCGGGTCGGTCGTCGGCGCGCTGTTCGAACGAGACCCCCTGCCATCAGCGAGCGCCGACACTGCCGCCACACTGGCCCTGGTGCGCGTGACCGAGGCCGGCCAGAAGGGAAGCGTCGAGTTGAACGAACGCGGCTTCATCACCCGCTTCCTCGAAAAGGGCCGAAGCGGGCCGGGCCTGATCAACGGCGGCGTCTACTTGATTGAAAAGGATGCCGTGAGCGACATTCCTCTGCATCGACCCGTGTCGCTGGAGCAGGAGATCCTGCCGGCGTGGATAGATCGAGGTGGTCGGCCCGCATTGCAGGGTGTCGTGACCGATGCCTACTTCGTCGACATCGGTTTACCGGAGGATTATCTCGGAGTGATCAATGGCTTCCCGGACAAAAAGTAAGCCGGTCGTCGCTCCGTCAGGGCGTCGGATCGGACTGACCCCCGTCACTCCGCAACACCGCAAGACCGGCTCGCCTCCCGCCGTGCTGTACCGCGCGCGCGCGCCGCTCCGCATTTCGTTTTGCGGCGGCGGGACCGATGTCGATCCGTACCCCGCCGAACGGGGAGGTGTGGTCCTCTCGACCACGATCGACAAATTTGCCTGGGCCACGCTCCGACCAAGGCCTGACAGCCGGATGACGATTCACTCGCTCGATTACAACGTGGTGGCCAACTACCGGGTGAAGGGGCGGAAGCTGGCCTATGACGGTGAGCTGGATATCGTCAAGGCCGTTGCCAACCACTTCAAGCCGAAGTCAGGATTCGATCTCTTTCTTCATTCGGATGCCCCGCCCGGCTCGGGACTCGGATCATCATCGACGATGACCGTGGCCCTGGTCGGCCTGATGCGCGAGTGGCTCCGATTGCCGCTGACCGATTACGAGATTGCCGAGCTGACGTATCAGATCGAGCGGATCGAACTCAAGCTGGCCGGCGGCCGGCAGGATCAATATGCCGCCACGTTCGGCGGATTCAACTTCATCGAGTTTCATGACGGCGTCACCGTCGTGAATCCGCTCCGGATCAAGCCGGCCACCATCCGCGAACTGGAGTACAACCTGCTGCTCTGCTTCACCGGCCGTACCCGCGAGTCAGCCGGCATCGTGGCCGAGCAGACGAAGGCGTACATGCAGAAGCGGAAGGGGGTCGTCCAGGCCCTCGATCGGATGAAGAGCCTCACGCTGGAGATGAAGTCGTGCCTGCTGCGCGATCGCCTGGCCGACTTCGGCAGCCTCCTGCACACCGCCTGGCAGGAAAAGACACGCCTCTCCGACCGGATCAGCACGGAGCGGATTGATGAGCTGTACGCCGTCGCACGCAAGGCCGGCGCGCTGGGCGGCAAGATCCTTGGCGCCGGCGGCGGCGGCTATCTCCTGATCTATGTTCCCTTCAACGCGCGACACCTGGTGGCCGAAAAGCTGGAGGCGGGCGGGGGACAGGTCGTGCCGTTTTCGTTCCGCGAGGATGGGCTGGTGACCTGGACGGCTGAGGCGGGTGGAAAGGCGTCGCGGTGAGGGTTCGGGATAATTTCAGACTTCGGTTGAGGGAGCGGCCTGCTGCCGGCCGGATGCTCACGGTCGGTCACGTGCTCACGACGGCTCTCTTGCTCACGGTCCCTTTTCTGCCCGCTCCCGCCCGTGGCACGGAGCCTTCCCGGGCCGCGGAGCCCCAGCGCGCGGCCGACCCCTGCGGCCCGGCACGGGCCCTGCCGGCCTATGCGCACAATGACTATCGAAACACGCGCCCGCGCGAGGAAGCCCTGGAGCTGGGTTACCTGGGTATCGAGGCGGATGTCTTTCTCGTCGACGGTACGTTCCTCCTGGCTCATGATCGCAAGGACATTCGAAACGACTTCGGCTTCGAGGCCACCTATCTCTGGCACCTGCTGGACCGGGTTCAACGATGCGCGCGCGTCCTTCCCGATGCGCGCCCGTTCCTGATCGCAATAGAGGACAAGGCACCGACAGTGGAGAGTCGGCTCGCGATGGCCTCACTCCTCGGACGCTACCGGGCGCTGCTCCGGCCGGCCCAGGATCATCCGATCGCCGAGTTCATTCTCGTCGATGACAGCGCCACACCCGAATCGATCCCGGAGGATCTGAAGCGCTTCGTCGGCTTCCAATGGCGCGTTACCAGTCGGAACCCCGCCCCGCCGGCCGCCTCCGCCGCCAACTATCGTCTCCTGAGCCTCGATTTCAAGAAGGAGGTCGGGTGGGATGGAACCGGTGACCCGCCTCCCGCCCTGCGCAAATTGATTCCCGCCGTCGTCGCCGCCGCGAAATGCATTCCGGGTTGCCGCGTGCGAGTTCACAACGTTCCCGTGCGCGGCCGCATCTGGACCTACCTGCTCGACGCCGGCGTCGACCTGATCGGTGTGACGGAGTTGTCGAAAGGGGCCGGGTTGCTGGGGGGGTAGCGGG
>Ga0163152_10005191_pt1 | contig 15498 bp, 14 predicted proteins | sample OliLakLV19MP8IB2_FD_148635 | JGI IMG/M metagenome (GOLD analysis project Ga0163152, IMG submission 148635) | Freshwater microbial mat bacterial communities from Lake Vanda, McMurdo Dry Valleys, Antarctica - Oligotrophic Lake LV.19.MP8.IB-2 | ecosystem: Environmental > Aquatic > Freshwater >... | reverse complement strand
CGACAACGCGCCTCGATCTGGTTTTTCTCGAGGCGCGTTGTCGACTTCAAGGTGCGGTATCTGACCGGAAGCATAGCCATCGGAATCGGGGCCTTCCTGCTTTGGATAGCTCCAGATACTCTTTTCCCGGGATGGCGGCAGCATTGGCTTTTTACGAATTCACTCATGGGCGAGGTCAGGGTTTCGTTAAGCGCGGAGCAACTCTCCAGCCCGATGCTCCTGTTGTTCCGAACGATCAGTGCAACATTAATGGTTCCGATTCTAGAGGAATTGTTCTGGCGAGCCTGGATGTTGCGGTGGCTGGTAGACAAGGATTTTGAGAAGTTGCCAATGGGAAGCAGCGACAGGCAATCGTTCTGGATTGTAGCTGCGCTATTCGCTGTGGAACATGGGCCCTATTGGGAAGTCGGACTGATTACCGGAGTGGTTTACAACTGGTGGATGACCCGGACAAAGAGCTTGGGGGACCTGATCTTCGTGCACGGGCTGACCAATCTGGCGCTATGCGCGTATGTGATTTGGACCCAAAAATGGCACTTCTGGATGTAGCCCGAGACTACTTCTTCTCTGTCGTCTGCCTATCAGTTGCCCCGATTTCTCCGTCTTGAGCCGTCGCAGGCTCATTGGAGAACCGGTTGCGAATGATCTGGTTCTGATCCGAGTAAAAGGTTCGGCTGCCATTGGTTCCGAATTGTTTGGGCTGTGCGCTAACGACGTAACCTTGCGGGTTTCCTTGAATCTGAAACAGATAGCCACCCTTTCGGCCCTCACTCAATTCACGATCGACAAGATCCGCCCCTGTGGGTCCGGCTGCCCCCGAGGCTGGTGGGCCAAGCTCGGCAAGCGCCGTCGCGTAACGGCCAAACTGGGAATAATACTGAGTCTCGGCAGTATGAATTACAGAAACAGCTCGAATTGCAGCCGTTTCCTCCGCAAACATACGGGCGCGCGTGAGACGAGGCAACGCCGCCGCGACGATGATCAAGATGATCGCAATGACGATCAGAAGTTCCGTCAGTGAAAAGCCTCGACGGGAAGTGCGCTGATTCCAATTCCGCATAAATTGTCTACTCTCAGTATCTGACGAATTTCGCAGGCTATTCGTTGAGCGTCGCATGAATCTTCTGAAGTTGAGCCCATAGAGTCCCGAGTTGAGCCAATGGCAGGGCATTGGCTCCATCGCTCAAAGCCTTCGAAGGTTCTTCGTGCGTTTCAATGAAGACCCCATCAATCCCAGCCGCAGTGGCGGCTCGGGCGAGAGTGGGAATAAACTCGGGTGTCCCTCCGCTTTTATCGCCTTGCGCCCCAGGAGTCTGCACGCTGTGCGTCGCGTCGAAGATAACGGGAATCCCCAGATCGCGCATGATTTTCAACCCACGCATATCAACTACAAGATTGTTGTAGCCGAAGCTGGAACCGCGTTCGGTGAGGGCGATCCTGTTGTTCCCGGTGGAGCGTATCTTGTCCACCACGTTGCGCATGTCGCCAGGGGCAACGAACTGGCCTTTTTTCACATTCACCGTTTTGCCGGTGCGCCCCGCTGCAAGCAGCAGGTCAGTTTGCCGACAGAGGAAAGCTGGGATCTGGAGAATATCGACTGACTCGGCGACTTCATCCGCTTGGGAAGGGTCATGAATATCGGTGAGGACGGGAATCCCTTTGGCGCGGATCGAAGCCAATATGGCAAGACCCTCCTTTATACCCGGTCCCCGGTATGAGCGTATGCTCGAGCGATTTGCTTTGTCAAAGCTGGCCTTGAAGATGAACTCGCCAACCTGCGTCCGGATGCTATCGGCCAAAAAGTGACAGTGTTCATGACTCTCGACCACACAAGGACCGGCGATCAGCGTGAATTTGCCCAAGTCAATCATTGGGTGAACAGGGGTTGTTCGAGGCGCGCCAGCCGCTTCTGCCGGTGGCCATGTGAAGCCTGAACAAAGGCGCTGAACAAGGGATGTGGCTCAAGCGGCTTCGATTTGAACTCGGGGTGAAATTGGCAGCCGAGGAACCACGGATGACCGGGGATCTCACAAATCTCCACATAGGAGTTATCGGGCGATTCACCTGTGATGCGAAGCCCATGGTCTTCCAGCACCTTCTGATACTCACGATTGAACTCATACCGATGACGGTGCCGCTCGCTGATGATTGCTTCGCCGTACGCCTGACGTGCAAATGAATTGGACGCCAGCTTGCAGTCGTATGCCCCCAAGCGCATCGTGCCGCCAAGCTCGTCCACACCTTTCAACTCCCGAAGCTTATAAATGACCCGATGGGCGGGGGCGGCATCGAACTCTGTCGAATCTGCGCCGCTAAGGGCACACACATTGCGGGCGTATTCGATGACCATGGTCTGCATACCAAGGCAAATGCCAAAGTAAGGGACTCGTTCTTCGCGGGCATATCGAATTGCCTGGAGCATTCCCTCTATCCCTCTCGGACCAAAGCCACCGGGAACGAGAATGCCATCGTATTGAGAGAGCGATGCTTTGCATTCAGGCCATTTCAAGTCCTGCGCTTCGATCCATTTGAAATTGATCTTCAGGCGGTGAGCCATTGCGCCATGGAGCAGTGCCTCCTTAAGGCTTTTGTAAGAGTCTTCGTATTCAACGTACTTTCCGACCAGCGCAATATCGACCTCATCGATAGGGTTCTTCATACGGTCAAGCATGTCGAGCCAGCGCGACATATCCGAAGGCGCCGTTTTGAGATTGAATAGTTCCAGAATTTTCTCGTCGAGTTTCTGCTCAGCCAGGACCAGGGGTACTTCATAGACACTGGCTACGTCCGGCGCTGCAATCACAGCGTCGGCATCGACGTCACAGAAAAGTGCGATTTTCGCCTTAAGATCCTCTGATAATTCTCGCTCGGAACGGCAAATGAGAACATCAGGCTGAATACCGATCGCGCGCAGTTCCTTGACGCTGTGCTGCGTTGGCTTCGTTTTGAGTTCCTGGGCTGCGGCGATCCACGGAACCAAGGTAAGGTGAACGAATACACTGTTGTGCCGGCCAAGTTCATGACGCAACTGTCGGATGGCCTCGATGAATGGGAGCGATTCGATATCGCCAACCGTTCCTCCAATTTCGACGATCACAACGTCGGCGCCGGACTCCGCAACTTTTCTCGCGTTGGCTTTGATTTCATCGGTTACATGCGGAATCACTTGAACGGTTTTGCCGAGATAATCGCCCCGGCGCTCGCGGGCAATGATTCGTTCGTAGATGCGCCCGCTGGTCAAGTTATTGGCCTGACTGAGCGGAGTATGAGTGAAGCGCTCGTAATGTCCAAGGTCGAGGTCGGTTTCGGCGCCGTCGTCAGTTACAAAGACTTCACCATGCTGGAACGGGCTCATTGTCCCGGGGTCGACATTGAGGTAGGGATCGAACTTCTGCATGCAGACGCGCAGTCCGCGGCTTTCGAGCAGGCAACCAATAGAAGCGGCTGCGATGCCTTTTCCCAAAGAGGAAACGACGCCGCCCGTCACGAAGATATACTTAGCCATTTTTAAGAAGATTCCCCTGAGAAATAAGTTGGTTGACTCGATCGAGATCCTCAGGCGTGTCAACGCCCAGAGACTCGTACTGCGTTTCGATGACGCGAATGCGATGTCCGTTTTCGAGCGCTCGAAGCTGCTCAAGTGATTCTGCCGATTCCAGTGGGCCGACGGGCATGGCCGAGTAGCCAAGCAAAAAGTGTTTGCGGTAGACGTAAAGTCCGATGTGCTTGAAGTAGGCCTCGTTGACGCCGCGGTTGTATGGGATCGGACATCTTGAGAAATAAATAGCGTCACCTGAAAAGCCCGTGACTACTTTGACTACATTTGGATTGGTAATTTCGCTCGGCGTATCGATGCGGCGTTTGAGCGTGGACATCACCAGTGTCGGGTCGTCAAGCAAAGCCTGCGCGGCAAGATCGATTGCCGCAGGGTCGATCAGTGGTTCGTCGCCTTGTATGTTTACAACGATGTCGCAGGGGTCAGTAGCGGCGGCTTCGGAAACTCGATCTGTTCCAGAGAGGTGACTTGAACTCGTCATCACCACGCGAGCGCCAAATGCAACAGCGGCGTCGAAGATCCTCCGGTCATCCGTGGCGATGAGGACATCGGAAAGCGTAGATGCACGTACTGACTTTTCCCAGACATGCTGAAGGATCGACTTATTTTTGAGGGTGACGAGTGCTTTGCCGGGAAATCGGCTGGAGGCGAAGCGGGCAGGTATTACGCCAAGTACTCTTGGTGGAGCGCTATCGAGCGGCACACTCAAATCTAACATACTCGGACGCGAATATTCCGTTATCTGGAGCGATGTGCGAGAGAAATTGGCAGACCAACTCCGAACATTTGAATCAGGATGCCATTGACCAGGATCGAGGCAGGATACGACACGGTTCCAGCTTTGGAAAGCGGCAAGACAACCAGGTTCATGGCAGCATAAACGAACAAACCATAGAGCAGTTGGCGCGGATCATTTCTCTTCCATGATTATTGCGATCGCTTCCACTTCAATCAGCGCCTCCGGAGGGTAAAGCTCCGCCACGCCCGCAAGCGTGTTGGCGGGCGGATGCGACTGGTTCAAGTAGCGGGCCCGTATTTCCCTAATCAGCGGGAGCTGGTCGCCATTGAAGTTCTTGACGTACCAGTTGATCTTTACAACGTTGTCAAATGTTGCCCCCGCCGCATCGAGGGCTGACCCCAGATTCCGCATGGCTTGCTCAGTCTGAATCCTCAGGTCACCGGCGCCAATTATATTCCCGCTTGGATCCATCGCAATCTGACCGGAAATGAATATCATCTTACCCGGAGTCGCTACAACCACTTGGCTGTAGCCCCTGGCTGGCGGAAGTTGGCTGGAGTTTGGGCATTCAATCGGCATCCTCAAATCTTACCGGTTAACCAATTGGCCTGGGTGCGCAGTCTTGTCCAATACAAGATGAGCCTGGAGAACCAGTCGATTCCAATACGAGATGAGCCTGAAGGGAGGGGGATGGGCCAAGCTGGGGATTGCTCATTCGAATGCAGAAGATCGAGAATCCGAGCCTGGAGCAGATGCGGGCTTTTCTGGATGACAGCCAGGAGTGGGACTTCCACGCCGAGGGGCGTGCCGATATTTACGCCTGGGTGGACCGGACGTTGAGGCAGCAAAGATACCCCAAGCAGAGCCGCGAAACCAAGGGCCTGGTGCGACGCTACGTCGGCAAGATGACGGGGCTGAGCCGGGCTCAAGTGACGCGACTGATCCGCCAGTTTGTAAAGACGCAAGGGGTGAAACCGACCGTGTATCGACGACACCGGTTTCGACGGCGCTACACAACGGCGGATGTGGCGACGCTGGTCGAAGTCGATCAGGCTCACGGGCGGCTGAGCGGGCCGGCGACCTGCGCCATCTTGAAACGAGAATACGAGGTGTTCGGGAATCAGCAGTGCAAGCGGCTGGCAGCAATCTCCAACGGGCAGTTGTACAATTTGCGCAACAGTGCGGGCTACCGGCGGCAGCGCATCGACTACACCGCAACGCGCCCGACGCCCGTCTCCATTGGAGAACGGCGCAAGCCCACGCCGGAGGGTCGACCGGGCTTTGTGCGGATCGACACGGTGCACCAAGGCGATCAAGACGGCGTCAAAGGTGTGTATCACATTAATGCCGTTGACGAAGTAACTCAATGGCAGGTGGTTGGAGCGGCTTGCTCCATCAGCGAAGCTTGGCTCATGCCGGTTTTACAGGCGATTCTGGCCCAATTCCCTTTCGTGTTGTTGAACTTCCACTCCGACAACGGCAGTGAATTCATCAATCGTGTCGTGGCTGATTTGTTGAAGAAACTGCTGATCGAACAGACGAAGTCGCGTCCCCGACGTTCTAACGACAACGGATTGGTGGAAGCCAAAAACGGAGCCGTGATCCGGAAGGAGATGGGCTATCTGCACATTGAAGCACAGCATGCCGCACCCATCAGTGAGTTCTACCGCGAACACCTCAATCCCTATTTGAACTTTCACCGGCCTTGCGGTCAGGCCGAAATCATCATTGATGCAAGGGGTAAGGAGAAGCGAGTCTACAAACGGTATGCCACACCTTGGGAGGTCTTTCAACAACTGCCCGACCCCGCTCAACATCTCCGTCCCGGTCAAACGATGGCGGCGCTGGCGGCGGAAGCGCTGCGGATCAGTGACACCGAGTCGGCACGCCGCATGCAAGAAGCCAAGTACAAATTGTTCCGCAGCTTTTATCCGGGGGCGCGCCCTGCCTAACCCAGCGAAAAAGGCCGTGGAAATGACGGGCCGTGGAAAGCGAGGAAAACCCAAAAGCGGTTTCCCTCTCTTCCCACCGCCCTTGGAAATCGTTACGCGATTTCCACATTCCCACCGCCTCGACGACGAGACCCTTGATTCCGAAACCGAACCGCCACTACCAAATTGTAAAAAGGAGCCCCTGCTTGGTTCCGGTTATCCCGACCTCCCCTCCAGGCTCATCTTTCAATTGGAATGTGCTTGCGCTGAATCCTATGTGCCGCAGAAGGTGCGGTAGGGCGGGTGGCTCTTTGGAGCAGGTTCGGCGTAGGCTTCCATTCCAGGACGCTCAGTGAACGGCCTTTCCAGCACTTCAAGCAGCGAGTCGAAGGGTGCAAAGTCCCGAGTGTCCACCGCCGCGCTCAATGCCGCCTCCACCATATGGTTTCGAGGGATGTAGAGTGGGTTGGCGTTGTCCATCGCCTCGGCGCTTGCCGCTGGATCTGCGATGCGTGAATGCCAGTTTTTCGCCCAGACACTGTATGCATTCGCGTCAGCAAACAACGAACGAACCTCAATGTCATTGCCCAGCGCTGCTTTTGACAGAGCCCGGAAAGCCATCGTGTAATCCACACTCGATTCTTCCATTGCGGCAAGCAATCCGTTGGCGATTGAGAGGTCATCAGTTTCTGCTGAGTGGATCAAGCCTAACTTCTTGCGCATGCCAGCTAGCCAATAGGCGTCGAATCGAGTTGTAAAGGAATTCACAACCTCCAATGCTTGGCCGGTTTCAAACAGTGGCAGCAGGCTTTCGGCCAGACGCGCCAGATTCCAGCGTGCAATGAATGGTTGCTGGCCAAACGCGTATCGCCCCTGTCGATCTATGGAACTGTAGACAGTGAGTGGGCTATAGCTGTCCATGAACGCACAGGGACCGTAGTCTATGGTCTCGCCGGAAATTGCCATGTTGTCTGTATTCATAACCCCATGGATAAACCCGACGTGCATCCATTGAGCAATCAACGACGCCTGCTTGTCGCAGACCGCTTCGAGGAATGCAAGGTATGGATTTGCTGCGTTGGTCAGATGTGGATAGTGACGCTGGATGGTGTAGTCTGCAAGCTGCTTGACCTTTGCAGTATCGCGACGGGCAGCAAAGAATTGAAATGTTCCAACGCGGATGTGACTGGCTGCGACTCTGGTCAGCACCGCCCCTGGCAACATGCCTTCTCGAAAAACCGGCTGTCCGGTTGTGACGGCGGCCAGGGCCCTGGTCGTCGGTATGCCGAGCGCATGCATCGCCTCGCCAATGATGTATTCGCGAAGCACTGGGCCAAGTGCGGCTTTGCCGTCGCCGCCTCGAGAGAAGGGTGTGCGTCCTGACCCTTTAAGCTGAATGTCACGGCGTTGGCCGTTGCGGTCGATCACTTCTCCTAGCAGAACTGCACGTCCATCGCCAAGTTGTGGAACGAAACCCCCGAACTGGTGGCCGGCGTATGCCTGGGCCAGTACCTCCGCCCCTTCCGGGACGAGGTTTCCAGAAAAGATTTGTGCGCCGGTCTCTGAATTCAGCGACGCCCCGTCAAGATTCAGCTCGTTGGTCAATCCAAGATTCAGCTTGACGAGCTGAGGAGCGGGCGCTTTTTCGGCCTCACCGCGAGTGAAAAAGCCTTCAAGCGAGCGCGCATAAGAATTGTCGAAATTGAAGTTCAAATCTGAGTATCGCTTAAGTGGCTGAACACATTGAAACGTAGGAAGCCGGCAGGAAAATTGTTGGCAGTTGGAATGGCGAATCCATGAGTTGACTTGCGGTGGTGTATCGCGTTGTCAGGTGAGTCCAGCGGACGAATTGATGAGCCGCGATGGGACTCATGGAGAACAAAAATGACCAATTGATTTTTTGCCTCAAGGGGCAGACGTGGTTTCACCCTGATCGAATTACTCGTGGTAATTTCCACAAGCGCCATTCTCATCGGCTTGCTGCTTCCCGCCGTCCAGAAGGTGCGAGAGCCTGCTGCGCGTGCGAAGTGCGCTAACAATCTAAAACAGATCGCAGTGGCCGTGCACAACTACGCGGAGCTCAACAAGTCGCTACCGCTGACGTTGGCGGAAGCTATGCAAGTCGCAGGCCTTCCAGAGAGCGGCGAAGTCGACGGATTTAAGGCTTCCTCGTATGAGACGGATGCAAAAGGCTGGAGGATTGCTATGAATCCGTTGCCCGGCGCAACGGGGATGGAAACTGCCCACGCCACCGGGCTCAGAAACGGCGCCATGACGGTTGAATGGAAGCCAATTCCGGGTGCTGAGGCAGGCCGGGCGGCAATGTTTGCAGCGGTTCGCATGGCTGGCGCAGTTGCCGTGGAGGAACTGCTGTCCTTGCCCCTTACCGCGTTCGAGCAAGACCGGTTGACTCAGCAGGTAGCTGCCGCTGCCAACGATCCCCTTTCGATGCAACAAGCGTTTGACGAATTCAAAGGCGGCGATGGCAAAGTAAGTTTGGCCTCCGTTCACGCTGGAGGCGTGAACGTTGCTTTCAGCGATGGATCGGTTCGGAACATCCGTTCGGCGATGATCAAACGGCTCGAAGAGTCGATGCAACTCGGCGTTTACGGAGAACGCTGGGCGGACCTGCCTGGAGTTTCGTTTGCCGAACTCAATGGCAAAGCAGCCGAAGGCGTGAAGCCAGTCAGCACTTCGATGGTCAGAAGTCTGACTGTTACTTTCAACGGCTCAGCAACCGCTGCCCGCCCCCTGCTCGACCTCCTCGACAAGGCCGAGAATGCCGAGAAGATAGGCGATTCCAGGGCAATCCGAATCTACTACAAAGCGTATGTTGATTTGGTCAAGGAGATGGGCAACTTGAAAGCTCCCCTCATCAGCCCGATCGGTGTGCAAACGCTGACTGGTTGGGGGTCGTCCATGTACCAATACGCTTTCTAGCGTCAAACAATGGGAGCCGCTCCGAGGGCGGCTCCCAAGCTTCAGGTCTTGATTATGTCGTGAACCACGTTGCCTGCAACGTCGGTGAGGCGGAAGTCCCGCCCGGAATAGCTATACGTCAGCTTAGTGTGATCAATGCCCATCAGGTGCAAGATTGTGGCGTTCAAGTCGTGGTTGTAACATCGCCGATCCACCGCTCGAAACCCGAAGTCATCAGTTGCTCCATACGTAATCCCTCCCTTGATGCCGCCCCCCGCAAGCACGATGCTGAAGCCGTACGAATTGTGATCGCGGCCATTCTGCACTTGAACCGTTGAACCAGTCTCAACCGCTGGGGTGCGACCGAATTCCGTACCAAGCACAATCAAAGTTTCCTCAAATAGCCCTTTGGATTTCAAGTCCTCGATGAGTGAAGCAACTGCCGGATCGGTGCGCGCGGCCAGGCGGCGGTGCACCAGAATGTCGGCATGATTGTCCCAAGGTTGGCTGTTGCCATAGTAGATCTGCACCATTCTGACGCCACGCTCCACCAGTCGACGAGCCATCAGGCAACTACGCCCGAAATCGTTATCGCCATACCGCTCGCGGGTGGCTTCGTTTTCCTTCCGAACATCGAACGCGTCGGGAGCCTCCGATTGCATTCGAAATGCAGTCTCCATGGCCGCGATAGAGCCTTCGAGCTGCGAATCGTTCGCTCTGGCGGCCAGGTGCTCACGATTGAGGCGTGCCAGCAGATCCAGTTGACGGCGCTGCGAACGCTCGTCAGATTGAGGTTGAATGTGACGAATCAGCTTGTAGGGGTCTTCTGATTCGTTCTTGAGAAAGGTGCCTTGGAAAACCGCAGGCAAAAAGGCGCTGGACCATAATGGAGGTCCGACGACGGGAACGCCAGGGCACAAGACCACGAACCCCGGCAGGTTATTGTTCTCGGTCCCGAGGCCATACATCAACCAACTGCCAAGGCTTGGGCGGCCGGGCTGGATTGCACCGCAATTGATCATGAACAGCGACGGCTCATGATTGGGAACATCGGTGTGCATGCTTCGGATGACACAGCAATCATCCATCAGCTTGCCTAGCTTCGGGAAAATCTCTGACACTTCAGTACCGCAATTGGACGTTCGTTTGAAGGCGAAGGGCGACTGCATCAATGTTCCCGTGGCGCGCTCAGTTTTAGGCGAACCTCCAGGCATTGGATGTCCATGATACTTGGTAAGCATGGGCTTGGGGTCAAACGTGTCGACCTGGCTCATCCCCCCGTTGAGAACAATGTAGATGAGCCGTTTGGCTTTTGCAGGGTGATGGGTTGCGCCATTGGCGATGGCCGAAAGTCCCAACCCTCCTGCAAGTCTTCGCATGACCTCCCGACGAGACCAGCGAGGGTGAACTTCGGCAGTATGGAGATCAATCGACATAGGCGAACTCGTTCGTGGACAGGAGAACTTGAGCGTACTGCGCCCAGGAACCTCCATCATTGAAAAACTGCCTGGCTGCGGTCACTTCCGTTTCGCTCGGCGCGCGCTGGAATAGGAGCTGATAGGAGTTTTCAAGCCCCACCTTCTCCATCCTTTTTCCCAAGGCAGCCGCTTCGGCCGCAACGATTTCAGAGTTGAGAAAGAAAAGCTTTTGGAGCGGCACGTTCGTTATGACTCGCTGTTCACAAGTGACGGCGGCATTTGGATGATCGAATAGCGACAAAGTCTCATTGGCTTCAAAACGGCCCACCTTGGCGTAAATTGTGCGCCGTTGCATTTTCGCTGTCAGATCCTCGCTGGCGCCTCCGAGACTCTGATCGAGCCGGCCCGAGTAGGCAAGCATCGCATCGCGCAATGGCTCGGCGGCAAGCCGGCGGCGATTCTGACGTGCCCACAACCGGTTACCTGAATCACTGACTGACCCACCATCTGAAGACCGCTGGTAAGTCTTGCTGAGCATAATTTCCTTGATGAGCGCCTTCTGGTCGAACTTGAGTTGAACGAAGCGGCTGGCGAGGTATTCGAGCAATGCCGGATTTCCAGGCCGGTCACCCGCAATCCCGAAGTTGGAAGGAGTACGCACTATGCCCTCCCCGAACAAATGCATCCAGATTCGGTTCACGGCAACCCGGGCCGCCAAGGGATGTGAGGCAACGGTCTCGGCAAGTTGCAGGCGGCCACTTCCCTGATTCAGTGGGATAGGTTGGTGGTTACTCAGGACTAGAGGAAAGCGGCGCGGAACAACTTCACCTGGGTCTTCCGGGTTGCCGCGCTTGTCGAGATTGAGATCCAAGGGTTCGAATTCACCGATGCCATCAACATAGTCATACTTGGGCCGAAGGTGTTTCTTCAGGCGATCTCGCTCATCCCGAAGCACTTCGTAGGCCGCCTTAGTTTCTCCCGTCAAAAACTTTGGCGTCAGTTCGGCAGGAAACCGAAGTGGCGCCAATCCTTCGATGAACGTGCGGTTGTATGCAACGAATCGATCTCGCGGCAATGACTTGATTGGGACGTCTGCGCCAGGGTTGAAATCTTCTTCGCTTCGGTATCCGCCTGGAAGGACGATCGTTCGTTTTGGCTTGATCGCGACCTTGGCTGCGGCATCCAGAATCAGCTTGTTTTCTGCATCGAGGCGTTTCTTGTCGGAAGCAATTTCCAGCACCAGTGTTTCGAATGCCCGAGCCGTTTGCTCTCCTGGATTGGCGAACCAATCCTTCAGATACGGGTGATTGTCCTCCGGGCGCTTCAGATAATCGCACCATCGGTTGAATAGCTCAATGTTCAGGCCAGTAACGTCCCCGCTCAGACTGGCAACCATGTAGCGCCAGAGCCCAACAGCGAATTCCTCACGCAAACGGACTGCCTGACTCTCAAGAAACGCATTCAGCTTCTTCTCCGCCTCATCGAGAGCCTTCTTGTCTGCCAGCCAAGCCTTGGCCTCCGCATCGGCAACCAGCGGATATTCCTTGTAGGCAGAGCTTGCAAAAACCCCGGAAAGTGCGTAGTAATCCTTCTGCAGAAACGGATCGTATTTGTGGTCGTGGCATCGCGCACAGGCGAGAGTGACACCGAGCATCCCGCGGCTAACTATGTCGACACGGTCGTGGCGCTCATCGGCCCGTGCCTGCGGTGGCTGTGCAATGCCGTAGTACCAAGGGCCAAGCCCAGTGAGCCCAAGCCCGCCAACCGCCGAAGGGTCATTGATCAAATCGCCAGCCAACTGGGCGATGAGGAATTTGTCGTAGGGCAGGTTGCGGTTGAATGCCTGTATCACCCAATCGCGATACCGCCACGCATTCGGGTAGGGCTGGACGGCCGTACCTGAAAAGTCATCTTCGCCGTACCGGGCGACGTCCAGCCAGTGGCGTCCCCAATGCTCGCCAAAGTGCTTGGAATCCAGAAGCCTGTCCACCAATCTCGACTGCCAGCCCGGTTGGTCATCTGTCTCAGGGCTCGTGGGAGGAAGTCCGGTGAGATCAAAGTAAATACGTCGGACAAGGGTGCGGCGGTCAGCTGCACTTGCCGATTCAATGCCCCTAAGCTGCGATTCGATATGTTTGTCAATACTGCCCGATACTGTTCCCAGCGGTTGCCATGCCCAATGTTCACTCGGATAACTTGCACCCGCAGCAATCCAATTCTCCAGGCTCAGAATCTCTTCTGGCTTAAGCTTCTGACCCGGAGGCATTGCCTTGACGCCATCGCCGCCGCCGCGAATCGCTGTCAGTAGCAGTTCACGTGCGGAGCGGCCACTCTTGCCCCCCTTGGCGAAGCCCTCTGCGGTGTCCAGGCGAAGCCCTCCCATGGCAGACTGGCTGTGGCAGGCCCCACATCGGCTGGCAAGGATCCTCCGCGCGTCGTCCTCAACGCCCGCAAAGGCAACGATCGCGCCAGAAATTGCCAACAATAACAGCCCCTTCATGGTGTTTCGAGCATATCATCGGTGCATGCAGAGACGTAGCTTCCTTGCCCTTGCAGCGCAACTGAATTCATCGCCGCTTGTCGATACGCACATTCATCTTTTCGCTTCCGATACGAAACAATTTCCATTCCACCCTCAAGGGACCTATCAGCCCAAACCCTCGACACTAGAGGACTACATCCTCTTTGCCAAAGCGGCTGGGATTGCGCACGCAATCGTGGTGCATCCTGAACCCTATCAAGATGATCACCGCTACCTGGAATATTGCTTCGAGAATGAACCGTCAAACGGCTTCTTCAAGGGAACTTGTCTGTTTGACGCCTTCCGTCCCGATACCCCAGCGCGAATTGATGCTTTAACCAAAAAATGGCCCGGTCGCGTGAAAGCGCTCCGCGTGCATCGCGTGGACAAAGTTGCCTCGACTACGGGTGCCATCCGCGAGCGGCCGCTTGAGTCCGCTGAGATGAAGAAGACCTGGAAGGCAGTGGCTGACCGTGGCCTGATGATCCAAATGCATTTCATTCCGATGCACGCTCCAGCAATTGGGCAGCTCGCCAAGGGATTTCGTTCGGTCCCAGTGATTCTTGACCACCTCGGCCGCAACAATCAGGGTTCAGATGCTGAATGGAAGGACGTTCTCGCGCTGGGCAAACTTCCAAATACGGTAATGAAGTTTTCAGGCCTAGACTATTCTCCCGTAAAGCTCGCCGAGCGCATCCGGCAGGTGTTTGAGGTTTTCGGCCCGGATCGGATTGTGTGGGGAGGTCTCGGAATGAACCTCCCGTCGTTTGACCTGGCGAGCAAGCGCTTGAATGAGCTCTTTGCGTCCTCTGCCGAATCCGAACGGAACAAGATCCGCGGCTTGAATGCAATGAAGCTTTTTGGTTGGAGCTAATCAACGAGTGTGGCGTTGACTACGATTTCAGCCTTGTAGAGTTTCGAAACCGGGCAGCCGGTCTCTGCCGCCTTGACTGCAGCGTCAAACTTGGCCACATCCACGCCCGGAATGTTCGCAACCAGTGTGAGTTCGCTTTTTGTAATCGTCAAGGTGGAAGGGTCGAGCGTAATCACACACGTAGTCTTCAATTCTGAGGCAACCATGCCAGATTCACCCAGCTTGTTGGACAGCGCCATGGTAAAGCAGCCGGCATGGGCGGCGGCGAGAAGTTCCTCTGGGTTGGTGCCCTTTTCGGCCTCAAAACGAGTGTTGAATGAATAGGGTGTGGTGGCCAGAACCCCACTCTCGGTGGTCAGCGAACCCTTGCCTGCTTTGAGGTCGCCTTGCCAAATGGCCTCTGCGGATCGTTTCATTTGATGTATCTCCTTGGTCCTATCATAGGCGGCTACCATGAATAATTGACAAACCCATATGCACTGTTGACCTTGACTGCACTGATTTGGGGTTCATCATGGATGGCCGGCAGCGTCCTCTCACGTGAAGGTGTTGCGCCCATTTATTCGAGCCTGGGCAGGTTCGGGTTCGGTTCTCTCGGTTTGCTGTTGATTATGTTCGGACTTCGGCCTTGGCCGAAACCGGACAGGAGCATTCTTTGGCGCCTGGCCGCGATGGGCTTTCTCGGAGTGGCTCTCTACAACATCTGCTTCTTCAGCGGGCTCAAGACCGTACCGGCTGGCCGAGCCTCTTTGATGGCAGCCCTGCAACCGTCGTTGATCTTTATATATTCGCGTATTGTTTGGGGAGAAAAGGTAACGCCTCAAAAGTTCGGTGGTCTGGTCTTGAGTCTGCTTGGCGCCGGGATCGTACTGACGCAGGGAGACCCAATGAAGCTATTTGCTGCTGGTTTGGGATCAGGCGACCTTTGGATCCTTTCCGCGGTGCTTGCCTGGTTCGGATACACGATCATTGGCCGGGATTTGGCGAACCGGATTGAGCCTTTACCGGCTACTGCATACTCCATTTGGATGGGTCTGTTGATGCTCCTCGGCTATGTTGCAGTTGTCCATCCAGCGATGCCCGATCTTCAGAGCCCCAAGCTCTGGGCTATTACTGCCTATCTTGGGTTCCTCGGCACCACCTTGGCTTTCCTGCTCTACCTCCGCGGGCTGGAGCAAGTCGGAGCAGCACGCACTTCGATCTTCATTAACCTGGTGCCAGTTTTCAGCGTTCTCACCAGTAACTTGGTGCTGGACGAGCCGGTGACGGCGCCAACTCTTGCCGGTGGACTTTTGACCTTGACGGGAGTCAGGCTATTGACCCGGCGATAGCCCGCTTTTCGCACTGATACGCTATCAGGATGTGGTTTTTACTACTCGCAGCCCTCTGCGTAGTGCTTGCGAATGCCCAAGGTGCGCGACCGGAGTGATGGTTGACACTTTAGACCGGAGAGTTGGGTGACACTTTCCGAATCTGCACGGCTGCCTGGAAACAAGCTATCGCACAAGGTTTTGGCTTTTGGATTTGGCTTTGGGCTTTG
>Ga0163152_10005188_pt1 | contig 15507 bp, 10 predicted proteins | sample OliLakLV19MP8IB2_FD_148635 | JGI IMG/M metagenome (GOLD analysis project Ga0163152, IMG submission 148635) | Freshwater microbial mat bacterial communities from Lake Vanda, McMurdo Dry Valleys, Antarctica - Oligotrophic Lake LV.19.MP8.IB-2 | ecosystem: Environmental > Aquatic > Freshwater >... | reverse complement strand
CGAAATCCCCGAGTTTGCCTGCAACCGTTCCGCCGGCCGCGCAGTCATCAGGGTGTGGGGAGGGCGAACCGTCGGGGCCTGCTGGCCAGCTTCACGCTCTGGACCGGGCTGGTGGTGCCCGGCCCGGCCGACCCGCCGCTCGCGCGCCGGGCCGAAGAAAAGCCTGTCCGGCGCGCGACGGCGGCCGTTCTGGGCGAGCTGATGGACGAGCTGCGCGCCCCGCGACCGGAGTCGCGCAAGTCCGCCGTGCGCAAGCTGTCCGAGCTGGGCACGCGCGAGGCCTGGGCCGCCGTGCTCGGCGCGCTGGCGGATCCGGACGGACTCGTCGCCGACGAAGCGCAGGTGCGCGCGGCCGACGCGCGCGATCCGCGGGTCGTCGCCGACCTCCTCGGGCCGGCCGGTCTGCGCTCGCGCGAGGCCGGCGTGCCGGCGCGCGCGGCCGAGGCGCTCGGGCGGCTGGAGGAGCCACTCGACGCGCGCACGCTGGCGCGCGCGCTGACTCTCTCGCTGGTCGGCGCCGACGCGGAGACGGCGCGCATGGTCGCGTGGTCGGCCGAGCGCCTGGGAGCCGCGCGGCGGCTCGCGGGCGACGTCGAACCGCTGGCGCGCGCGCTGGAGGACTTCGCGACGGGTCGCGCCGCACCCGAGGCGCGCGGCGCGGCGCTGCTCGCGTTGCGCTACGTCGACACGGCCGCGGCCGAGGCGCGCACGCTCGAGGCCGCCTCGGCGCGCGAGCCCGCGCTGCGCTGCGCGGCGGCGCTCGCGGCACGCGACTGGTCCGAGATGGCGGCCACGGCGCTGGGCGTGCGTCTCGCGGCCGACGAGGACGCGGGCGTGCGCGCCGGAGCGATCGAGCTTCTCGCGCGCACGACCGGGCGCGACGCCGCGCTCGCGCTGGTCGACCGGCTCGAGAGCGAGCCGCGCGAGCGCTTGCGCTGGCGCATCGTGACGCACCTGCGCGCGCTGTCCGGCACCGACCACGCCTTCGACGTCGAGGCCTGGCGCACGTGGGCGCGCCAGCGCGAGGGCTCGGTCTCCACGGGGCCGGCGCGCTCCGGCCCGGTGGGGGACACGGGCGTGGCGCTGGCGGGGCTGTCGCTCGTCTCGGACCGCGCGGCGTTCCTGATCGACCTGTCGGGCTCGATGTGGGGCAGCAAGGTGGCCGGCCTCACGCGCAAGGCGATCGTCGACGCGCAACTGGCGAAGGCCTTGCTGGCGTTGCCGAAGACGGCGCACTTCAACGTGATCCCGTACACGAGCGAACCGTTCCCGTGGGAGACGAAGCTCGTCCGGGCCGAGTCGGGGCAGGTGCTGCGCGCCATCAAGGCCTTCGAGCGCTGCAACCGCAGCGGGCGCGGCAACGTCTGGAGCGCGATCGAGGCCGCGTTGGCCGACCCGACGGTCGACGCCGTCGTCGTGATGACCGACGGCGTGCCGACCGGCGGGCCGCACGGCGATTTCGGCCTGATGGTCGCGCTGCTGCTCGAGCGCAACCGATTCCGCAACGTGGCCTTCGACTCGATCCTGGTCGACGCGCCGCGCGGGCGGATCGCGGCCTGGGCCGATCTCGCTGCGCAGAGCGGCGGCCGTTCGACCACGGCGGAGCTGGAGAAGCTGGCCGCTGGCGAGGATCGCTCGCCGCGTGGAAAGGAACGGGGCGGATAGCTCGGTGCAGCTCAGCGCGCGCTGAAGCCGCGCACGCAGCCGGCGCGCAGCGCGGCCAGCGGGTACAGCGTGCCGCGCCAGCGCACGCCGCCGCGACGTAGCGTCGTCCACGTCGAGCGCACGACCGTCGCGAGGATCAGCGGGAACCCGAGCGGCGTGAGCAGTGCGAACGTCCAACGCTCGCCGCTGCGCACCGCGAGCCACGCCGCGGGCATCGCGGACGAGAGCCACGCGCCGCCGGCGAACCAGCCGATCGCGCCGCCGCGCGCGAAGCCCAGCGGACCAGCGATCCACAGCGCGGCGGCGACCACAACGAATACGACCGTCGCGAGCGTGCGGTATCCGAAGAACGCGAACTGGTTCTTCTCGAGCAGCCGCAGGATCTCGCGCACGCTGCGGCCCCACGCCGCGGTGAGGTCCCGGCTGGCCAGGAACGCGCGCGTGCGAAAGCCGCCGCGGCGCAGGAGCAGCCCGAGCTTCATGTCGTCGACGACCTCGTACTTGATCCTGGCGTGTCCGCCGATCGCGCGCCACGCGTCAGCTTCGACCAGGTTGAACGCTCCGATTCCGATCCAGCCGAAGCGCTCGTCGCGGTTCGCGCGCGCCATGGGGCCGATCAAGCCCAGCGAGAACGCGGCCAGGCCGGCGCGCGCCGGCAGCGTCGCGGTCTCGACGCCCGGAGCGAGCACGACGTGCTGAGCCTGCTCGCGCCGCGCGGCCGCGATCGCGCGCGCGATCACGTCGGAGGCCAGGTGCACGTCGCCGTCGGTGAAGAGGATCCATTCCGCGCGCGCGATCTCGCCGCCGCGCTGGCAGGCGTGCGGCTTGCCGAGCCAGCCCACGGGCAGCACGTCGACGCGCACGAGCCGCACGCGCGCGTCCCGCTGCGCGAGCTGCGCGACGATCGCACCCGTCGCGTCGCTCGAGCGGTCGTCGACGACCACGACGTCGAGGTCGACGTCGCGCGAGCCGAGCAGGCGGCCGACGGTCTCGCCGATGCGCTCGGCCTCGTCGCGCGCGGGCACCACGGCGGTCACGCGCGGCACCTCTCCGCGGATGGTCGGCAGGGACGGCAACCTCGGCACCGCAGCCACGTTGCGCAACAGGGTCAGGGTCGCGAGCGCCCAGATCGCGCCGGCCGTCCCGAACAGCGCGTCGAGCAGGTCGAGCGGGGGCATCGTCCCATCCTCGCCCGCCGCGCCGTCGCGCGCACGCGCCGTCGGGGTGACCGCGGCGCCCGCGCGTGCTACGAACTGACCGTCCGCCCCGGCCCGACCTTCGAAAACCGATGCTCTGCCTCCTGACAACGCTGGCTCTGTGCGGGCTGCCATCCGAACCGAACCGGGACCTGCCGCCGAACCAGATCGCGTGGCAGCGCTCTCTGAGTGACGCGCAGCACGTCGCCCGGGCGGAGAACCGGCCCCTGCTCGTCGCGATCAACGTCGACGGCGAATCGGCCTCCGATCGGATCGTGACCGAGCGCTACCGCGACCCGCAGTTCGTGGCCTGGACGCGCCGCTTCACGTGCGTGATCGGCCACCCGCTGCGCCACACGGAGCGCGATCACGACGACCAGGGCCGCCGAGTCGTGTGCCCGCGCCTTGGATCGGTCACGTGCGGCGAGCACATGGCGCTCGAGCCGCAGCTCTTCGAGGCGTACCTGGGCGGCGAGCGCGTGTCGCCGCGGCACGCGCTCGTGATGCCCGACGGCACGAAGAGCTTCGACCTCTACTACCTGTTCGACATGGGCGACCTGGACGCGAAGCTCGAGCCCGCGGCCGCGCTCGCGCCGCCCGACACGACGGATCAGATCTGGTTCCCCGTGCACGGCTCGCCCGAGGCCCTGCGCGACGCGCTCGTCGCGGGGCGCGCCTCATGGCAGCGCGATTTCGTCGAGCGCATCTTCTTCGACCTGCCGCACGACGGAACGGACGTGCCCGAGCAGGAGGTGAAGCGCGCCCTGGGCCTCGACGAGGGCGCCCTCGTGCGCTCGATCGCGCGCGTCGGCGATGCCGGCTCGGTGGAGGCTTTGCGACGCGTGCTCCAGCGCGCGCGACCGCCTTCGCAGGAGCTCGTCGCGCAGATCGAGGCGGCCGTCGTGGCGCGCGGCCTCGAAGCGCCCATGCGCGTCGCGCTGCTCGAGATCCTGCAAGGTGCCGGCCGCCATCCGGGCGAGTTCGGCCTGGGCCGCGACCGACAACTCGTGCCGCTCGCCGGCCGCTGCTGCGCGGCCGTCGCCGCGGCCGGCGGGACGCCGGACCCTGCGGCGCGCACATTCCTGCTGTCGGTGCTGGCGCTGGGCGATCCGGCCGACCGCAATGCGGCGCGCGCCGCGTTGTCGTCGATGCTCCCGGCGCGCGGCGTCGAGGCGCTCGACGCCGTTTTGTTCGAAGAGGGCGGCGCGATCGAGCTGGCCGACTCGCTGGCCCTGGGCCGCGAGCTCGCGCTGGCCGCCAAGCCCAGCGCGCCCGCGGACGGTACGTCCGCGCCCATCGACGCCTCGGTCGCCGCCGCGGCCGCGCGCACGGAGGACGAGCTCGTGCGTGACCTCGAAGCGGCCGAGCAGGCGTTGGGCGCGGGCGCCGCAGATCCGCAGGTGATGCGCCGCTTCGGCCTGGCGAACCTGCGGCTCGCGCAGGCGCGCATCGCGAACTCGGGGCCCGACATCGGGCTGCTCTTGCAGGACGCCTGGTCGTGGATGGAGAAGGCCGCGGCGACGATGCCGGCCGACGCCGAGCTGGCGATCGAGCGCGCGCGCACGGCGTACCTGCTCTCGCGCTTCGAGGACCAGGCGCGCATCGCCGACGAGCTGCTCGCGCGCGCGACCGCGCGACCGAGCCCCGCCGCGCAGTCCGTGCTCGCGCGCTACGAGGCGTGGGGCAGCGGGACGACCGCGGGTCGCAAGGCCGTGCAGCGCGCCGCCGCCCTGGCCGCCGACGACAACGCCCTGGAGGGTCTGCGCTGGCTCGGCGACGCGCACGCGCGGCTGCTCGGCGCGCGCGCTGGCGGCGACGCAGCGGTCGAGCTGCGCGGCCTGCTGCGCGGCGGACGCGCGCTGGCGACGGCCTGCGCCAGCCGGGCTGCGCAGGACGTCGACGTGCAGAGCCTGGCCTCGTTCCTGCAGGCCGCCGGTCACCGGCGCGCGTCGCTGGCCGTGCTGCAGGCCGGATTGTTGCGCTTCCCCGAGTCGAACCTGCTGCGGGACCTGTGGCGCGATGCGCTGTGGGCCGCGGGCCGCAGCGACCTGTTCCCTGAGCGCAGCGATTGGCTCGCGGGCGTCTTCCCCGAATCCGGCGCGTGCGCCTGGTACGCGGGTTACGCGTGGCTCCTGCGCGCGGAACGGGCGCGCCGCATCGAGCAGCCCGACGAGGCGCTGCGCGCGTACGACGAGGCGTCGTCGCGCTTCGCGCGCAGCGTCGAGCTCGAGCCCGCGAACGCCGATTCGGCCGGACACTACAGCGCGCTGGCCGAGCTGGGCCGCGGCTTCACGCACTATCTGGTCGGGCGCCGCATCGAGGCCTCCGAAGCCCTGGCGCGCGCGCTGCAGATGCGTCCCGCGATCGGCGACGCGCGCGACGGGCTCGACCGCGAGGCGCTCGACCTGGTCGACGGCGCGCTGGAATGGACGGAGGCCGGCGCCAGCCCGGTCGATACGCGCGCGTTCGCCGACGAGCTCGCGCGCGCCGTGCCGGGCGAGACGCGCTGGATCCTGGCGGTCGCCGACGCCGCGCTGCGCGAAGGTCTACGCGCCGACGGACGCGCGCGACGCGTGGCCGGTGCCGACGGCCCCGGACCCGATGCGGCGGGCGAGACGGGCGACCTCTGGCTCGGTCAATCGATCGACGTTGCGCGCAGCGCGCTGGTCGTGGCGGACACGGCGCAGACCCGCGCCGCGCTGGCCCAGTCGCTGACCGTTCAGGCCGAACGCGACCTGGCGCGCGGTCGCACGGCGCCGGCCGAGCCCGCTCTGCGCGAGGCCGCGCAGCTCCTGGAGGACCCGGTCGCGGAGGGCGAGTCTCCGGCCGATCTCGCGCGTCGCCTGCGCGCGCGACTGGGACCGGCGCGCCCGGTTGCGCGCCCGGGACGCTGAGCTACTACTTCCGCAAGTCTGCGCGCGCAGCGCAGATTCTTTCGGACGTCGTAGCTCCGGCGCCGGAGGCGCCGGGCCGCCCGTCAGGCGGCGAGGAGGAGGAGGCCGCGTGTCGCGGCCGACGCGGGGGAGGGTCCGCCTCCCCCGCCAACAAGGACTCAGCGCGGGCCAAAGCCTCACGCGTCGGGTTGCGGGCATCGCCCGCGCTGAGCTACTACTTCCGCAAGTCTGCGCGCGCAGCGCAGATTCTTTCGGACGTCGTAGCTCCGGCGCCGGAGGCGCCGGGCCGCCCGTCAGGCGGCGAGGAGGGGGAGGCCGCGTGTCGCGGCCGACGCGGGGGAGGGTCCGCCTCCCCCGCCAACAAGGACTCAGCGCGGGCCAAAGCCTCACGCGTGGGGTTGCGGGCATCGCCCGCGCTGAGAGGCCGAGAAAGAATCGATCGTATGGCCTCTCTGATCCTGTTGGCGCCGCTTCGCGGCGCGAGAGCCTGTGAATTCCTCTCAGGCTCTGACGGCGGAAGCTGTCCCGGTCGAATGTGCCTGCCCGCGTGCGGCGCGCGGCGTCGGGGACCCACCCGCATGCGCGGCCCGTGAGACCGCGAGGCGCAACGGACGGGGTCAGCTTCCGTTCACGCCGCTTCGCGCTCGCGGCGCAGGATTGGCGCGGATCTCAGGTCGTACACCGGCATGGGGCCCGCGCGGTCGCGCATCGCCGCGGCTCCCAGCACGGCACCCAGTCCCAGGCCCGTGACGGCCAGGAGGAACAGCACGTACTCGAGGTCGCTGGCCACCTCGTCGATCGCGCTCCTCTCGGTCGCAACGCGGATCGTTCCCCGCACGACGCCGTCAGCCTCGACCGTGCGCGCCACGTAGACCGTCTCCTTGCCGGTGAGCACGCTTGTGCGCGACGCGCTGGCCAGGCCAGCGCGGACCGCCTCCGCGACCTCGGGCCGGTCACCCAGGTTCGGCATCCGTCCCTGGATCTCGCTGTCGGCCAAGGCCGTACCGTCGTGCGCGATCAGCGTGATGCGCAAGCCGGTCAGCGATCCCAGCTCGCGCAGCCTCTCCAGGAACGCCTGGCTCGATGCGCCGGCTGCGAGCACGTCGCGCGCGGGGCTCATCATGACCTCGGCCGCCGACGAGAGGCGGCGCTGGATCACGTCGCGCCGCGTGGCCTCGATCTTTTGGTGCACGCACCAGAACGACAGCCCGAAGGCCATCAGGAGGAGGATGGCCAGGGGCTGCCAGGCGATCGGGGAGCGGGCGCGTGAGGGCATGGAGGCACGGGTCCGGCGGGGAGGGGACGGGACCCTCCGGTCGCGGGGACCAACGGTTCCGGATCGGCAAGAGCCGGCCTGGGGCTGGAGTCCGCCCTGCTCCGACCCTTCGTGGCTGCCCCCTGCGGGCCGGCCGTCGGTCCCGCGATCGAGAGCGGCGACCCGGAACCGGGAACTCAGCCCGGATGATTCACGAAGCCCTCGGGTGGGCGTGCTGGCGGCTGCCGCTGCCAATCGAAGTGACCGCCGGCCAGGTTCGGGGCATCACCCTCGCCGTGCGCCGAGTCGGCGCTGGGATGAGAGACGGTCGCGCTGCTGCCGGGTCTCACGACAGAACTTGATTCGGCGGAGATTCGCGAGCCTTTCCCGCATGCGGTGGAGCGACGGTCCGCCGATTCCATCGCTCACTGACCCGGCTTTCGTGAATCATCCGGGCTCAGAGACTGAGAAGAATTCGAAGTCTCTCGCGCCGCGGAGCGGCGCCACCAGGATCGGAGAGGCCGTACGATCGATTCTTTCTCGGCCTCTCAGCCCTTGCGGACGGCCGGGACGATCGTGTCGCCGCCGGCCGGGGGTCGCCCGGCCTGCGTCTCCGAGAACTCGATCATGTGGTGGCGCACGATGCGGCCCTGCACGACGAAGATCACGTCCTCGGCGATGTTCGTGGCGTGGTCCGCCAGGCGCTCGAGGTTGCGCAGCGCGCCGATCAGATGCATGACGTCGCTGATGCGCGCCGGGTGCTCGCGCATGAACTGGATCGATTCGCCGACCAGCTCGCGGAAGAGGCGGTCGACCTCGACGTCCGTCTGCCACACGCGCAGCGCCAGCTGCGCGTCGCGCCGGATCAGCGCGTCGAGCGACTCGCGCGTCATGCGCTTGGCGACGGCCGCCAACCGCGTCACGTCCGGACGGAAGGGCAGTGGCGGCACGTCGGCCAGCACCTCGGCGCGCTCGGCGATGTTCACGGCCAGGTCGGCCATGCGCTCGAGGTCCGAGTTGATCTTCATGATGCCCGTGATGTAGCGCAGGTCGCGCGCGACCGGCTGGCGCATCACGAGCACCTCGAGGCACTTCTCCTCGACCTCGTTCTCGAGGTTGTCGACGATGCTGTCGCCGTCGATCACCTCGCGTGCCAGGCGCGCGTCACGGTCGAGCAGCGCGACGAGCGAGCGGTCGATCGCGCTCTCGACGAGCCCGCCGATGTGCAGGACCTTCTTCGTGATCTCGGTCAGGTCTTCCTGCGTTTGCTTCGACATGTCAGGCGCTCTTTTGGGGATCGGGGATGCGCGGCAGGGTCACGGCGAAGATCGATCCCTGACCCTCCTCGCTCTTCACGCTCACGGCACCGCCGTGCGCGCGAACGACGTGTTTCACGATAGCGAGCCCGAGCCCCGTTCCGCCCATGTCGCGCGAGCGCGAGCGGTCGACACGGTAGAAACGTTCGAAGATCCGCGGCAACGCCGCGGTCGGGATGCCCACTCCGCTGTCCTCGACCACGATCAGGACCTCGCTCGCCGTCGCCGTGACGCGCGCGACCACGCGGCCGCCCGTCGGGGTGTACTTGATCGCGTTCTCGAGCAGATTCGTGAACACCTGCTCCAGGCGCTGCGAGTTGCCGCGCACCCACGACGGCCGGGCGGACGGCCCGGGCAGCTCGAGCCGCACGCCCTTCGACTCGGCCGCGCCCGCCAGCGCGCCGGCCGCCGTGCGCAGCGGCGCGTCGGCGCGCACGGGTTCGAGCGGCATGCGGTCGCCCTCGGCCTCGATCGACGAGAGGTCGAGCAGGTCCGAAACGATCGCCTGCAGGCGCGCCGCATTGCGGTTGCCGATGTCGAGGAAGCGCGCGCGTGTCGCCGGCTCCGGATCGGGATCGGCCAGCGTCTCCAGGGCGCCCATGACCGCCGCGAGCGGCGTGCGCAGCTCGTGGCTGACGTTGGCGACGAAATCGATGCGTACCTGTTCCAGCCGGCGGATCGCGGTCACGTCCGATAGCAGCGCGACGGCTCCCGCCAGCGGCCGGTCGGCGCCGTCGGGGTGCGCCACGCGCGCGACCGAGAGCCCGATCGTGCGGCCGTCCTGCGCGGGCGACGTCGCGTCCCCGTGCCACGCCGCCTGGCCGGCTAGAACCGCGCGCAATCCGCGCTCGAGCTCGGGGTAGCGCAAGCGCTCCCACAGGGAGGATCCGGTCTCGAGCGGAGCGCGCAGGCCGAGCAGCTTCGCCGCGGCTTGGTTCATCAGCACGACGCGTTCGCGCTCGTCGACGGCCACGACGCCCTCCTGCATGCTCGAGAGGATCGTCTCGATCTCCGTGCGCGCGCGGCGCATGCCCTCGAGTCGCTCGCGCAGGTCGCGCGCCATCGAGTTGAGGCCGTCGGCCAGCCTGCGCGCCTCGATCGGACCCTCCGAGCGCACGCGCACGTCGAGCCGCCCGGATGCGAGCTCCAAGGCGTCGTGCTCGATCGACTCGAGCGGCCGCGAGAGCCAGCGCGAGATCAGCAACGCGGCGCCGACGCCCAGGGCCAGCGCGACCAGGCCGAACGTGACCAGGTTGGCGTAGAAACGCGCGCGCTCGGCGCGCAAGGGCTCGACCTCGGCCGCGGCGCGGATCGTCCCCAGGTAGCGGCCGGATTCATCGACCCGGTGCGCGATGTAGGAGGTCTCCTTGCCCGTCGTGCTGCTGACGCGCTGTCCTGAGCCTTCGCCGTCGCGGGCCGCCTCCAGGATCTCGGGGCGGTCGGCGTGGTTCGCGATCGGACCCAGCGCCTCGCTGTCGGCAAGGACTACGCCGTCGGCCGCGATCAGCGTCAGGCGCATGCGGGTCGCGGAGCCCAGGTCCAAGAGGCGCCGCTTGAACTCGTCCACGCCGGCTCGGCCCGCCAGGACCTCGATCGAGTCCGCCGAGAGCAGCTCGGTCGTGTCGTGCAGCTTCCTGCGCAGGTTGTCGCGCTGGTAGTGACCGAGCTGCACGTCACCGAAGATCACCGCGCCCACGAGCAGCGCGGCGATCAGGCCAGTCAAGGCCAGGAAAATGCGCGTCGAGAGGGAGTCGATCTTCAACGGTTTCGCCGGCGCGGCACCGCAAGACTAGTCGGGCGACGTGGGCGTCTCGCGGAACTTGTAGCCAAGTCCGCGGATCGTGAGGATGTGCGCGCCGTATTCCCCGAGTTTCTTGCGCAACGTCGCGACGTGGACGTCGACGTTGCGGTCGATGATGAACGCGTCCTGCCCCAGGACGCCGTTCAAGAGCTCGTTGCGCGTGAAAGCCCTCCCCCGGTTCACGACGAGGTGCCGCAGCAGCTTGAATTCGGTGACGGTCAGTTTGATCGGCGCTCCGTCCAGCAGCACCTCGTGCTTGACCGAGTCGATGACCAGCTCTCCGAATCGCGCCACCTTCTGGGTCTCGCCCGGCGTGCGGACGTCGGCGCCGCGGAGGCGCGTCGCGATCCGCGCCACGAGCTCCTTCATGCCGAAGGGCTTGCGCACGTAGTCGTCGGCGCCCTGCGACAGGCCAATCACGGCGTCGGATTCCTCGCCTTTGGCCGTCAGCATCACGATCGGAATGTGCGTCGTGCGCGGGTCGGAACGCAACCGCCGGCAGACTTCCAGCCCGTCGATGCCGGGCAGCATCAAGTCGAGGACGACCAGGTCGGGCAGGCGCCGGCGCGCCTCGGCCAGACCGGTCTCGCCGTCGCCGGCGGTGACGACTTCGTAGTGCTCGCGCACCAGGTGGTGCCGGACGAGCTCCACCAGGTCCGGCTCGTCGTCGACGACCAGGATCCGCGATTTCTTCATGGGGTGACCCTAGGGGCGCGGCATCAGCGCGCCGCCAACCCGGTATCAGTGCTTTGTAAAGACGTCTCGGCCCCCGCGTCGGAGGCAGGGCGCGACCTCCAGCGTCGCTGGTGCCAGGCCCACTGGTCGGGCGCGGCGCGGATCCAGCGCTCGTACGTCTCGTTCAGGCGCTCGAGCACCGCGGTGCGCGCTGCCGCGCGCGGCCGGCTGGCTTCGAATTCGAGCGGCGCCTCGCAGCGCAGCACGCAGCGCGCGCCTTCGCGCGTGCAGCGCGCCGGGACGAGCGCGGCGCCGGACGCGCGCGCGAGCGCCGCCGGCGCCGTCATCGTGAGCGCGGGCACGCCGAAGAAGGGCACGAACTCGCCATCGAGGCGCCGCGCCTCGAGATCGCACAGGAGGCCGACGACCTCGCCGCGCGCCAGCACGTCGAGCACCGCGCGGGGCGGCGCCGACTGCGGGATCGTGCGCAGGCCGTGGCGCGCGCGCATCGTCTCGAACCAGGCCGCGCTGGGATCGTTCGACTTGCGGAACCCGACCACCGCGCCGCGCCGCCCGCTGCGCACCAGACGCGCCGCGAGCAGCTCCCAGTCGCCCAGGTGCGCCGTGACGACGATCGCGCCGCGTCCGCGCGCGAGCGCTGCGTCCAAGTGCGCGATCGAAGCATCGACCTCGACCAGCTCGTCGATCCAGGCGCCGCGTCGTTCGTCGCTGGCGGCCAGGCGCAACCACGTCGCGAACTGACGCGCCGCGTGGCGGCGCACGCCGCGCGCGACCGCGTCGATCCGCGCTTCGTCGAGCTCGCCGCCGTACGCGAGCCGCAGGTTCGCGCGCGTCGTGCGCTCGAACGGGCTCCAACGCGCGAGCGGTGCGCAGGCGGTCAGCGCGCCTTCGACCGCCGCCGGCGGCGACCAGCGCGCGGTGGCGGTCAGCGCGCCCAGCACGCGCGCGCGCGCGGCCCGCCGCCAGCGTCGCACGAGACGCTCAGCCACGGCAGAGCCTCCTGCGCAGCTCGCCGCGCTCGAGGCGCGAGCCTCGATGCGCGCGCAGGAATGCCGCTGCGAAGCGCAGGCGCATCGCGCGATCCGCCGCGGGGGCCAGCGCCTGCCAGGCAGCCAGACCCTCGCCCAGGACGTGCGGCGCTTCGAGCGCGCAGCGCGGATCGGCGTAGGCCGTGCCTTGCCCGTCGAGCACGACGACGGTGCGGCCCAGCGAGAGGCCGCGGTCGGAGAGAGTTCCCGCCAGCGTGCCCAATGCCTGCGCGTCCGCCCTGCAACGCGCGTCGACGTCGCGCGCACCCTCCGGCAGCGCGAAGAGCGCCAGGGGTCGAGGCTTCACGACGAGCGCGAGCGGCCGGAGCACGGGGACGCGGTGCTCCACGAGCCGCGTGGCGCAGATCCAGGCGGCGCGCGCTTGCACGTCGCGCGCGACCTCGACGCCGTTCAGCGCGTCGCCGTCCACGGCGTGACGGACGAGCGCCAGGGTCGCGTCGCGCTCGACCGCGTGCGGGACGAGAACCGTGAACTCGCCATCCTGGTGCAGCGCGCACACGCCCGACTCGCGCAGCCAGCGGTCGCCCTCGGCCTCGACGGACCTGCGCCGCTCCTGCCGGGCGACCACCTCGAGCCCGACCGCGAAGAGGCGCGGGTCGTCGCGCAGCATGGGAGGAGCGTCGCTCAGTATGCGTGGAGCGTCGCTCAGTACGCGTGGAGCGTCGCTCAGTATGCGTGGAGCGTCGCTCAGTACGCGTGGAGCGTCGCTCAGTACGCGTGGAGCGTCGCTCAGTACGCGTGGAGCGTCGCGCAGGTAAGCGACCAGGAAGCGCGCGCGGAACCGCGCCGTGGTGACCTCGCGCGCGTGAGCCGCGGCCTTGACCAGGTCGAGCCATGGCGCGCCGCGGGTGGGCCTGATCGCGGCCGCATCGACGAGCCATGCGCGCTGCTCCGCGTCGATGACGACGTTGCCGGGATGCAGGTCGCCGTGCTCGAACCCGGCCCGGTGCAAGGCACCCAGCAGGCGGCCCAGCTCCGCGGCCAATCGATCGGGAATCCCCGACGGATCCTCCAGCAGCTCCGCGACGGTCCGCGCGCCCGCGATCCAGCGCGTGCGCAGCTCGACGCCATCCGGCGTCTCGCGCACGCCCAGCACCTCGGGCACCGGCAGCCCGGCCTGCGCGAGTTCGCGCAGCCGCCGTTCCTCGCGCCGCGCGCGGCGCAGGTCGCGCCAGCGCCCGACCACGCGTCCAGGCCAGCGCGCGTCGTGGAAGCGCTTCACGCACGCCATGCCACCGGCCTCGACGACCTCGACCTCCGTCGTGCGCCAGGGCCGGTGTTTCACGCGCTCCCGCGGTTGCGTTCCCGGCACGGGCGGATTGTACTCCGCCCGCCCATCGGGCCCGCTCATGCGCCTCCAGCTCTACGTCCTGCGGGAACTCCTGGTCGCGATCTGCTTCACGCTCGGGGCGATGCTGGTCCTGGCGCTCCCGGCGGTCGCGGTCTCGGCGATCCACAAGCTGCAGGGCGTCGAGATGCAGGCGGTCCTGCTCTACCTGCCGCTCCTGCTCTCGGGACTCCTGCCCTACGTCCTGCCGCTGGCCTTCCTGCTGGCCGTCGTCACGACCTACGGGCGGCTCGCGCAGGACAACGAGTGGACGGCGATCCGCATGACCGGGCGCCACCCGGCCTGGATCCTCGTTCCGGGCCTCGTGATGGGGACGCTGCTGGCGGCCACCACGGTGTGGATGCTCGCGGAGATCCTGCCGCGCGTGCGGCTGAAGCAGAGCACCTACATGGTCGCGGCGCTCTCCGACGCCATGCGCGAGCTCAACCCGGGCCGCACCGAGATCCAGATCGGCGAGTTCTTCCTCACCGCGCGCCGCCGCGAGGGACGCTCGTTCGTCGATGCGCAGATCTACGTGCCGCCGATGGGTGGCGAGGAGGCTCGCAACCTGCGCGCCGACCGGGTCGACGTGCGCGTCGAGGGCACGGCGGTGCTGCTCCTGTTCCGCAACGCTCGCGCCGTGGTCGGCGGGGCCGAGGTCGAGAACGGCGACATGACGCTGCGCGTCGACCTGGAGGACCTGCGCCAGAAGCGCGAGGACTCCTACGACCGCATGCGCTACCTGACGAGCACGCGGATCCGCGAGGAGTTGAGCGAGGGCACGGATCCGAAGCGCGGGAAGGAACTGCGCTACGAGCTCCACTACCGCCTGTCGCTGGGCTCGGTCTTCTTCGTGTTCCTGCTCCTGGGCGCGGCGACCGGCCTCCTGCAGACGCGCGGCAACCAGTTGCCGGCCCTGGCGGCGGCGGCCGGCTACGCGCTGGCCTTCTACGTGCTCCATATGCGCCTGGGCAAGCAGCTCGCCGACAAGACGTTCCTGCCGCCCGAGCTGTGCGCCTGGACCGCGATCGCGATCGGCGCGGTCGCGGGCGTCTGGCTCTGCTGGAAGGCACTCCGCCGATGAAACGCGGGCGCCTGCGCATCCTCGGCCGCATCGACCGGTACGTCCTGTCGCTCTTCGGTTCGTCGTACGCGACCGCGTTCTTGCTCGTCGTGGGTCTCTACATGATCCTCGACATGGCGCAGAACCTGGACGAGTTCCTGAGCCCGTTCCCCGACGGCACGCGACCGTCCTCGCTCCTGATCGTGCGCTATTACGCGCTGCAGGTGCCCTTCCGCTTTCTGGAGGTGGCGCCCTTCGTGACGCTCGTCGCGGGCCTCTTCACGCTCGCGAAGCTCGTGCGCCACAACGAGGCCGTCGCGGCCCTTGCGGCCGGTGTCAGCGCGCAGCGGCTGCTCGCGCCTCTGGTCGTCATCGCCGTCCTCATCGGCGCGCTCATGTTCGGCCTGCGCGAGACGGCCTCGGCCACGCTCGGAGCGCGCCGCGACGCGCTGCGGATCCTCCTCGACAAGAAGCAGCGCGACCCGGTCTACGCCAACCTGTGGCTCAAGGACGGCCGCGGGAATCTCGTCCAGCTCGGCGAGTACCGCCCCCGTCCGGAGGGCAGCCGCCCACCCGAGGTACGCGAGCTGTCCGAGTACCTCGTCAGCGGCGCCAACTGGACCACGACGACGGCCTCGAGCGCCGTGTGGGACGCGGAGGCGTCGCGCTGGCGTCTGGAGGGCGGCCAGCGTCACGTCGTGCAGGGCGAGGGCAAGGGGGAGGAGCGCCTGGAGCCGACCGACTCGCTCGCCGGCTTCGCGTTCACGCCGCAGCTCGCGAACACGTTCCAGCGCGCGCGCGCGTCGCCGCTCGAGCTGTCGTTCGCCGAAGCGCTGGAGTTGGGCAAGCGCGACCCGGACAACGTCGCCTACCGCACGTTGCTGCAGTACCACGTGACGTTTCCGCTCGCGAACCTCGTGCTGATCCTGGTCGGGCTCCCGCTGCTCATGCGGCACGAGAAGGGGCGCGGGACGCGCGCGCTCGCCAGCGCGTTCGGGCTCTGCATCGGCTACTTCGCGGCCGACTTCGTGTGCCGCAACCTGGGGCTCCAGGGCACCCTCGACGCGGCGTTGGCCGCATGGCTCCCGATCCTGTTCTTCGGGAGCCTCGGGATCGTGCTCTACGACGGGATGCGCACTTGAGAGCCCGTGAGAATCCGATCGCACGGGCTCGCTGATCCCATGGGCGCCGCTCCGCGGTCACAGCCTCCGAGCTGGGGACCAAGCCTCGTAACGGGGTAGGGCG
>Ga0163152_10005186_pt1 | contig 15517 bp, 13 predicted proteins | sample OliLakLV19MP8IB2_FD_148635 | JGI IMG/M metagenome (GOLD analysis project Ga0163152, IMG submission 148635) | Freshwater microbial mat bacterial communities from Lake Vanda, McMurdo Dry Valleys, Antarctica - Oligotrophic Lake LV.19.MP8.IB-2 | ecosystem: Environmental > Aquatic > Freshwater >... | reverse complement strand
TATATTTTATACTGTTCTACAGGCGATGCAAGCACCGATACCATTAAACAGTACATTGCAGAACAGGGATGATGTTTAATCTCCACTATGGGCGGCTCTCACCCCACTACCCTAAAGAGGTTTGGTCACAATTTCTTGGTTTTGTTTCAACAATCTGCCGCATATTGCTCTTCTTGATTCCTTAAATTAAGCCGAAGGAGGAGTATAGAAAGAGCAACTGCCGCACACGTTGGGACGACGCTGTTTCCCAGCAGTCGTAATTGGCTGATTCGACTGACTTTAAGGGGTTCGACCACCCTATTGGCTGATTCATCAGCCAACTCACAAAGAGCGGGTTCAAGCTCCGGCTTTTTGAGAAGAAGTCTTTTCCATTCTTCGATTTCATGCGGTTTGGGTGGAAAGACGGGGACTCCTGCGTCTGCATCGCCTTGATGATTTTGTCCCAGATCCGGTAGTACTCCGTCCTGTTGCAGCCGCTTGTCCGGAGACCCTCGCATACCCGTGGCGACGGCCAGAACTTTACCCTCTCCTGCAAGTCCGGCCCGCCGGCGTTTCGGGAGGACCTCTTCGAGTTCGCCCCTCCCAACTTCCCCAGTGGTGTCGGCCAGAACCCTTTCATGGGCGGCAAAAATGAAGAGTCTTTTTCGAATATGCGAACCCCCCATTTCAGCCGCAGAGAACAATCCCGCTTCAACTCGGAAGCCCATTGCTCGTAGCTCGGCTCGCACTTCAGGGAGTCCAAGGGAAATATGACCCTCGACGTTTTCGAAAAAACAATAGGAAGGTTCGATTTCCCGGATGATTCTGGAGATGGAGGGCCAGAGGTGACGCGGATCTTCTTTACCAAGTCTTTTGCCCGCAAGAGACCATGGCTGACAAGGGTATCCTCCAATGATGCCCTGAATTTTTCCGCGCCAAGGCTTGCCGTCGAAGGTTCGTAGATCCGACCAAATAGGCGCTGGATCAAGCGATCCCTCTTCCATGCGTTGAGCCAAGACTTCGATGGCAAACGCTTCGTTTTCCACGTAGCAGCAGCACTTAGTAGTTTCGAGCGCCAAACGGACGCCGAGATCGAGTCCTCCGTTTCCGGAGCAGATCGACAAGTATTGGAAGGAAGGTAGACCCACATTCAATTACCCCTGCTGCCTGCGCCTCAATATACAGTGAGGCGCACCGTGAGGCAAGTTTATTTAGAGAGCCAATCTATATCAAGGCTCAAGATGTCTTCTCCAGCGGATTGATTCTCCGGGGGAGGAGCAACTGGCGGCGGTGGGACGGCCGGGGCGTCGACGAACATGTCGAACCGGGACCCATCTCCGTCCGTTGGGTCCGGTTGGCTGAAGAGCGGATCAGAAGCTCTACGCATTCGATCTCTCGCGCATTCCCTGAGTTCGTCTAACTCTTTCTTCATTACCTTGGACAGCGGAACACAAACCTTGATCGCATCAAGGATATCCTTGGTATTGAATTCCCGATTGTCCGCGAATGCGTTGTTCATCGCATCGAGAATACAGGCTTCGATCTCTGCGCCGCTGAAGCCGGTTGATGATGCAGCGAGCTTTGCAAGATCATAATTTTTCGGATCTCTCGCTCTCGGAGCCTTCTTCAAATGGATTGAGAAGATGATCTGTCTCTCTTCGTCATTTGGAAGATCGACGAAGAATAACTCGTCAAAGCGTCCGCGGCGTAACAGAGCAGGATCTAAGTCCTTGATTTCGTTCGAACAGGCGACCAAAAATACTGGAGAAGTCTTCTCCTGCATCCAGTCCAGCATAGTACTAATGACTCGCCGGGTCGTTCCACCGTCGTTACTTCCGCTTGACCCAGAAAGGGCCTTGCCGATCTCGTCGACCAGAAGAACGCATGGAGCGATCGATTCAGCCAACTTCAAAGCATGGCGCATTCGAGACTCTGATTCTCCAACCAAAGATCCAAAAACGCGGCCGATATCCAACTTGAGAAGTGGGATCTCAAGCTCATTAGCAATGGCTTTAGCACTGAGGGACTTTCCGGAGCCTTGAACGCCGAGTAAGAAGATGCCTTTAGGGGCCGGCAAGCCATATACCTTAGCCTTGTCAGTAAAAGATTTCTTGCGAATCTTGATCCACTGCTTGACGCCTTGCAAGCCGCCGATGTCGTCGAGTTTATCCTCTGAGTATACGTAGTCGAGGATCTGACCTTTTCGGATGATCTGTCTCTTGAGATCCAGCATGGTCGGGATGTCAAATTTGTTTGTGACGATGACAGTCTTAGCGATAGCATCTTCCGCTTCTGTCAAGGTCAAGCCAAGCAGTGCTCGGATGATGTTCTCCGTAGGAGTTGCATCTGCGCTCTCTTTAGAGACGCGCTTGCGCTCTACCAGCTTCTTCTTGGCGGTCTGGACCATAACTTCCAACTGTTCCGGGCCGGGCAGAGGGTAGTCGATGACTGTTACGACCTTCTCAAGAGCGAGAGGAAGCTGTAATTCCGGCGAAGTAATGATGACGGAAATACTGGATCTCTTTAATGTCGTAGCCAAGGAACGGAGCTTGCGCTCCATCTCGGGGACCAAGCCAGTTGCTTCGAGGTAGCGGAAAAGATCGCAGAGGACGTAGATCGGCCCTCTGGATTCCTTTGCACTACGAACCTTCCCTTTAGATTCCTCAGCGCGCTTAGCGATATGATCGAGGACGAGTTCAGGATTAGTCATCCCTTCTCCGCCGGCAATAGGATAACCGCGGGAACTGATCAATCCTCGGGCGGAGTCCCAAACTTGGACTCCGGCGATATTGACGTCCGGGAGATCGCAAATCTGTTCGAGGGAATCAATGACTCTTCGTTCTTCCCAAGTTACGGCATAGATAATGTTGTATCTAGCCTTGATCAGATTCTCCAATTCCTTGTCCGCTGTGCAGCGAGGGAAAGCACCTGTCTGCGCGTACTGTCCGACATTTACAACTTCTTCAGTTTTCTTATCTTCAAGGCTCATTCTCAATAATCACTCCAGATTGTTGTATAGCGACTTCAACAAGGTCCTTCGTTTTTTCCTGCCATTCAAACCAGATACACGTCTCTTTGCGAAGCGAATCTTTATTCTTCTCTGTGTTTTCGATACCCTTCGTCAAGTACTTCACCGCCTTGGCTTTGTTTCCGCTTCGCTTGAGGAATTCTGCCATGCAATGGATTATACGTTGTCGGCACTCAGAATCCGTCAAATCTTTCTCATCGTGGAGGAATTGCGCAGCCAGCGCATACCCCGTCTGAACCATTGAGAACATGAAATCCCAATTGTCTTCGTGCGTTGTGCGCAGCAATGTGAAGCGCTGATCGAGAACGGAAATGGCCATGTCTGTCTTCGATAATCCGCTTCCAACAGGCTTCGCTTCATTGCGGCGCTTGAGAATTACTTCTTGGTAAAACCGAGTCAAGAAAACGCTTCCGGCAAGCTGGCGAAAATGCAAGCTGGTCTTGGGATTCGACGGATCGGAGTACTTACCGCTGGCGAGGATTGAATCAAGGCGCTTCGGCTCCAAGAACCAATCGAAGTATTCGGCAAGCTCGCGGTTGCTCGGTTCAAAATCGCAAAGCTGGATAAAGTTCTGCTTCAAGTTCTCAAACGTCATAGCCAAAGCGGACTTGTCGGTCGACAGCATGTTTTCAAGAATTCCGGGACCGAAAGTCTTGTCCCAGAGTTTTATGAGATGCCGCCAAAGCTGCGGCATGGTAACTTTTCCGTCTGGTCCGATGTCTCGGGCCAGCTTCCAGTTAACTTCTTTTTTGTGATTATCGACAGCGCCGTTCGGATTGACGATGTGGCCTTTGTCGGCTAACTTCTTCGCCAACGCGCGACGATCTGCTTCTGTTTTCGGACGCTTGATTTTCTTTTTTTCATAGAGCGGTTCTGACCATTCTCCGTCTGATCCGTTTGAAGAAATTGTTAGATCGTTTCGTTCGTCACGAAGACGGCGTGAGCCGTCTTCGGCTATGATCGGCCGGTCGTTTGGCCGATCATCGGGATCGCGAAGCGATCCCGAAGTCCCCGAACTCGGAGTCGGACTGAAGTTTTCAAACTCTGCAAAATCCGAAGTCCGAGGGGGGACTTTTGGGGGGAGTTTTTGTTCTAGTTTAGTTTTTTCTGTATTAGTATTACTTAGTATATGGGCAAAATTTGCCTTTTCTGGGGCAAAGATTTCCTCTTCGGAGGCAAATTTATCAACAGCTTCAGCCAAAAAAACGGGCTGTTTTTCGGCTGTTTTCTGGTCCTTTTTGCCTTCTTCAAAGAACCAAGAAGCATCGATGTTCTCGTTGGATTCACTCACAACAGGCTCCCTCTGCTTAACGCTCTGCTTCTGGGCGTAAGAGTACTCAGACATCCCCTTGGATACCCGAAACTCCTTTTGGGACATGACGGGGCCTACGGCGGTCCCGAGCCGGTATGTCCTGCCCTTGCCTGACTTGGTCATTGATATGGCCTTGATCGCAACCAAGTAGGCCAAATGCATCCGGATGGTCTTCGGACTCTTGGCCTTGATGGTTTGATCACTGATGCCCTTGTCGCCGGCCCAGCATCCGTTCTTGTAAGGAAACGACCCTACGAACTCAAGGATTTGGATGTGGGGTGCTGCTAGGGCGGGGAATCCCTGCCCGTTTTCGAGGTTTACCAGCAAACGGAATTGCGGCTGGTTTTCCTTTTGGACCATATATAATCTTTGCATTATTCTTCCCAGTAGCACCAGCGGCCGGCTTTTCCGGCGGAGGTGACTCAAGTTTTGCTTCTTCAATTCGTTTTCTTACGGCTTCGGAAAGATTGACTCCGTACAGGCCAGCCAGTCTTGCGCAAAACCACATGATTGTAGCTGTCTTCTTGGCGATGATGTCCTTGTCCCAACGCTCTGTCAGGTTTATCTCCTCGGACAACTCCTTCGCCTTACTCGCTATTTCAATTGCCGCCATTACTTCGTCACGGCCTGCTCTTGATTCTTCACTTCTTTTGCAACCAGCGGTTGCAGATGTTTCTAATTCCTGAATTGTCATTGCATTCCTTAGAGCACTAACGTATCTCTATTATCTCCGATAAAGAATTCTGGCTCTGTTTGATAGATCCGTCGCCGCGCTTTGGCATGGAGATCGAGCCAGCGGCAATGGTCGTAGATTTCGTCAATGTAAGCGGTATCTTTCTGCGGGTCTGTTTTGTCTGGCCTGATTAAACGTCCGACTCGTTGTAGCGCGCGGGTTGACGATTTTCCGCCGCCAGCCATGATGCCGGCCGTTGCGACGGGAACGTCAACACCTTCATCCAGAAGGCTTGTTCCTATGCAGCACATAACCTCTCGCGTCCTCATCTTATCGAGGATCTTCTTTCTCTTCGCGGGAGAGAGTTTGTGCTTTCCGGAACTGGTAAGGACTTCACATCCTTTGAGTCGTTTGCCGATGTATTCTGCTAATATTTCTGCATGTTTTGACCACTTGACGATGATGAAGGTCGGGCGGTTGCGTTCAACATGAAATTGGGCGCGCTTGGCGATCCAGAGGTTACGGGCTTCGTTTTCCGAGACAAACTGTTTGTAATGAGCTTGAAAGGTCGCAGCTTTTCCTAAGTAATGACGAAAATGGTTGAAGATGATGTGGGGCTTGATGAGGTATCCCTGTTTGATGAGAAACGAAGCGGAAATGTCGCAGAACTTCCTGCCGAAACACGCTTCGATCAAAATATCCAACCCGTCATCGCGCCAAGGGCTTGCAGATCCGCCAATGCGGTATCTTGCCTTGTAGCTGTTGCCTAAGACTGTCTGAATTGTCTCGGCGGACGTATGTTGGCACTCGTCTACATAGACAAATTGTGCTTCTCTGATCAGTTCGACGATGTCTCGCTTCTGCTCTGCATTGAATGTTGTTTCGTCGTCCTCGTCGACATCGTCCTCTTCGTACTTCGTAAATTTTCCAGTCAAAGCGCGTTCGCAACTTTGAACCGTCGCGATAGTAATCTGTTGAAGATCGCAATGTCCGGCCCCGATGCGGCCAATCTTTGCTGGAAGCCCTTTATAGAGGCAATACTTCCGGAATCGATCATACGCCTGTTCGAGAAGATCGCATGAGGGGACGTAGTAGATCGCTGGGAAGCATGAAGCACGGACGAACATGTCGACGGTAATTTCCGTCTTTCCTCCGCCAGTACTGACCTTCATGACGCCGCGCTGTCTGTTTAAGCCGGCATCAGAAACTTCTAGTTGGTAGTCTCGGAGACCAAACGGCTCCATGCCTTCCGGAAGTTCCATTCCGGCTGCGGCCGTCGACCAGCCTTGAGATTGAGTAGCAGGAAGTCTCTTCTCAATGACCTCGACAGGGATCTGATGTTCTGCAAAGATCTCCCAAATGTAAGAGAATAGACCAGTAGGTGCGCGAAGCTGCCCGTCGTATTGTTTTAGGCAGATTGTCTTGGTGCCATCCCATTCAGGTTCTTTACCTGTAGCTTCCGCTCTGGCAAGCATCTCTTTATACCGCGGCATGAACTTGTAGCCGGGCAAGACGTAGGAGAGCCGCGTCTGAATCTCCTTTTGGAGTTCAGGATCGATCTCACCAGCTACGTAGAGCATGGTATTTGTTACTTTTATCGAAATCTTTGGCTGCATTTTAAACGTTCGGGGCCGTAAAGCCGGGCTGCGCGATCTGCTTGTCAAAGACATTGCATTTCGGGCCGACCTGCTGATCCTTATGTTGAACGAAAGTGAGGCTGTCCCCCAGCCCGCAACGACCGACATTGGTTTCTTCGTCGAGTTCCCAGCTTGCGCATTTTTGGCAGCGGCATTCCTTGATCTCGACGTACTGCTCTGTTTGGGCTATGTTGGTAAATGGCCCGCCCTCTCGTATCAAGCAGCGGCCCTGATCATCGAGCGCTATGAATGGCGCGCGGCATGACCCTTGCTGATTGAGAGGACAACTTCCATCATTACATGTTACGAACTGCATCGGTGGAGGCATTTTCAGGTTCCTTTACTCTTAACAATTCCGCCAAAGCATTCGCTTGAATCTCTGCTTTTGCGGTAAATCCGCCGAGGATCTCATTTTGCGCGTTATGAGCAGCCCGCCGGGCTGGCCATAAGCGATGATTCTCGATGGTTTCGGGTTTGGATTCTTTGGTAACAACATCCAGAAGGATGTTTTCCATCTTCTGTGCAATGGCGTTGGCCTGAACAAGCTGGTTCCGGCTAAGGAAGACTCGCAGTCGCTCGCATTCAACAATCAATCTCGTCTTGTCGTTCTGGTTCATTTTAAACTCTCAAATTCAATGGTACTAATCAATTATACGGTCAGACATTTAGATCCGGCTCTCGCGTAGCAATTGTTCTGTCGTTTTCATATAGTTCAGTTCGCGGTCGTGCTTCTTATTCAACAGTCCTTCCGTTGAATTTTGAGATTGAGAAACCTGCGGCTCTCTCTTCAATGTATTGATAGGCTTGGTCGGATCTACAGGGACTTTGTCATTCGTATGTTGCGTTTCGTTGAGACCTTCCTGAAGCGTATAGAAGTACCAGTCGTTGATTCCTAGATCTAACGAGGCTGTCTTGTTGATGCCAGCAGACTGAACCCGGCGTTTGGCCTTGTTCTGTTTGTAGATGTCGAACATCTTATCCAACATCTTCATATGGTAAGCACGGTGCTCGATATTTTCGCGCGGAGAGAAGAAATCAAGAACAGCTTTGCGTTCCATGCCAGTTTCTAGCATGTAAGCCATGGCTTGCTGTTCTTTGTTCTCTGTCTTCATGGACTGCGTCTTGTATTCATCGAACGGAGCGCCATCTTCGGTAAAATTGTGGTGAATCAGCGGCAATTGCTGTAAGGACTGAAACAGCGACGCGTATTCTTTCAAAAGTTCATGGTACTTCATGCCATTACTCTTGATGCGGCTATCGACCGCGATGTAAGGGTATTTGACATCGATTTTGTGTTTGGCGCGCAAAGCAACCGCGGCCGGAATGGATCTTTCATCTTCCGGAGTAAGTACGAGCTTAGCCTTCATCTCGCCGTCTTTAGTAAGCGGGGCTTCGACGATACTGAGATCGTATGGCTGCATCTGGGCCTCGGGAGCGAGAACATCCCGGATGAAGTCCCAAAGGAATCCTTGCCGGCTCATCTTTGTAACGAATGGCTTGGTCGACATATCGTCCTGCGCAAGAATAATTGATGATTCGCTGATGCTCTTGACCTTGGCCATCTTGCGCATAATGTCGCCGAGTACTTGCTTGAGGAAGTTGGACTTTTCAATGGTATTCCGGTAGGCGTTATGAAGCGTCAACCGCTTCGACTTCGAATCGAAGGAGAACAATAGGATCGGGCCTTTATAGCCACGCAGAGAAGGTTCCATTCTCAGGGAATCCTCATCGAGCATGCGACTGCGCTGCTCATGACTGGTCTTGAAGACTTTTGTCTCGCCGTCCCAGATAGCGAAGTAAAGATGATCGGTCCCTTTGAGATGAGAGTCCCATTCAGTCGGATGAATAATGCCGACATGGGCAAGGTAGCGCTTGGCAATTGCTTCGTTGACTTTGTCATAATCTAGGCTTCCGAAATCATTCATGCTCAGATTGATGAAAAACGCTGGTCCTTTTATTTCAACATCTCCGGCGGTCCCGCCTTGAGGCTTGAAGACGACCATGTCCGCAGTAACGTCGTTTGGGACGTATTCGACGACTGGGATATCCTTAGCCGGGGCGTTGAACTCTTTACGAATGTACGAGGTAATCTCCTCCCAAGCAGTAGTATACTGACTTGCCTTCCGGATCTGAAAAGTACCCGGTGCTTCACCGTAACGCATTTTCGGCTGGACGCCATGTTTTTGTCGGATAAATCTGAGTGCGACGTTAAGAATATCCCAAGCCTTGTCCTCTCCGGACGCGATGTCTCCATGCCAATCCTTCGCGTCTTGGATGTAAATGGAGCTTGAGCGTGGATCGAAGGCGAAACGTAATACCATAGCCTGTCCAACCTGTTCTACAGGCAGAGCTTCTAATGGCAACTTTTGGTTGTTTTCGAAGACTTTCCCATCGGCTGAGGCGATGTAGAACTCCGGTTTAAGGGAGGTCTGTTGGATCGTCATCTCTTGATTATTCTCTGGGAGCATTGTTTCCGCCTAGCTTCAAAAGGTCTTCTACGCCTGTTATCTTATTAAGAACATCCTTGATATTTCCCTTTGAATCGCTTGCTTGTTCCTGCTCACACTCGATGAGCGTTTGGGCCAGTTTCAAGAGCGCTTCTGGCGGAGAAAGGCTCTTGGATGCTTGCAAAACATAGCAGGCGGTATGACCACAAGGACACTTGTACTCAAAAAAGTGTTGATGAGTTACAATCGAGAATCCGAATCGATTGAATGCCGAATCTTGCAATACCGCCTTACATTTATTGCATTGGTTAATGTTAAGCTCTGGCGGTATTTTCATTCGCGGGCCTTTTCGAGATCGAGCCAGTACTGCCACGTAATGCCCCGGCGCGGATGGACGCCGAAGACCGTCTGGGTCGGCCGGGAGCCGGCGCGCATGTGTTGCAAAGAATGCATGTCCGAGCCGGGGAATGATCCGTTGACCATGATGCGACCCATGGACGTTTCGATTTCCGTATGGCTATGGAAATGTCCTACGCAGAGAACATTGAACGGTTTCAAGTCTGGGACTTTGGAGGTAATGCCGCGCATCTTCTGGTCGAGAGTCAGTAGCGAATTGATGGAACTGCTGCAATAATCGCCATGGACGAGCAGGAACTCGGTGCCAAGGATGCTCTTTTGATGCCACCAAGTATTGGAGTACTCAACCTTGACCTTCGGGTCCTTGCGGAATTCAGTTTCAAGATTGACGTAGGTTACATTGTCCCAGTTCGCGCCAATCGGGTCGCTGTTCTTGGTCGCGCCGCCGCGGCCGTGGTTTCCGATGACGCCGGTAAAGGTAACCTTGTCAAAGTAGCGCTTCCAATCCTCAATCATATGAGCGATCGTCTTGCCTGCAATGACGGCCTGTTTCATGACGTTCGTATGGGAGTTGCTAGATGCACCCCATTCGCCATTCATGTTTCCTCCCTGAACCATGTCACCAAGACCGAAGATATGAAGCTCAGGGAGCTTGTATGCCTCGGAATGAATGTCGATGATTTCGACGACAGCCTTCTGGAGGTTCTCGGCGCGCTCGTAGAAAACATCCATATTGTACTGGTTGATTCCACCAGTCTCTTCAAGATCAAATTCCTGACCGACGTGAAGATCCGACAACAGCAGGACGACATTTTCTGCTGTTCGATTATTTTTCGGAGTCTTGATCAAGACCGTAGGAACGAACGGCTTGACTTTTACTGTTTGGTTGGCTAAGAACGCCTCTTTGAGCAATGTATCGAAGAACGCCTCGCGGCTGACCAACTTGACTCGGTCTTTGACAACAGCTTTTTCAGTAGCCTTGGTTTTGTGAACCAAGGCTTCGTGCTTGATCCCCTCTTCAGGAGACATTGTGATCAGGCGTTCAAGTTCGGCTTCGAACTTCGGCCAATCCATCGAGTTCGCCTTTCGGCTGACGCCGCTGCGGTCGATCCCCAGTGCGTCCGCGAATTCTTGTTGGACGCCATCAGGGTCCGCTACAAATTGGTACAACATGACCATTCGTTGAGGTCCCCAGTTCGTAGTTATGCCCGGCAAGGCTTTGAATCGAAGAGGATCTTCGGCAAACTTCTCCTCAAATTTTTCGGCGATTTTGTCAGCCTTTTCCTTTTCCGGCGCGATTTTCTTCGTAGCTTGTGTCATTCACAGTCCCCTTTATTGGCAAGAAACCAGTTGTAGGTCGTTTTCAACCCATCGGAGAAGTCCGTTTGAGCTTCCCATTCGAGCACTTGCTTTGCCTTTGTAACATCCAGACAGCGTCGCGGTTGCCCGTTCGGCTTTGTTTCGTCCCAGATGATCTTGCCTTCATGGCCAACTACGGCTTGGATCTTGTTGGCTAGGCTCGACATTGATATTTCCATGCCGCTTCCGATATTGATTGGTTCTGACGTCTCACACTTTTCCATGGCCGCCTCGAAAGCTGCGGCGCAATCCTCGACAAACAAGAACTCTCTCGTAGGAGAACCATCACCCCAGAGAGTTACGTCGACATGGCCGGCTTCTTTCGCTTCATGAAATTTTCGAATCATCGCCGGAATGACATGGCTGTTTTGAAGATCGAAATGATCTCCGGGGCCGTACAGATTTACCGGCAGAAGGAAGATGGAATTGAATCCGTACTGAGCGCGGTAAGCCTGCGACAATACGAGCAGCATCTTCTTTGCAAGACCATATGGTGCATTTGTTTCCTCAGGGTAACCATTCCAGAGATTTTCCTCTTTGAATGGCACTGGAGTAAATTTGGGATAAGCGCAGATCGTTCCCGCGAGTACTAGCTTGGAGACTCCGTAATTCCGAGAACATTCGATGACGTTCAAGCCCATTGCCAGATTGTCATAGGCGAACTTCCCCGGATTCTTCTGATTTGCTCCAATTCCACCAACGCGAGCCGCAAGATGAATGATTACATCCGGGCCTTTGACAGCCAGCATGTGCTCTACGTCTTCTTTCTTGGTTAGGTCGTATTCAGACGATTCGAAAGTATCTATTTTCGAATAACCAGAATCCCTCAGCTTACGAATGAGGGCAGTTCCCAAGAAGCCATTGCCGCCGGTAACGACGATTTTGTTATTTTTCAGGACCATTTTTCGCCCCAAGTTGCCTGTACTTCGCCCTTACTTTCCGTGCGTTTTCTCGCTGTTCTCCCTCTAATCGACTACTGACTTGAGAGTCGTGATGGCGGTATGTCAGCAATGATTGGCCGATGTTGGCGATCTTGTATTTTTGTGAAATCCTGAGCCAGAGTTCGTAATCTTCGACAGCTTTATGATCCGGAGAGGTGCTGTAACCTCCGAGAATTTCAATGATACGTCGTCGCATCATTACGGTCGGATGACCAATGCAGCAACTTTCCAGCAGGGCCTTGCGAACATCCTCAGGCTCCTTCGGCAAGTCGTTGACCCATATGCACTTAGTTAGATCTTCGTTCATCGAGCAGAAATTTGTTCCGACGACCATTACATCGCGATGTTCGTCGAGATACTTCTGCTGCCAGAAGAAGCGTGAAGGGTCTGATATATCATCAGCATCCATGCGGGCAACATACTCAGAGCGACTGACGAGAAGGCCGTAGTTCAGTGCTGCCGTAACTCCTGAATTCCGCGGCATGTCGAAGATTCTGATTCTTCTATCACGAACAGCGTATTCTTCGAGGATGCGCCGGGAACTGTCGGTAGAGCCGTCATTGACTGCAATCAGTTCCCAGCCTGTAAAGCTCTGGGTCAGAATGCTTTCGACGGCCGGTCGCAAGTATTTCTCGGCATTGAAGACAGGCATGACGACGCCGATCTTCGGGATATGGAACTGAACCAGATCCTCGAAGGTAACCTTGCTTCGATTTTGCGCAGACATGTGCTTAATTCTGTCTGCGACGATATCGCGCCAAGAGCAAGACATCGCGTAAACAAAAATATTGGAATCTGTTCGATTTTCTCCAAGACCTTTGTAAATGACGTTGGTTGCTGCGTTTACGAACTTCGGGGCACCGTAACGAATATACATCCGTGCCCAAAAATCCCAGTCTTCCATGCGGACGAGGGAGCAATCCCATCCTCCGATTTCAGTGCTAGCTTCGACTGTATGCATGAACGAAGAGACGGGGGCAATGTTCTGAGAAAGAAGAGCTTCAGGGTCGTAGTACCTCTTAGGGCCGGAGTTGCCGGGTTCGGGATCTTCTGTTTGGGTTCCGTTAGTGTGCTTGTAGGTTGCGCGAGAAAATGCGAAGTGAGCGCCGGCATCAAGCTCGGCGGAAAGAAGAGAGATGTGGTTAGATAAAAGCTCGTCGTCATCGTCTAAGTAACAGACAGCATTGATGTTGGGGGAAAGATTTTTCAAAGCGAGAGTGCGTGCGTAAGTCGGGCCTTGACGCTTTTCAGTCGAGATACAGCGAATAAGAACTTTCTCTGATTGGACGTTTATTAGGGTAGATTCAGGTAGAGCTACCGGATCTGGACCGTCATTGACGACGATGATCTCTCTTGGGAGTTTTTCTTGGAGTATGGCGCTGCCGACCGCTCGCCTGAGCAGGTCTGGACGATTAAAGGTTGGGATGATGACGGCAACTTCCATGAAACCGATTATACAAATCGATTTCTTTGTTGCAGTGCTGGCTGTTACTTGTTAGCTTCTGAGTGAATGAGTTTTTCGATTCCTTCCTCGAAGAACACCTTTGGAGAGTACCCTAAAGTGCTTTGAGCTTTCGATATGTCGGCGCAGGACGTGAAGGTCTCTCCTTCGCGCGCCGGCACATAAACAGGAGGAAGATCTGTTCCTAATTTCTTATTCATCGTTTCGACAAGCTGAATAAGATTTGTTTTGTAGCCGCAACCTACATTGAATACTTCTCCATTCAATGGAGACGGATGTCTCATAGCCAAAAGATTCGCCTGTACGACATTTTCGATGTAGACGAAGTCGCGAGATTGCAGCCCGGTTCCACAAATGGACGGTTGAACGCCTGCCATCATCTTCTTGAGGAAGATCGATATGACGCCCGAGTATTGGCTGTTCGGGTCCTGCCGCGGCCCGAATACATTGAAGTAGCGCAGGGAGACTCCATCTAAGCCCATGGAACTCGCGTAGGCCCTGACGTAGCCCTCACAGGCGACTTTGCTCGCAGCGTAGGGACTAAGCGGTCTGGGAGGTACAGACTCGGTTTGGGTTTCGCTATCTCCATAGGCAGCGGAGGAAGCGGCCAAAATGAATCTTTTGACTTTGCATTTCATCGCGGTATGCAAAAGGCGCAGAGTTGCATCTTCTCCATGCCACTGAGTCATGATCGGGTTTTCAACCGAGCGTTGAACACTGGCAATGGCTGCCAGATGAAATACGTAGTCGATACCTGTACAATCGGCTCCAGCCGCACATCCCTGAATAAAATCGACTTTGTTCAACGGGATGTTATCAATCTTCCCTGTACTAAGATCATCGACGACTTTAACAGAGAATCCCTCTGCTAGGAGCGCCGCTACGAGATGAGAGCCAATAAAACCGGCTCCTCCGGTTACAAGACAATTCATACTTGCTCTTTCGAAGGAGAATAATAGACGTCTGGCATCGCTCTTAATGCTTTTGCTATGTCATCTGGGTATTGTTTCGGGCCGCAGATTCTATGTAACTTATCCATGTCAAAAACCCTTGAGTCTACCCACCAGTCCTCGAACGGTAGATCTGGTCCCATCCCACATCCAAGAGGAACAAGTACATCGGAGCAAAGTAGAGTATAAGAGTGTTTATTGAAAATATCTCGTTCTATACTCCTTAGTGTATCTCCAAATCTATAGCCATCATGCTCCGTCGTAATGATACTGAATCGGTAATCATTCAGCGGCAGGATTTCTAGTACTTTTGCGCTGCTTTCGTCGATATCAACCGACAGGTAGTCTATTCTCTTTGGATATTGTTTTTGCTCTAACAATGCCTTGTAGTCGATTAGAGTCGCGTCCTCATTTAAAAAAGTACAAGTACTTCTATGCTCTTTGTAATGTTCGGTATATCCAACTCCGCGTTCAACACAGATACCTTGCCATCCCATTTCTGATTCAAAGAAATACGAATTGCTTTGCCCCGTCCCACCGCCGCTTCCTATGTCGATGAAGAAACCATTTTTCTTGAAATTCAACATGTTGATAACGCATTCGTCCTGCCATGCTTGCGACCAGAAAGTCATATTGTATCTCCTTTAATAGAAGTATTTCAAAAACAAGTCCCTCGGCGATCCAGCCGGCGCTCAGGCCGTATTTTCTACAGATAGTCAAATCATCTCTGTAGTAATTTGCAATCGGCTCTTCATTCAACGTAGCAAGAATATAAGAAGGTTGATGGTTCGGCAGGAACTTAACGCCAAGAGCATTGTTTTTGATAAAGTCTTTGGTCTTTCCGCCAACATCCAATCCCGGTTCTAGTCCAAAATCAAGTTGGCTAGGCTCTTTAAGGAGTTTCATGTTGATGATTGTAAACGCTGGATAAAGATAATTGACGCCTCCTCCATCCATGAGTCTGAACTCGACCGTACTAGCAATTATATGCTCGCCGAGAATCTCTGAAACTGATACGTTGCAGATAGGAAACAAATCCGAATGCATCAGCGCGATAATTTCGCAATTGTTTTTGACGGCGTAGTCTCGTACCGCCCAATTCAATGTAGCGGCATAGCTAGGAGAAGGACCGGAATTCCCTACGTGGATATGTTGAGGGACTCTTACGCATGGGATCTTATTGTATTCTTTTAGGTTGACACATAGCCCGCAACCAATATTGAAGACCTCGCCCTTAAGAGGATATGGATGGTTCATGGCCAGCATGTTTGCCGAAACAACGTTCTCGATGTACGTAAAATCACGGCATTGCAGGCCGGACCCGAAGATGGTCGGTTGCTTACCCTCTCGGAGTTTCTTTAAAAAGATCGAG
>Ga0163152_10005181_pt1 | contig 15523 bp, 10 predicted proteins | sample OliLakLV19MP8IB2_FD_148635 | JGI IMG/M metagenome (GOLD analysis project Ga0163152, IMG submission 148635) | Freshwater microbial mat bacterial communities from Lake Vanda, McMurdo Dry Valleys, Antarctica - Oligotrophic Lake LV.19.MP8.IB-2 | ecosystem: Environmental > Aquatic > Freshwater >... | reverse complement strand
GCCGAGCATCGACAGGTCCGTCGAGATGGAGCCGGGGGCAAACACCGGGTTCAGCGTCGACGCCGGGTTCACAAACACGACCACCCGCGCTGTCCCGCCGCTGGTGCACAGCGCCAGGGGCTCGATCAGGCCTGTCGATGACGGCGAGCAGCGATCGACAACCACCTCGATGCTGAACAGCGAACTGCGGTTCTGCGCATCCGCCACCGTGATGGGCAGCGTCCGCAGCCCGGCCGTCGTGCCCGCGCCGACAACCTGGGTGTATGAGAACGAGTTGCCGCCAAGGTCTGCAAACAACTGGGACGCGGAACCTCCGATGAAACTCAGGTTCCCTATGACCGTGATGCCGGTGCTGGCGGGGTCCGCGCCGGGTGTCACCGTGACGTTGAACGTCACCATTTCGTTGTTGCAGACAAATGACGGTTCGGCCGTGCCCATCCCCATGGGCGGTGTGCCGCTGCAGTTGGAAAACGCGGATGCGGTGTTCCGCGGCGCGGGTGCGCTGACGTTGAAGTCCGCGTCGTCGTCGTTGGTGTCCTGGCAGCCGCCGTTCAGGCGGGCCGCGGCGGTGGTGTTGGTGAGAGCGCCGGTTGGGGCGGTCCCGTTCCAGCAATCAACCGTGGCAGCGGTGCCATAGCCGACCCAGTCCACCAACGTCGCTCCGGTCGGGCAGATGCCCGCCAGGGCGGTCGTGGTGTTGACCAGGGCAACCTTGCCGCGGTTGGCGCTCATCGGGACGACGCCCGTGGCATCGACCGTCGGAAGGTCAACAGAGCCGGCTGCGCCGAACGCCTGACCGATGAGGAAGTACTGGCCGGGCATGAGCGTTACCGCAGGCAGGCTGGTCACCTGCCAGACAGCGCTACTGCTGTACTGCACAGACCACCCGGACAGCGACTGCGGCGTGGTGCCCCTGTTGAGCAACTCCATGAAGTCTTGCTTGAGCGTCGCGCCACTGTTGCCGCCGCCGCCATAGACCTGGCTGACGACGACCTGCGCGTCCGCCGCGCCGGCGGTACACAACGCGGCCGCCAGAGCGCCCGCAAACAGCCTGTACTTGTTCATCGTGTCTCTCTCCTTCGGATGGGTGGGTGGTTCAGACGTTGGTCGGATTACTGAAATCAAGAGTCTTGAGTCGTGGGGCCAGAGGCGACAAAGCGATGGAACCCGATCTGGGGATGACGAGCAGCATTTCGCAGGTCAACGACCAGACTTGCCGCAATCCATGCGCGTTCCAGCCCGTGCGCGGCACAACAACCAGTACCGCTCTCGTTCTCGATCAGGGCGGTGGACACCTCCCGCGGGGGACAGTGCCGTGCTAAGAAGTTTCAGATAGGGAACTCTCTCCGGACCTCGGCCAAGAGCATAGCGTGGGCCGGAAACCGGGCAAGCCGAGCAGGGCGGCCGGGCTCCGATTTGCATTCAAGATTTGGCGAAGGAAGCCGGGGGTCTGCTGCCGGAATGACGCTCAGCGAACCCTTTGCGGGCAAATCCCGCTCAGGGACGGGGAACCCCTGCGCTCACCAGCCCGCGCTGCGGCATCATCCGTCACGGCAGAATCGCGCCCGCTGCATGAAACGCCTGAGACTCAGGAGTTGCGTTTCCACCAGTGAAGATGCTCCCGCCCGGGTACCACGGCGTTGCATCCTTCCACGCCTGCTGCGCGGACATATCACCCGCGTGCCCATCAAAATAAACAAGGTTGATCTTCTGGCCCGGATGGCGGAACGAGAGCCGGATATTGATCGGATTTCCCACATGCCCCCGTCCGTACGCTGTTGAGTTCTGGAAGATCGGCCCCGACTCGGTGAACGATCCGTAGATGCCTGGGTTCGGGGCGATGTCAAAGTCGAGGCGCGGCGGGTCGAAGTAGCGGGTTCCGTCCGCGGCGAAGATTTTGTTGGAGGCCTGCGTGCCAACCTTGTCAAATCTTGGGAGATAGTTTGGGTTCACGAGCACCGGCGTCGGAAAACTGACTTTGAGAGTCGTCCCTTGGTGACGGTATCGCGCGGCGATCGAGTTGTTCGCGAAGTAATGAAATGAGGCAGGGGAGAGATGGCTGATCTGTCCGAAGCCTTTTTCTTGAAAGAGTGTCTGAAACTCAGCCGAGTCGGTTGAACTTCCGAACAGCGTGTCATTGCCGATCTTCGCGGCCGAGCAACCATATCGCTCGAAGAGTTGCTTGGTCCGTTGGGCGCGGTTGATCGAAAGGCCTGCCGAATCCCCGAACATCGGGCTCAGCCAGTCGTGCGTTGAGGTCGGCGTCGACGGCGTCTTGTCGAACAGGTAGATCGCGGCGTTCGCCGGAACCTGACCGTCGGCTCCGGTCGTGTTGGGACCCGGGATGTAGTCCTTCCAGTCGATCCCGTACGAGTAAAAGGCAACCCCGAACTGCCGCTCCGTTGATTTGCACACCAGCCCGCGCGCGGCATCCCGCGCCTTCTTCAACGCAGGCAGCAGAAGTCCAACCAGGAGCGCGATGATCGCGATTACTACGAGCAGTTCGATCAGCGTGAACGCCGCCAGGCGAACCCGGCCGCGCCCCATGCTCATCGTGAATGTGTTCATGAACTCTCCAGGTTCCGCTGCTCGTTGGGCCTACTTGGTGCGGTACGGTGTGGGCTTTGAGCCGCTGAGAAGCAGTGTACCGGTTTCCTTGTCAACCGCCTTCACCTGGACATCCTTGCCGAGTTGCGCGATCGAGGCACGGTCACGCGGCGGAACGAACCAGACGCCCGTGGCATCTTTCTGAACGCCGACGAGCACCACCCGCCCCGACTCGGGATGCATGGCCGGGAGCACAAGTCGGTATTTCTTGGAATCCACATCGTAAATGTCGCCGGTCTCAACGTCGATCAGGAAATACCGGCGGTCGAGTTGCACTTCATCCCCACCCAGCACAAACCACGCCGCGGACACCAGGCCCACCGCAAGCCCGATCACAATCAAGGCGATCTGCCAGGGCTTGGCCTTCATCGCGGGTGTCCTCTGCTCGCGGGGGCAACATGGCCGCCGACGAAACTGTTTACACGGATCAAACCGCCCGTGCGCAAGAAACGCTCACGGGGCCGAAGTGTACACGCCCCTCGGGTGGATGTGCGTGCAGCAGGGTGGCTTCACGAACCCTTGACGAAAACTCGCTCGAAAAGCACGATTCTGCGTGTGTGGAAAACCTGTCATCACTTGTCCATCGTGTGCAAATCCACCACTACCGGGTAGTGGTCCGAGGCAAACCCCTCGGGCGGCTCCGTAGTCCGCCAATCAACCCCCTCCGGCCGCGCCGGCATTCCCAGAATAAACCGCGTCGTGGGGACCAGTTCTCGCGCTGCACCCGCACCAAGCAGGATGTGATCGATCGACCGCCCCGACTCGTGCGTGATCCACTTGCTCTCGCCCTTGACGCGATCCGCAAAGGCATCGATGAAGCCCGCAGCCATGTACGCCCGGAACGGCTTCTCCGCGGCCTGACAGTTCAGGTCGCCCAGAATGATGACATTCGCATCGGGATCCTTGCCGATCACTTGCCCGGCAAGTTCCACCGTCTTGGCCGCCTCGCGCTCGCGCCAGTAGCCGTTGTCCTTTCCGCTCTTCTGATGCACGACAAACAGCGTGAACTTGTACGGCTCGCCCGGTGTCTCGGCGGCGGGTGATGCCCGAGGCACCGACACCGTGACCCGCAGCGGCGATCGCCGGAACGCGATCGGCTGTCCGCGATACTCAGACTTGTTGGGATGCACACCCTCCAGCGGCAGGTCCGGCCACACCTGCGCATCGCTCAGCGGAAACCGGCTCAGCACCGCGTTCTCGATGCCGCGGTCGTCACCCGAATCCAGCGAGACCACATGCGTGTACCCAAGGTCCGCGAGAAACTCGTCCCGCCACCACAGCAGTGCCTCGAGTGACTCAACCTCTTCAAGCGCAATCACGTCAGGCCCCGCTCGCCGGATCGCATCCGCCGCGGCCTTGCGGTGCGCCTCCGGCTTGGTCATGTCCTTGTCGTCTTGCGCGCCCGTGAGCGACGGATCATCCTTGTCGTCGAACAGGTTCTCGACGTTGAAGGTCATCAGGCGAATCGTGCCGGCGAACTTGGCCGGCGCAACCGCCGTGCCGAAGCGGAACTGTGCAGGCTCAGCGGGCTGTGCCGGCACCACAAGAGCGGGGGACGCGGGGGGGGCGGGGGGAGCCGCCGCCGGGGCGCCATCCTGCGCCATCGCGCCAGCGCAAACACCAAGGGCCAGACACAGCGCAAGACTTCCATCTCGAATCGAGCGTGGACGCGGCATGGGGTTCTCCGATGAGGTGGGATGCTAGTGCGGCTTGCCTCCTGGTGGCACGGCACTCCATGCCGTGCCCGGCTCGGAGAGCAGGGCCACCAAAGCGGCAAAAACGAGGTCTGAACTCACGGCCTCGCTCCTGCCCTCTGCTTGCTCTGCTTCTCCGAGTTCCCTCCTGATTGCAGTCCCAGCGCGGCCGACAGCCGCGCGACGGGCAGTGACGCGATCAGGAGTTCCGATGGCTTCAACCCCAGCACCGCCGCCGCCGCGCAGTACCCGCTCCGTGCTGATCCCTCCATCGTCGCCGGCCAGCCCGTGTCCGTGTAGTCGCCCGCAAGCACGATGCCCGACGAGCCGGTGGCCGCTGGACGCAGCGAAGCGGTCCCGGGCGTGGGCGCGAAGGTCGCCAGTTTTTCCTTGACTGCCCGGACGCGCACCAGTGTCGCACCCTGCGTTGCGGGGAGACACGCGTGGATGTCCGCCAGAACCCCCCGCGCGATCTCGTCCTCATCCAGCGCGATCCAGGAATCCGCCGCGCTAATCACCGCATGGATGTATGTCCCCTCATCGTTCTTGCGGAAAAGCCACTGCGTGGGCCGCTCGACCAGCACGCAGTGCGGCATCGCCCCCATGACGTTGCGATCAAACTCCAGGTGTACGCCCAGAATGGGGCTGTGTGTGAACCGATCGAGAGGGGCAAAGCGCGCATCCGCGTGCTGTTCTTGGGGATCAACAATCCGATTGACCCGCTCTACCGGGACCGCGCAGATCACCGCATCTGCCTCGAACCGCTCCCCGCAGGTGGTCATCGCGGATCGCGCATCGAGCCGCTCCACGCCCGTGCCCAGCAGGACCCGTCCCCCGCCTGCCTCGATCAGCGACTCGGCGCGAGCATAGAGATCAACAAGCGGTACGCTCGGCACACCCATCCGCGCCGCGTGCCGATTGGCCAGAAAACCCTCCTGAAAGACGTGCAGCGCCGCCGCCGCGGACACCCGATCCACCTCCACATTGCAAGCGCTCACGACCACAGGTGCCCAGAAGCGATTGATGACTCTCTCGGTCTGTCCGTGCGCCCTCAGAAAGTCGCCAAACGTCCGATCATCCCACAAATCTCGATCAACCCTCAGAATGGCCGCGCAGCAGCGGCCCAGCAATGAGCATTCGCGGAGCGTGAGCAAGCGGGCGCACAGCATGGAGATGCCGAAGTGCGCCGGAGTGGGCAGAGGACCCGGGCGGATGATGCTGACCCGTCCGCCCTGCTCGATCCAGTACTGCTCATCGTGCCAGCGGATGCTCTCTGCGGCGCCAAGCCGTTGCAGGAAATCCAGGTAGTTCGTGCAGCACCCAAGCACGACGTGCTGGCAGTTGTCCAGCACGCGCTCCGAACGCACATCCTTGAACGAGGTCGCCCGCCCGCCCAACTTGCGACGGGTTTCCAGCACGGTCACGCGGATGCCCCGCTCGGCGAGCCTGATCGCCGCGGCGAGCCCGGCGATGCCGCCCCCGATGACGAGAACGCTCGATGGCTCGCCCTCCCCCCGGCTCATGCCCGCCACCACCCGCGCCGCGCGCCCCACGCGGCCCGCAGCGCGATCGCGGCTTTGCCCGGTGAACTCAGACGCACCCGCTGGGCGCTCACGATCCGCGCGGGGTCATGCTCGATGATCTCCAGCAGACCCGTGTAGATGCGCGTCATCGCCCACAGCGTCGGTGCGCAGTCGGGTGACACGAGCGATTCGAGAGCTGATGACGCGTCGTAGTGCGCGCGGGCGGCGGCCGCCTGCTCCGCGATCAACGCACCGCATCGTTCCGGCGAGCCCCACGCGCGAAGGTCTTCCGGTGAGAGTCCATGCCGCACAAACCCCGCGCCCGGGATGTACACGCGGCGCGGCGTGTCGTCGTAGTCCTGCGCGAAGTCGCGCAGGATGTTGGTCCGCTGGAACGCCTGCCCGCGATGGATCGCCAGTTGCTCAGCGCGCGCGCTGTCCACGCCCCCGCGCAGCCCCCAGATCGCCAGGCACGCCAGCCCCGCTGTTGAGGCCACGCGGTAGCAATACCGCTCAAGGTCGTCATCGCTGAGAACCGGCCGCACGGCTAGATCGTCCTCGAGCCCCGAGATCATGTCGCGGAACACGCTCGCGGGAACCGGGTACGCGCACATGGTCGCGCCAAGAGCGGTCCAGATCGGGTCGGGTTCGGAACACCGGCCCCCGGTCAGCAGGGCCTCCGTGCGATCCGCAAACCCTCGCAGCATCGCGCGCCGTTCATCGACGGGTGCCCGTGAATCCGCGATGTCATCGGCAGCGCGCATCCACGCATAAATCGAATAGATCGCCGAGCGGCGAGGCTCGGGCGTCAGACGCAAACCGTAATAAAAGTTCCGGGCACGACTCCGGACGATCCTGGCGCAGTGCGCGTATGCCGCGGCCGCACCATCGCCGGGATGCGCACTGCGGATCGCTGGGGAAGTGAGAACCGAAGTCTCCGAAGCGCCGGGCTGGATCGTGATCGAGGTGCTCATACGCTGGTGCAATCCCGATCCTGCCTATGCCCCGCCACCCCTGCCCCACCCGTCACCCTCGCCTAGACATCAGCCACGCCCTCGCCACCAGGCCCGCCTTCGTGGACCTTCCAAGTCGTGGACGCTGCCACAGAGTCGCGCAGCCGATGCGCTCGACGGCCTTGACGATAGCCCCGCCCCCAGCACCAAACAGCCACACCACCGGCCCGAGTCCGGCACCGAGCCTGTCCGGCAACGCGCGCCCCTCATCAAAGAGTTGCCGGGTCCGATCCACGAGCGGCCGCAGCGCCCGGATGTACGCTACGCGGGCGTGCGGGTCATCGCCCCGGTCCAGCCAATCGCGCAGCATTTCCGGCGTGATGCCGGTGTCCCTCGATGGAAGGTATACCCGGTCGCGCTCCACCAAATCCCGCCGGACATCCTGCCAGAAGTTGATCAACTGCAGCGCGGTGCAGGTGGCATCGCTCATCCTGTACAACTCGGTGTTCGCTGGCTCGATCTCCGGCGGCGCATACCCCCCCAGAGCGAGTACAATCCGCCCCACCGGGTTCGCGCTCCGCGTGCAGTAGTCAACGCACTGCTCCCACGTCTCGTACGCCCGCACCCGCTGGTCCTGCTCGAACGCATCGATGACATCAAGAAATGACTTCGCGCTCAGGCCGTGCCCCGTGTGACGCCGCGATGTCTCGCGCAATGCGACAAACACCGGATGGCTCGACTCGCTCGTGTCCCCGGCCGCGAAGCACTCCCGCGTCTCCCGCTTCCACCACCCGAGCAGATCAAGCGACCTCACACGCGCGGCCTCATCGGTACCCGTCTCGTCCCCCAGGTCATCCGCCCACCGGCAGAACGCGTACACCGCGGCGAAATCGTCGCGAAGCCCCACGGGCACGAGCGAGGTCAGAACGCTGAAGTTCTCGTAGTGCGCTGTCGCAAGCCCGCGGCAGTATGCATGGGCTTCATCGAGGGTAGGTGGTTCGGCCCGCGGAGCATCCGGCCCGATCAGAGGCAGAAGGTCGAGGGGCGGTGTGCGCGGGTCGATACGGAGCGCGGGCATCGCTCAAGGGTATTCGATGCCGCGTCCACCCACCGACAACAGCGGACACAGCGCCGATCCCCGCCGGCGGGCGTGGGCATCTACGATCGGTCATGCAGATCCTCCTCGCCAATCCCCGCGGCTTCTGCGCGGGCGTCCACATGGCCATCGACGTCGTGGACCAGGTGCTCGGGCTCTGCCCCGACAAGACCATCTATGTCTACCACGAGATCGTCCACAACAAGCACGTCGTTGACCGCTTCGTCCGCCGCGGCGTGCAGTTCGTCGAGGATCTCAGCGAGGTCCCGGAGGGGTCGATCGTTGTCTTCTCCGCGCACGGCATCTCCCCGGCCGTGCGCGAACTCGCCAAGGAACGCCGGTTCACCACCGTGGACGCGACCTGCCCGCTGGTCACCAAGGTCCACTCCGAGGCCGTCCGGTATGCCCGGCAAGGCTACGACATCCTTCTCGTCGGCCATGCGTCGCACCAGGAGGTGGTCGGCACCCGTGGCGAAGCGCCCGACTCCATCCAGGTGGTGGAGTCGCCCAGCGACATCCCGAACCTCCGCATCCGCGACCCCAAAAAAATCGTGTACCTCACGCAAACAACGCTTTCGACTGACGATGCGAGCGTGATCATCAATGCGCTCAAGGCGGCGTTCCCGGGGATCAAGGAGCCGCCGACCAGCGACATCTGCTACGCGACGACGAACCGGCAGGCCGCGGTCCGCCAGATCGCCCCCGAGTGCGACCTGGTGCTCGTCGTTGGCTCCAAGAACTCCTCGAACTCGGTCCGCCTTACCGAGATTTCGAACAACGTCGGTGTCCCGGCCTACCTGCTCGACGACGTGTCGGAGATCCATGACGGCTGGTTCAAGCAGGGTGGAGAGGAGACGGTCCTGATCACCGCCGGTGCCTCGGCACCCGAGGACCTCGTCGCCGAACTCTGCCGGCACCTCCTCACCCGCTACGGCGGCACCATCGAGCAGCGGGATATCTACGACGAGGATGTCGAGTTCGGCCTGCCCGCCACGCTCAAGCGGCTGATGCGCGACCAGGGGATCGATCCGGGGTCCAAGCGCATCCGCGTCGGCCACCACGAGATCACCCAGGACCTCTACGGTGCTGTGCCCCTCACCGTCGGCGGCCGCTCCGTCCTAAGGAATCAGGCGTGAGCACAGCGAAGAGCAGCAAGCCTCCCGCCGAAACCGAGCCCGCGTTCGAGAAGGCGATGGCCGAGATCGAGTCCATCGTCGAGCGGATCGAGGGCGGCGATGTCGGCCTGGAGGAGGCTCTCGCCCAGTACGAACGCGGCGTCAACCTCATCAACCAGTGCCGCCTCCGCCTTGGCCGCGCCCAGCAGCAGGTCGAAGACCTCACGAAGCGGCTTGAACAGGCCGATAACGATGGTCCCGGCGACGACGCCCGCGCCGTGTGACGCCGCGGCCTGTCGCCGCAACAGTCCCCGCGACCGCCGCCACGATGCCCAGTTACCAACTCTACAACCTCGTTGCCCAGTCGATGTCGGTGCTCTTTGTGTTCGCGTTCGGCGCGTGCGTCGGCTCCCTCACCAACGTGCTCGTATACCGCCTGCCCCTGGGCATGAGCGCCGTCACGCCCCCCTCGCGTTGCCCCGCGTGTTCCACGAAACTCACCTGGCGCGAGAACATCCCCATCTTCGGATGGCTCTTCCTCCGCGGCCGGTGCCGCTTCTGCAAATCATCCATCAGCCCCGAGTACCCGCTCGTCGAGGCATTTGTCGCGCTGCTCTTCGCCGCCTTCTTCGTCATCTACTACACGATCCCTGCCGATGCGCAATGGCTTGGCATCGCCTGGGGCCAGATCAGCCCAGAGTGGGCGCGGGCCGATTCATTCGATACCTGGCCCCGCACAACCTGGCCGATCTTCATCGTCCTGCTCGTGCTGCTCGGCGCGCTCACCGCGATGACGATCGTGGACGCGAAAACCTTCACCATCCCGCTCGAGTTGCCCTGGTTCGCCACCGCTACCGCGCTCCTCTTCCACGTCGGCTACGCCGCTTACCTGACCTGGACCGGCGGCTCGCTCGCCCGCACCGCACCCGGGACCGCATGGTCGATCCCCCTCCCCGGCTGGTCCCCCAGCGGGCTTGTGCGTCCCGGCCCGGCATCGTGGTGGCTCGGCGCGACGTTCGCAGCAACCGTCGGCCTCATCATCAGCAACTTTCTTCTCTACCTCAAACTCATCCCACGCTCGTTCGCGGACTACCCGGAGTGGGAGCAGAGCGCCATCGCCGCGGCGGCCCCCGCAGCAGCCCCGCCCCCATCCGACGACCGAGCCTCACCCGCCGACTCCACAAACGCGACAACGCCCGCCGCCAACGCGCTCGCCTCGCCCGATGCAGACCACAGCGCGGCCTGGCGCGGCCTGCGCGCAGCGCTCCTCGCCTTCGGCGTGCTGGTGATCCTGACGGGCGCGGGGAAGTATCTTGGCCCCGCGAGCGGCGGGGTCGCGCCTCCCTGGATCGGTTTTCTCCTGGGGTTTCTATCACTGCCGCTCGTCTATGCCATCGCCGTCCGGGCAATGGAGCGCAGCCCGGCCGCACCCCACCTTCCCCCTGTTCCCACCATCACTCACCCGGCTGGCGATGGGACCTCGCCCAGCGCGAACCAACCTCCCGTCGACGTGCCAATCACCACGCCCCGCCTCGCATCCGCGCCCGAATCCCTCCCCCCCGACATGTGGATCCAGTACCCCCACGCGCGCCGGGAGATGTTCAAGGAACTCCTCTTCCTTGCCCCAGCCATCGGGCTCGCGCTCATCGGCGGCTGGCTCTTTGAGTTGTGGCTCGCCCCCCGCCCCGCCCCACCAGCCCTCTGGATCATGGTCCTCGGCGGCGTCCTCCAGGGCTACATCATCGCGGGGGCAATCGTCTGGGCCGTCCGCATCTTCGGCTCCCTCGGCTTCGGCAAAGAAGCGATGGGCCTGGGCGATGTGCATCTGCTCGCCGCCGTCGGCGCGTGCATCGGCTGGGTCGATGCCGCGCTCGCGTTCCCCCTCGCCGCGGTGGTCGGCCTCTACTGGGTGATCGTTTCGATGATCCGAACCGGTGGTGCGCCGCGCGCGATGCCCTTCGGCCCCTACCTCGCGGGCGCCACGATGCTCGTCCTGCTCTGCAAGCCCCTCCTCGAGATCGGTCTGAACTATCTCATGGCCACACCCCCCGGCGCCCGCCCGATCAACCTCCCTTGACAGTGCCAATGACCTCGACCGTGGCACTGACCTTCAGGTCAGTGAATCCCGCTTCTCCGCACTCCGCACTCCGCACTCGATTCATTCCCCCGGCGTCGGCTCCACCCTCCGAACGCACTCCAGCAGCGCAAGCTCCGCCAGCCGTCCCACCGGGATCACGCCCACCACGACGCTCGCCCGGGCCTGCACATCTTCAACCACAAAGCCCGCGCCCCTGAGCAGTGCCATCGTCGCCGCATCGGTCCCGGTGACCAGCACCGTCACCAGCGCGCCCTGCTCCATCGCCGCATCCGAGTCGCCCGCGCTGTCCGCCCGCACGCCCGAGCCCCAGGCCGCTCCCACGCCCGGCAACTCCCGCAGCACAATCCCCGCATCCGCGGCCAGTTGCCTCGCCCCAAGCGGCACCATGTTGTTGCACGCCGCCACATCCGTCGGCGACAGCACCGCCGTCGCCATGCGTCCCTCGCCCAGTGCGAGCGTCCACAGGCGATCGTCAAGTTTTCGGCGGACCTCCATCTGCCGCCCCACAACCTCCAGTTCCTGGCGGGCCCGCTCGGCGAGCGCCACGACCTGTCTGTTCTGGACCTCGGGCTGCACCTTCACCTCATTCAGCGCAAGGCACATCTCGCGTCCGACTTCATACTCCGGCGCGGCCCGGGCGAGCTCGCACGCCAGCACGCGGGCCTGATCCGTCCGGTTGTCCTGCGCGAGTTGCCCCACGCGCATCGCCACCTGTTGCGGCGCGACCAGGCGCTGCACCTGACTCTGCCGCATCGGCTCCGCGATGGTCACCGTCACGCTCTGGCCGAGTTGGAGCGAAGGCACCATCGCTTGGCCGCGACCGCTCAGGGCAATCGCCTCTTCGAGGCGTTTCGCACGATCACGCCCGCCGGAGCGATCCAACTCGCTCCAGAAGCCCACCGCTCCGCCCTCGTAGCCCGTAGCAGGTTTGCCGGCCTGCTCCTGAACGGTCGCTTTGTGCAAGGCTGTTCCCGTCGAAATCGCAGCGCGGCGATCCGTCGCGCTTCGGTAACGCGAAGAAACGCTTGCCAGCACCTCCCGCTTCTTGTCGATGGGCGATCCAGCCACCGAGTCCGCCAGAACGCTCGGCCTTGCCGATGGCGGAACTCTCGACCCCTCTACCGCCGGTGCGGCCACGGATGCCGGAGCGGGAGAGGGGGGGGGTTGTGACGGTGGTTGTGGGGTTGCCGTGGGCGCGTTCATCGCCGCGGACGCGCCCAGCGCATCACGCGCGTCGGACACCGCGCCGCGCTTCGCCACTTCCCCCTCGCCCAACCTACGCGGCTGGCCGGCGGCTTCGGCCACCGCGCCGCGGGTGATCTCAAGACCGGCGAACGCCTTCTCCGCAGCGTCCTCATCCTCCATCCCGTCTTCCTTCCCTGCCTCCCTCACGCCCGTGGCATCATCAACCGTCACGATCTCGGGTACCCGGCGGTACCAATGCACGTCGCGCCCCTCCCCTGCCCCAGCCTGCTCATCGTCAGCACCCGGCGAAACGCCGCCGAAGAACCCGTCATAGTTCGTTCCCGCGGGCAACTCGATCGGCACGTTCACCAGCCGCGGCCTCCCAGCAATCGTCACGCGCAGCTTGTCCACCGCGACAAACGATGTGTACTCCGACATGATCCCGAACTGCTCGCCCAGGCGCACGATCTCCGCTTGCAGTTCCGTACCCAGCGTTCCCGCCTGCACAGCGCGCAGGTCGCGAGACTTCACCTGCCCGATCTTCGCCCGCGCCCACATCGTCGCAAGTGTGTCGTGCTCCGGCTGCCGCTCCGGGAGCGAAAGCGTGATCGTCCGTTCCCACGGGCCCGCGGCCGTATTTCCCCGCAATGTCACCGTGCCCGACCCCGGCGCGGTGTACCGCCCCAAAATCATCACCGGCGCTTCATCGAACAGGTCCGGGATGTTGTCCAGCGGCGGCACCATGTCCAGCACCCAGAGGTTGTCGGAGAACTCGAGGCTGATATCCGTCAGGATGGGCGTGAGCGTGCGCCGCGTCAGCCGCTCCACCGCCGACGCCCCCTCGGACTCCAGAAGGACATACTCCGCCGCGCCCCCGCCCTCCATCGCGATCGAGTCCAGCAGGTACCGGTTCACCGAGTTGCCGATCCCCAGCGAGAACACGCGCGTTGTCCCACGGTGCCGCTTCACGGCGTCGATGATCGCGCCCTCGTTGCCGACCAGGCCGTCCGTCAGGAACATCACGATCCGAAGCGGGCGCACGCCGGCAAAGGAATCCACCGCCGCGGCATCGATCGACGTCATCTCCAGCACATGCCCGCTGGGAGTCGCGCGCCACACACCCTCGATCAGGAGCGATGGAGCCTTGATCGCAAACATGGCGCCGTCAATCCGTACGTTCACGATCGTTTCGCCCGACCCGTCCAGGATCGCAGCGTTCGGCCCCTCCGGACCCGTGCCCCGAATGGCGAACCGGTCTGTCGGAACCACGACGCGGATCCGCTTGCCCGATGGCGTGGTGCCGAGCAGTTGCTGGATGGACAGGATCGGTGGTCCTTCCGCCGTCGGAGTGGACTGCGCAAGCGCGGCGTTGATCGCCGTCATCATCTCCGTCCCGCCCCGTCCGCCCTGCCGCGCCACCAGCGCACGGGCCTCGGCCAGGTTCGCCTCCGTCGCCGGCCGCGGCGTCGGCCACAGAACCTCTGTTGAGCCCGCAAACGTGATGACGTTGAACGTGTCGCCGGCCCGCATCGACGCGAGCGCACGCTCCATGACCTCCTTCGACTTCTCGATCGGGAAGCCGTTCATCGAGCCGGAGGTGTCCAACACGAAGATCATCTCCCGCGCCACGGCCTGCACATCAGCGACGCGCGCTGGCGGCCGGAGCATCAGACCAAAGAAGTTCCCATGCTCGCCCGTGTGGGTGAAGACCTGATCCGTGACGCCCTCGGCGGTCTGCCGCCACGACAGCACAAAGTCCCGGTTGGGGATCGCCGCGATCTTCTTGAGCGCGATGCTCGTGCCGGTCGCCAGCCCGTCGGATCGCTTCGCACTGTCGGTGCTGACCGTCTGGTGCAGGGGCGTTGCAAAGCCGAGGATTCCCGGCCCGCCGGTGTCGATTTTCACGGTGATCGAAAGGTCGTGCCCCGAGCGTGTGCCGGGCCGGACCGGCATCGGCGTAATGCGTGCCCCATCCGGCACCTGGTCCGTGCCCGGCGCAAATGCCGCCCCCGGCCCGCTCGCCGCGACCCCGTCCACCTCCTTCGACGGCGCAGCGAATCCGTTCACGATCGCAAACCATCGCCCGCCGATTTGCCCCACCGCGATATGCCCAGCCCACGGGACGTAGTACATCCCCGGCTCGCGCGTGCCGTCCGCGTACCGCGCTTCCAGTTGATACCAACGGTTCTCATCCGCTAACTGCGCCGGCGCCTCGATCGGTGTCGCGCCCTTGATCGCCGCGGCCAGCAGCTCCCGGTCCGGGCCGCGGTCACTCCGCGAGAATCCCGGTCCCCGGTCACGCAGCAGGATCGATGCCGGTCCCCGCAGCACCAGCCCGTGCCGCGCTTTCAGGTCTGCGGGTAGACCCGGGACCCTGTCCCCCGTCGTCGGCGTCCCCGGAATGTACCGCGGCGCAACCACCGTCGGGAAGGTGAACGAGTACTCCCCGTCTTTCTCTTCAACGAACTCCACGTACGACAGCGTCACCGCGATTGTCGCTCCCGGCTCGATGTTCGCAACCGACTGCGTGAAAATATTGGACCGTTCCTGCTCGGTCAGGCCGGCGACAAGACCCGCATGCCGCGCCGCCTCGTACACCTCGCGGGCCTCGTCCCGTTCCTTCACCTCGCCCACGATCACGCGATCGCCGATCGCCATCGACATCCGGTCCACCGCGCCGTTGTGCGACAACGGGAATGTGTAGACGGCCTCGACCTTGTCCTTGTGCGGGTTCTCGAACGTCTGCGTCAGCGTCACCCGGGCGATGTGCCCGGTGATCTCCGCCGCGACATCCGTGTGCTTCAGCACGCAGGGCCCCAGCAGCATTCCCGCCGCGTCGTATGCCTCGAGGCTGCCGCCCTCCGGGCACATCACAAGGTTGGCAACCTCCGCTCCCGCGCTGCTGTCGCGCCCCGGGGGGAGCATGAACGGCGCAAGCAGCGCAAGCGTCAGCACCGCCGCAGCGGCCAGCGGAGCGATGCGCCAGAACTTCCAGGTGGACACCGATGAGCCATCAACGCTTAGAACCGGAACGGGCTTGGCTTCCACTGTCACGGGACTTGGCGAGGGCTGCGCCGCATCCTCAGCGCGCAGCGCGGCGAGCAGCCTGTCGCGCCCCGCCGCCGCACACGCCCGGTTCGCCTCGTGCCAGTCACGCAGCAGCACATCCAGATCGTCGCCCCGTGCAAAGGGCAACTGCCCGTCGGCACCATCAGGCGGAACGCGATCGTCACCCATCGACAGGTTGGGAGG